>Ga0180433_10005142_pt1 | contig 17868 bp, 10 predicted proteins | sample SS_ome_8_FD_132980 | JGI IMG/M metagenome (GOLD analysis project Ga0180433, IMG submission 132980) | Hypersaline lake sediment archaeal communities from the Salton Sea, California, USA - SS_1_D_1 metaG | ecosystem: Environmental > Aquatic > Non-marine Saline and Alkaline > Hypersaline >... | reverse complement strand
GGATTCCCGAGCTTCCTTAATATAAGTTCCAACAGCACAGTAATCCGAGATCAGATCTTCTCGCAGATTTTTTTTGCTCATACCCATAATTTCCATAGTCATATCACATGCCAGTACTTTTCCTCCTAGTTCAATATAATTTTGAAAAAGCTGTTCCAGCGATTGAACCCCGGATTTTTTTATTTTCTTTTTAATGATCCATTTCCCCAACCCAAAGAAGTTCATTCTTGACAGAGCCCCCTTTTCAAGGCTGTTCTTCTTCAATCTTTCTAATCCCCAGAAGGTAAAAAAAATCGAAACTTCCATCCCCATGGCCAGGGCACCATTGCCAATTATAAGTGCACTGTATAATTTATCCATTTCACCACTGTGTAAAACAAGGGTTGCCTTATCAGCCATATCGTCCTCCCTTTATTTTTGTATTCTGATCTTCCACCCAATTGCTTCTTTCTTAACAGAAAGAAGTTTTGATCCCATTGCTTCAACTGCCATAGGTATTTCCTTTTTTGAAGCTTCATGGTCACCGATAATTTCAATAATATCTCCAGAAGAAGCCTTTTTAATTGCCTTTCTGGTTTCTACTAAAGTAACAGGGCAGGTTTCATTTAAACAGTTAACTTTTATTGTTTTCATAAATATCCATTCATATCTACAAAAAGAATCATATTAATAGAAATATTTCCTATTAAAACTATAGGAAATATAGGAAATAAAATTTATATTGTCAAGTTTTTTTTTATATCAGGTTATAATTTTTCTGTTTCTCTCAAAAAATTGAATTTTTGGATTGTTTGTTTTCAGAGTTTTTATTATATTTACTTCGCAATTTAAAACGGGGCGTAGCGCAGTCCGGCTAGCGCGCATCGTTCGGGACGATGAGGTCGAGAGTTCAAATCTCTCCGCCCCGACTAAGATATAATTTAATAAATTACATAACTTTAACGGAGGAAATCTATTAAAAAATCATCATTATTAAATCCAAACAATACATTTAAAAACCTTCTTTTTTTTGGAGGGTTTATACTAATAGCTTTTTATTGTTTTGTATTATTTTTACCCAATAAATTTTCCAGAGATTCACAGCAGATTAATGTAACTATACATCGAGGAATGACTCCTGATGAGATTGCTTCTTTATTAAAAGACAGAAATATTATTGCTAATCGTCAATTTTTTATTGTAGGAGCAAAGTTACTCGGAGTTTCAAGAAAACTTCAGGCAGGTAAGTACAGTTTCAGCGGAAATATGTCAAATTATTCAGTTCTGGAAAAATTGTTTGAAGGTGATATTATAACCACAAAAGTTACTATTCCTGAAGGATTGACGGCTGCAAGAATTGCTGCAATACTGAAAACTTCCATTGGAGTGGATTCTTCCCGTTTTGTTCATTTAGTGAATAATCCGGAATTATGTGATTCTCTTGTAATTAAAGCTAATACCCTGGAGGGATATTTATATCCTAATACCTACAGACTATATGAAGATATTTCTGCTGAAAAAGTGATATCCTATCTTGTGCAGCATTTTAAAAAAGAATTTAATGATTCTTTAATTTATAAAGCACAAAAAATGAATATGACAGTGCATGAGATAGTTACCTTAGCTTCGATTGTGCAAGGAGAAGCAATGTTAGAAAAGGAACAACCGATAATTGCAGCTCTCTATCTTAATAGATTGGCGAAAGGGATGAGATTGCAGGCAGATCCGACAATACAGTATATTATCGATGATGGTCCCAGGCGTTTACTTGAAAGAGATCTTGAAATTGATTCTCCGTATAATACTTATCTTTACCGTGGTTTGCCCCCGGGACCTGTAAATAATCCGGGGATTTCATCCATACTTTCAGTATTATATCCAGCTGAGGTAAATTATTTATATATGGTAGCAAATGGTGATGGTACGCATACATTTTCAGAATCACTTAATGATCATATAAAGGCAAAAAGAAAATTTGATCAATATAGAAGAAAGATTAATCGGCAGGGATAACTGAATCAGGAAATTATTTTGAAAAAATCCAAACAGTTACTTAATAATTTAAATACCGTTCAACAGGAAGCTGTTAAGACTACTGACGGTCAAGTATTGGTTCTTGCCGGAGCAGGCAGCGGCAAAACCAGAGTAATTACTTATAAAATTGCCTATCTTATTAATAACGGATATGCTGCACCCTGGGAAGTTCTTGCAGTTACATTTACCAACAAAGCTGCTGAGGAAATGAAAAAAAGGGTAATTCCTTTTTTAAAAGATAATAATGGATTATGGATAGGAACTTTCCATTCTATTTGCGCCAGGATCCTCAGACTCGAAGCTGAGTATGTTAATCTCACTTCCAGCTTTGTCATTTATGATACCGAGGATAAAAAGAAATTAATAAAAGAAATAGTTGAGGATTTAGGGTTTGATAAAAATCAATTTTCTCTGAATGCAATGTGCGGTTCCATCAGTAAGTTAAAAAACAGACTTATTGATCCTCGAACATATGAAGATATGATCAAAACTCCTTATGATCAGGTTGTATCTCAGGTGTATACTGAGTATCAGAAGAGAGTGACACAGAATAATGCATGTGATTTTGATGATTTATTAACTGTTCCGATAAAATTATTTAAAACTAATCCGGATATAGTACAAAAATATCAAAAAAGATTTAAATATATTCTGGTGGATGAATACCAGGATACCAATTATGCCCAGTATAAATTAATTCAGTATTTATCAGGTTTTTATAAAAATGTATGTGTAGTAGGTGATGATGACCAATCAATATATGGATGGAGAGGTGCAGATATAAGGAATATTCTCGAATTTGAAAAGGATTTTCCTGAAGCAAAGATTTTCCGGCTAGAGCAAAATTATAGATCCACGAAAAATATTTTGAGAGCTGCACATTCTGTGGTTGTACATAATCAGGCCAGAAAAAGCAAGGAATTATGGTGTGAGAATGACCAGGGTGAGAAATTAGTTGCTTTAAATGTTTATGATGAACATGATGAATCGGATAGAGTTATTGAAAAGCTTAAGGAAGAAGTATTCAAAAATAAGCGGAGTTTCAGCGATTTTGTTATTCTTTACCGGACTAATGCTCAATCAAGAGCTTTAGAGGAAGGGCTGAGACGCAACGGTATCGCATATATTATTGTGGGAGGCGTCAAGTTTTATGAGCGTAAAGAGGTTAAAGATATACTGGCTTATTTGAAATTGATTACAAACCCAAGAGATACTGTAAGTCTGCTGCGGATTATAAATTTTCCGCAGAGGGGAATTGGTAAAAAAACAATTCAGAGATTAAAAAAGTGGGCCACAGTTAATAATATTTCATTATTAGAGGCAGCAGGCAGGGTTGATGAAATTGAAGAAATATCTGATAAGAGAAAAAAGAGTATAAAAGATTTTTACAAACTGATAGATAAATATACCAGCTTAAAAGATGAAATCTCTCCAAATGAGCTTTCTCATGCTCTGGTTGATGAATCTGGTCTTTTACGAAAATATAAAGAAGATGCTACTCTGGAAAACCAGGAAAGAGCAAATAATATTAAGGAATTTTTAGCTGCTGTCAGTGATTATGCTTTTCAGAATGAGAATCCCACCTTATCTTCTTTTTTAGAAGAAGTATCTTTAATAACAGATGTGGATTACTGGGACAAAACAGCTAATGCAGTTACTTTAATGACTTTACATTCAGCAAAAGGACTTGAATTCCCTGTTGTATTCATCACAGGTATAGAACAGGGATTATTACCTCTTGCAACGTCTCTGGATGAACAGGAAAAATTGGAAGAAGAACGCAGGTTATTTTATGTTGGATTAACCAGAGCCAAAGAGAGAGTTTATCTTCTCTGGGCAAATAACAGACGCAGATTCAGAGATGTTGAACCTCAGGAGCCGTCTATATTTTTAAATGAGCTGGACCCTTCAGTGATTGTTTCCAGCAGTACTGCTATGAAAGACCGCTATACACACAAAAGGAAAAAAGGGGTTGACAGTTTTGATAATGAAACTATCTATGAAGATTTTTCTCAGGAAATACCTTTACTCAAAAAAGGTGTTCTCGTAGAGCATGAAGTATATGGTCGTGGTAAAGTCCAAAAGGTGTCGGGTAAGGGGAAAGCCCAGAAAGTTGTTGTCAAATTTCAGAATGGTGAACAAAAAAAGTTCTTAAGTAATTATGCCCGGTTTACCATATTGTCTGAATAGATACCTTTAATTTATATTTTTCTGATATTTATTTTTAAAAATAATCTAACAAGGAAGCAGAGGATGGAAAAAAGGAAAAAGGAAAAAGGAAAAAGGAAAAAGAATGGATAGTATTGCTGTAATTACGGTGATTATTATTTTTGCAGCAACATTCATTCAATCTGCTTTTGGATTTGGAAGTGCCTTAATTATGATGCCGTTTTTAACTGTTCTGATAGGGATAAAGATTGCAGTTCCTCTGGCTGCCTTAATTGCCACTACTATACATATATCTATTCTATTATACAAATGGAGGGAAGTGGATCTATCAGCAGCTCTTCGGTTAATCATTGCATCAGTAATTGGTATTCCGCTGGGTGCGTATTTACTGAGAATGGGTAATGAACAGTATTTAAAATTTTTCTTAGGACTGATGATAATTATTTTCTCGTTATTTTTCTTACTGAAACCTGCACTGCCTTTTTTAAAAAATGAAAAATATGCTTATTTTTTTGGATTTATAGCAGGTATTTTAGGTGGAGCATATAATACCAATGGTCCGCCAGTTGTTATTTACGGTTCTCTGCGCAGATGGAATCCCGCGACTTTCAGGACAACCCTGCAAGGATATTTTTTCCCTACAGGTCTTTTACTGCTTATCAGTCACTCTTCAGTGGGTTTATGGACTGGTACAGTGTTTAATAATTATCTTATTGCCTTACCTTTTGTTTTGGCAGCAGTGTGGATGGGTGGAAAACTAAACGAAAGAATTTCTCCAGGAAAATTCGATAAGTATATTTATACTTTTTTAGTTATCACAGGTATAAGTATAGCTGTGGAATCTATTTTGAAGGTAATATAAAATAAGTAAATTATTTTCAATATTTATTAATATTATCATGAATATTTAGTGGATATGAGGAAGGAAAAAGGTGTTAAATTCCGGTAAAAATAATCATGTTAACATTTTTTTTATTTTTTTAATTGTTCATTTATTTATGAGCGACAGTATAATTTTTGCACAAGATCATACAGGTAATTCAGAAATCATAGTTGATTTAACCAAAACACCGATCGGATCAGTAACTGCATCTTTACTGGGAGTTAATAATCCAATGAATGATCTTCCTTTACGAACACAATATAATCCGGTTACCGGAGAATTCAATCAGGAGTTTTATAACAAAGTTAAGTCTTTAGGAATTAAATGCTTTCGTTTTCCAGGGGGGAATAACAGTGGGAGTTATAACTGGAAAAATGGCATTGGTTTTCAGGAAGATCGACCTTCGGGATACAATGGCTCATCAGGGGCATATGCTCCTGATTACTATATATTTGGCTTTATGGAATTTATGGATTTTATTGAAAAATTTGGAATGTGCGAACCGATTATATGTATCAATTTCGGAACCGGAACTGCAATTGAAGCTGCAGCCTGGGTAGAGTTTGCCAATAGTGAACCTGGATCAGATCCTAATGGAGATGGCATTGATCAAGCTCAGATCAGAGCAGATCTGGGGCATCCAGAACCTTATAACATCCGCTTATGGGAAATTGGTAATGAATTAGGAGGACAATATAAGCATATGTTTTCCTGGCATTTCGGGCAGATGCAAACAGGAGGGGAGAATTATGTAAAGACTGTACATAATTATATATTTGGCGGTTCACAGTGGCAGTATTATGAAATGGAAACACGTAAGAATGGTCAGAGAGTTGTTCAAATGAATGACTGGACCCTTACAGCTTCAAAAAGTAATGGGAGTAAAAATCAGATTTTTTATGTAAAATATCCTCCGGTGGAATCTGATTCATTATATCTAGGAGTATGGCGGGACAGTCTAACTGTTGAACAATGGCAGGAGATTAGTGATTTTGAGGGGCAAACAGGAGAAGCTAAAGTATATACTCTGGATAATCAGACCGGTAGGATTGATTTTGGTGACGGTAGCCAGGGCGCAATACCCCCGGCTGGTTCTGAGATTCGAGTAATATACAAATCCACCAGTAAAGACGGACTCATTGATTTTTATGAAAAGATGAATGCAGTTGATGATGATATCAGTATAGGAGTACCATTTCATGATGAGATTTTTTATCAGAAAATAAGTAATGCAGATTTTTCAGAACTTCCTTTTGATTTTATTGTTGATCACAGATACGAACCAGGGAGGTGTGAACAGCTGGAAAAAGAGCACTGGCAGATTATGTGGACTGCTTGCTATCAGGAGACTCTTATGTATAAGCACCGTGATACCCTCGATCAGTGGTTTAATGAAAAGAAGAAAATTGGAATCTGGATTACTGAATATAATCTTGTTTATCATATCCACGGCCGTGAAAATAGTACTAATAATCCCTGGTATCAGGGAGAGCAATTAGATTTTTTTGGTCGTTCACTGGATAATGGTCTTTACATTGCTGGGGCTTTGATGTCTTATTTACGTGCATCTCAAAAAGTTGGATTAGAAGTATTAAATATTCATTCTCTGGTTCCTGACAGTGATGCAGCAATAGCAGGATGGCCTTTAACTTCTTTGATGGGACCTGATCCGCATAGATACGTAAATCCTTCCGGTTATGTTTATAATTTTTTTTCACGGAGTTTTGATTACAGAATAATTCGACCTGTATTAAATAATATTCCTCAATATAGATTTAAACCTATTGAAGAAAGGGAAAAGAGTTTTAAATCAACGGCTTCCCAGACAGATTCAGTGAAAATTTTTTATCTTGATGCATTGATAACCTGTTCAGAAAAAAGTGATACTCTGTATTTATTTGTACTCAATCGAGCGTCAAACATACCGGAAGCAGGTGAAAAATACCACGATATAACAGCAGAAGTAATATTTCAAGATTGTTCTCATCTGTCACATATCACATTTTTTGAATTAAACGCTGAGAACCTATGGATGATTAACAGTAATACATTTCCAGAAAATGTATTTTTTAGTCAGATGTTGGAACAGCTGTTTACAACTTCATTTTCTTATACCTTTCCGGCTCATTCTTTGACTGTGATAATGGCTGTAGGTGAATCCAGTGTATTAAATGAAGACCGGATAACTCCTGCGTCCGAGATGTTTATACTACATCAGAATTATCCCAATCCATTCAATACACTAACAAAGATTATGTACGAAATTACCTCTTTTACTCATGTCAATATATCTGTATTTGACATAGAGGGAAGATTAGTTAGAACTTTAGTTGATGAAAAAAAACAAAGGGGCAGTTATTCTGTTAACTGGGATGCAAATAACTTGAGTTCAGGATTATATTTTTATAGGCTGAATACTGATACCTATTCTAAAATTTGTAAAGCTCTAGTACTTAAATAAATCATTTATTGAAAGTATAGCAAAGTATTTTAATTTTGTAGAGGATAGCATTATCAGATTCAAATAAATATTTAGTTTAGTAAAACAGAAATTTAATTTTTTGATATTTGCTGTGATAATACTGAAGATCAATAAAGTTGCGGATTTATAAAGGAAGTTTTATATGCATTCAAAAATCAGAGTTTTTGCTCCGGGTACAGTTGCGAATATTGGCTGTGGATTTGATATTTTAGGTTTCGCACTTGAGTATCCTGGCGATTATGTGACTATCCGAATGATTAGTCAGAATGAAGTCCGGATCAATAAAATATCCGGAGACGGAGGAAAACTTCCTTTGGATCCGGATAAAAATACAGCAGGAATCGCTGTTACTGATTTTTTAAGAAAATTTAATATTAAGACCGGTGTCGAACTTGAAATACAGAAGGGGATGGAAATCGGAAGTGGTTTGGGTTCAAGCGCTGCCAGTGCTGCAGCAGCTCTCTTTGGCATAAATTATATATTTGATAATATTGCTGATAGCAGACAACTGATATCTTGCGGATTAAAAGCGGAAGCAGCAGTTAGTGGCGCACCTCATGCTGATAATATTGCTCCCTCTTTAATGGGCGGATTGGTTCTGATACGAAGTCTTACCCCCCTGGATGTCATCCCTTTGAATTTTCCGGAAGATTTATACTATGCAGTCATATATCCGAATATTGAACTGCAAACCAAAAAATTGCGAAAAGTGCTACCTGAAACAATCACGCTGATATCAGCAGTTAAACAATGGGGGAATATTGCCGGATTAATTACCGGATTGCATAATAACGATTACTCTTTGATATCATGTTCTTTGGAGGATTTTATTATTGAACCGGTGCGCTCTCAGTTCATTCCTCTTTTTAAGGAGATTAAATTGAATGCTGTTGAGTCAGGTGCCCTGGGCTGTTCAATCTCTGGTTCAGGTCCGTCAATATTTTCTTTATGCAGGGGAGAAGAAACAGCCGGTAAGGTTTCAGAATCGATGGCAAAAGTATATGAGAAAAATAATATTTTATTTGATATATATGTTTCATCAATAAATAAAAAAGGGCCAAGAATATCTTAAAAAATTAAGAATATAAGGAGAAATATTGCTTTACTACAGTACAAAAAATAAACAACACCAAGTTACTTTAAAAAATGCTGTTTTACACGGCATGCCGGAACAAGGAGGGCTCTATTTACCAACATATATTCCACGCGTAGATGAACATTTTATAAAAAAATTAAAAAAATTAAGTTTTCAGGAAATTTCTTTCAGTCTGGCAAAGTTATTACTAGGTGATGATGTTCCGAATGCTGTTCTTGATCTAATTATTACAGATGCTTTAAATTTTGACACTCCTTTAATACCTGTCAGTCACAGAATTAATACTCTGGAGCTTTTTCACGGTCCCACCTTGGCTTTTAAGGATGTCGGAGCCCGTTTTATGGCCAGGTTAATGTCACATTTTATTTCAGAATCAGATAAAAAATTGAATATTTTAGTAGCTACTTCCGGTGATACCGGAAGTGCTGTGGCCAATGGTTTCTTCAGGATTCCAGGGATTAATGTTTTTGTATTATACCCTTCCGGAAAAATAAGTGAAATTCAGGAAAAACAGATTACCACTTTAGGTGAAAATATTACATCTGTTGAGGTTGACGGCAATTTTGATGATTGTCAGGCATTGGTTAAGCAGATATTATCAGATGAAGTCTTTACTGAACAATTAGATATTACAACCGCTAATTCGATTAATATAGCCAGATTGATTCCACAAATATTTTATTATTTTCGACTATATTCTCAGCTGGAGGTACATCCTCACTATTTAAGTATTTCTGTACCCAGTGGTAATTTTGGCAATCTTACAGCAGGTTTATTAGCCAAAAAAATGGGATTACCCGTATATAAATTTATTGCTGCCACCAATGTTAATGATGTCTTTCCTGAATATCTGAAAACCGGAGTTTACAGATCACGGCCTTCACAAACAACAATCTCAAACGCTATGGATGTAGGAGATCCCAGTAATTCTGTCAGAATTTCCAATCTTTATAAAGCAAATTTAGCTAAACTGCGGCAAGATCTGTATGGGGCCAGTTTTACCGATGATCAAACCAGAAAGTGTATCAGAAAAGTTTATGATACATATAATTATATCTGTGATCCTCATGGAGCAGTGGGATTTTTAGGTTTGGAAGAGTACATCAGTAAAAATCCCCGGATTGATGAAGCAGTATTTTTAGAAACTGCACATCCGGCAAAATTTAAAGATGTTGTTGAACAGGAAATACGAAAAGATATTGATATTCCTGACAGATTAAATATGTGTTTGAAGAAAGAAAAAATTTCTGTTCGGATATCTAAGAATATCGACACATTAAAAGATGTAATAATTGAGAAAAATTGATTGATTTTTCTGTAGTTTTTATTCATACTATAAAACTGTGATCTTTTACCGTTATTTTTTTATTTTTAAATTTGAAAAATCAATTTTTTTGATTAATATATATCTGTAGTTTGTGAATCCAAAAAAGATTTTATAGGAAATGCTGAAAAGTCTTTATATAAAAAATTTTGCCCTTATTGATGAAATAAAAGTTAATTTTAATCAAGGATTGAACATTCTTACTGGTGAGACCGGAGCAGGGAAATCTATTCTTATCGGTGCAGTAAGTGCTTTATTAGGTGAGAAAATTGATAAAGATTTTATCCGGCAGGGGAAGTCTAAAACAATTGTAGAGGGATGTTTTATAATTGATGATCATCTATTACAAAGTTTTAAAGATATGGATATAGAATTTACTACTAATGAATTGATCCTGAGAAGAGAAATTAAGAAAGATACCCGAAGCAGAACCTTTGCCAATGATTCTCCAATCAGCATATCATTATTACAGGAAATAGGAGATCTTTTGGTGGATCTTCATGGGCAGCATTCTCATCAGTCATTATTATATGTAAAAAAACATATAGATTTCTTAGATGAATATGGAGTAAGCGACGATTTAATAAATGCAATAGCAAATTCATACAATTCTCTATCACATTTGAAAAAAAGATTAAAAGAATTTATTGATCAGGAAAAACTACTAAAAGAAAAAAAGGAACTTTTAGAATTTCAGGTAAAAGAAATTGAAGATGTAGGACCGCAATTAGGAGAAGAAGAAGAACTGGAGAAACAAGAGAAAATTTTAAAGAACAGTGAGAAGATACATCAGCTATCCGATCAATTAACAGAGACCCTGTATGAAGGAGATGACTCTGTATATGAAAAGATTTCAGAGGCAGAAGATCAACTTTCTTCCCTTAGTGATATTGATAAGGATTTTAATACATGGGCAGGAAGTTGCAATACTGCAGGTGTCTGTATTGAAGAAATGGTGAAAAATCTCCAGGAGTATGCTGATAAAATTGAATTTGATCCTGAAGAACTTGAAGAGATGCGGGAAAGACTGGGCCAGTTTACTCTGCTGAAGAAAAAGTATGGCCCATCTATTAAAGAAGTTATTGATTTTTGTCAGGAGGCCCGCAATAATTTAAAAAAGATTGATTCCATGGAAAGCGATATTGAGTCAATTAATCAAGAAATAAAAAATGAAAAAATCGAGCTTGCTGATTTGGCCTTGAAACTTTCCGAAACCAGAAAAGAAGCTGCCAGAGAATTGGAAGAGAAGACAGCTGAGATTTTTGCAGAACTTGGTTTAAAAGGAGGAGTATTTAACATTGAGGTCACCCCACAGATAGATCCGGAGGGAGACATCGAACTTGATAAAGAGACGTATAAAGTTACAAACAGAGGAATAGACAGAGTGGAATTTTTTATCTCTCTTAATCCTGGAGAAAAACCAAAACCTTTAGCAAAGATAGCATCAGGAGGAGAGATATCGAGAATCATGCTAGCATTGAAGAATGTTCTGGCTGAAACAGATAATATTCCCATACTGATTTTTGATGAAATTGATTCAGGTATTTCAGGAAGAATAGCCGGAGCAGTGGGGAGTAATCTGAAAGCAGTATCCCAAAGACATCAGATAATCTGTATAACTCATCTCCCTTTAATTGCTTCCTATGGACAGACACATTACCGGGTTGAGAAAAAAATAGAGGACAACAGAACTGCTACTCATATTCACAGCCTATCAGAAGAAGAGAGAGTAACCGAACTGGCTCGGTTGATTGGCGGAGAAATGATCAATGAAACTACGCTGCAGAATGCAAGAGAGCTTCTGGAAAAAGCGGAGAATTTAAATCAGAACTTTAGAACGTAAGATCTTCAGAGCTTTAGAGAATAGCGTGCAAAAGCCAGAAATTCATGGCCATTAAACACCAATCAGAAGATATAAACAAAAGGGGAGCGGATGCTTTTAATTGAAAAAATCGTTATTAAAGGTGGTAAGACGCTGAAGGGGACGGTGAAAAACAGCGGGGCAAAAAATGCGGTCTTACCTGTCATGGCCTCTACACTCCTTGCTGATGGAAAGTATAAAATTTCTAATGTTCCTGACTTAAAAGATGTCCGTACCATGTCAGCTCTTCTTAACAGTATCGGCAGTAAAGTAGAATTTGAAAAAAATTCTTTGACTGTAGAAACAGAGGGATACAATAATCTGGAAGCCCCTTATGATCTGGTGAAAACGATGCGGGCTTCTATTTATGTATTAGGTCCCATGATTGCAAGATTTGGATATGCCAAGGTTTCATTGCCCGGCGGATGTGCATGGGGACCCAGACCGGTTGATCTCCATATTAGAGGATTAAAAGAACTTGGTGCAGATATTTCAATCAATAAAGGGTATATCATTGCAAAGGCAAAACGGCTGCATGGTACCCGTATATCTTTTGAAATCCCATCAGTAGGAGCGACTGGTAATATTCTTATGGCTGCGGTACTTGCAAAGGGGTACACCATTATTGAGAATGCTGCTGAAGAGCCGGAAATTACTTCTTTGGTAAAATGTTTGAAAAAAATGGGGGCAAAGATTAAAGGAGCAGGTACTGACCGTCTGGAGATCGAAGGAGTAGAATACCTGGAACCGGCTGATTTCAGAGTAATACCTGACCGAATAGAAGCCGGGACATTTTTAGTAGCCGGTCATATGACTGGTGGAGATATAAAAATCACTAATTCAAAACCGGAATATTTAACTGCTATTATAAATAAATTACGGAAATCAGGAGCAGAGGTAAACGAGGGAAAGGACTGGGTGCATATCCGTTCCAGGGGTAAAATTGATCCGGTTGATATTTCTACTGCAGTTTACCCTGGTTTTCCCACTGATATGCAGGCGCAATGGATGGCAATGATGAGTCTGGCACAGGGAACGTCTGTTATAACTGAGAATATTTTTAAAGACAGATTTACTCATGTTGCAGAATTGAAACGTCTGGGAGCAGATATAGAAGTAAACGGTAATGTGGCAGTAATAAAACCAGTAAAGTTTTTAAGCGGGGCACCTGTAATGTCTACTGATCTCAGAGCAAGTGCTTCACTCCTTCTTTCCGGTTTGGTAGCTCGTGGAATTACCAATGTTTCAAGAATTTATCATATTGACAGAGGATATGAGAAAATCGAGAAAAAATTTCAGGATCTGGGTGCAGAGATATGGAGGGAAAATGAGAAACATATTACTTAAAATAATAAAAGATAAGGGGAAAATATAAAAGATATGAGTGAGTTTGTACATTTACATAATCATACCAGCTTCAGCCTTCTGGACGGAGCCTGCAGGATTCCGGAAATGATCAGGCAAGCTAAAAAGTATAAGATGAAATCTTTTGCTATTACTGATCATGGTAATATGTTTGGAGCTGTATCATTCTATAATCAAATGAAGGATGCAAAATTAAAACCAATAATAGGCTTTGAAGCATATATTGCCCCTGGTTCTCGTTTGGATAAATCTGGTAAGGGTATAGATGATGTCACCTCATACCATCTTTTACTACTAGCCCGGAATAATCAGGGCTATAAAAATTTAATGAAATTGAGTTCTATAGGATATCTGGAAGGTTTTTACTATAAACCAAGAATTGATAAGGAAATGCTTGAAAAGCATTCACAAGGATTAATAGTGCTTTCTTCCTGTATTAAAGGCGAGATTCCTTATAAGATAATAAAGGGTGATTATAACGGTGCACTTAAAGCAGCAACGTATTACAGAGAACTTTTCGGGGAGGATTTTTATCTTGAATTACAGAATCATGGATTAAATGAAGAACAAATAGCAATTAAAGGACTCTTAACAATTTCAAAGGAACTGCATATCCCGGTGGTGGCAACTAATGATACTCATTATCTGCAGCCGGAAGATGCTAAAGCTCATGATGTACTTTTATGTATTCAGACTAATCAGGATCGGGAAGACAATTCCAGGTTAAAGTTCAGTTCAGATCAGTTATATTTTAAATCACCTGAAGAGATGAAAGAGGTATTTAAGGATGTACCTGAGGAAGCGTTAAAAAACAGCTTAGAAATTTCAGAAAAATGTAATATTAACCTGGATGTTAAAAACCATTTTATGCCTAAATTCACCATACCTGAGGAAGAACAAACAACTGATCTGAAAGAGTACCTTAAAAAGAAAACCTGGGAAGGGTTAGTAGAAAGATATCCTGAAGTTACTCCTGAGTTAAAAAAACGCTTGGAGCATGAATTAAATATTATAAATGACATGGGATATGCTGATTATTTTCTTATTGTAAAGGATTTTATTGATACTGCAAAAAAACATTCAATACCGGTGGGTCCTGGCAGAGGTTCAGCAGCAGGCAGTCTGGTATCTTATACTATGGGTATTACTGATGTAGATCCCATGAGATTTGGTTTACTGTTTGAACGTTTTCTTAATCCAGAACGAGTTAATATGCCAGATATTGATATTGATTTCTGTTATGAAAAACGTGATCAGGTAATCGATTACGTCAAACAAAAATACGGAAAAGATAATGTAACTCAGATTATCACTTTTGGAAGGATGAATGCCAGGGCTGTTATCAGAGATGTTGGAAGAGTGTTAAAAATTCCCTATGGAGAGGTAGATAGAATTGCAAAGCTCATACCCATTAATACTGATCTTAACACTACTATGGAAAATGTACCTGATTTTAAAGATATATACGATAAGGATGAGATTCACAGAGAGCTGATTGACATTTCATTAGTATTGGAAGGATTGGCCAGACATGCGTCCACTCATGCTGCAGGTGTTGTAATAGCTCCAGATAAACTTATGGAATTTGTTCCTTTATATAAAGCACCCAAAGGAGAAGTAACTACTCAGTATGCCATGAAATCTCTGGAAAAAGTTGGTTTATTAAAAATGGATTTTCTGGGACTGAGGACACTGACGGTTATTGAGCATACATTAGAGGCCATTAATAGTGACGGAGGTGATATAGATTTTTCATCAATCTCATTTGATGATCAGGAGACATATAAAATCTTTTCCCGAGGGGAGACTATAGGCGTTTTTCAGTTTGAAAGCAGCGGAATGCGTGAGTATTTAAAAAAACTTCATCCTACCTGTATTGAAGATTTGATTGCCATGAATGCTCTTTACCGTCCCGGTCCTATGGAATGGATAGATGATTTCATTGCGAGGAGTAAAGGCAAAAAGAAAGTAGAATATCTTCATCCTGATATGGAAGAAATACTCGATGAAACCCATGGTATAATTGTTTATCAGGAACAGGTAATGCAAATAGCCAGTAAACTGGCAAATTTTAATTTAGGAAAAGCTGATGTTCTCAGAAGAGCAATGGGGAAGAAGAGTAAAAAATTAATGAAAGAACAGGAAAATGCTTTTCTGGAAGGAGCTAAACAAAACAATATAAAAGAGGAAAAAGCAAAGAGAATATTTGAACTTATAAAAAAGTTCGCTGGGTATGGTTTTAACAAATCACATGCTACCTGCTATTCAGTAGTTGCCTACCAGACTGCTTATCTGAAAGCGCACTATCCGAAAGAATTTATGGCTGCCAACCTAACCAGTGAAATGGGCAATTCAGATCGAGTGGTAGTACTGATCAATGAATGTAAACGTATGGGTATTAATGTTTTACCTCCTGACATTAATGAAAGTACGGCTAATTTTACTGTTAGTGGAGAGAATATCAGGTTTGGACTGGGAGCAGTAAAAAATGTAGGATTATCTGCTATAGAATCTATAGTGGCAGCCCGCATTAAAGAGGGCAGATTTAAAACAATATTTGATTTTTGTCAGCGGGTGAATTTAAGATTAATTAATAAAAAAGTTCTGGAAAGCCTGATTCAGGTAGGAGCAATGGATTCAGTGGAAGGGAACAGAGCTCAGAAAATAGCCGTAGTAGAAAGAAGCTTGAGTATGGGACAAGCTTTTCAGCAGGAGAACGAGGCATCACAGACAACCATATTTGACAGTAAAGTTTTAGACAGACAGGTTAATATTGAACTTCCCCGTATTGATGATTGGTCTGAATCTGAAAAGCTTACAAAGGAAAAAGAGCTTCTGGGCATATATGTTTCCGGTCATCCACTTTTGAAATATGAAGATGAAGTTAATACCTTTGTAAATCCTGAAATAGCAAAACTTTCAGAAGTTACATCTCACCGGAAAGTACGATTATGTGGTATCATTAATAATACAAGTCTTCGTTTTGATCGAAATAAGAATCAAATGGCCTTTTTTATACTTGAAGATTTTACTGGTTCGATCCGAGTAATTGTTTTTTCAAAAGTATATGAGGAATATAAAAATATTATTCAGGATGATAATATGGTTGTTGTACTTGGTACAGCTGATGTCAGCGGTGAAGGCGGGAGTGTTTCAATTCTGGCTGATGAAATAATTCCTATTGAATATGCCAGAGAACGGTTTGTCAAACAGCTTTCTTTAACTGTGGTCCCTGGAAGTTTGGAGGAAATGGGGGTAAAAGAAATTATTAAATTATTTTCCAGATATCCAGGCAACTGTCCGGTATTTTTAAACATCAAATCCGATAATGGCAGTGACTTTCTTCTTAAATCCAAAAGATATAAAGTAAATCCCACTCCTGAGGTATTAGAGGGGTTGAGAAGTGTGTTGGGTAAAGAAAATGTATGGCTTGAGGGATAAGGCCGCACTCATTAACTTTTCCTCCATTCTCATGAGATTCTGAAGCCCTTCATTTAGGACAGGTTCTTTGGGTGGTTTGTTTTTGAATGTTAAACCACCCTGACAGGGTCAGAACCCTGTCAGGGTGATGGAAATTTGAAATTCAGGTTTGATATCGGAATTATTATCGAGTAGGAATATTAATATTTAGGTCAGTAATTTTAATAGATATACTGATACCTAAAACAAATGAAAAAAATTATAAAAAATAATAAGAGTTCACAGAGGGCTTTGATGTTTGCAGCTGGTTGCTTATTTGCTCAACAGGTTACAAAATAAGTTTATTACTGCTTACCCTGTGAACTCTACGATGATATATTTCATTCCTTTAGTTTAGATAATATAGGTTTTTTTATGAGATTCCTTTATTCTATTTTTTATCCGGTCTTTTAAAAATATCTGTTTATCTCTAAATCTTATAATATTTTTTCTGAAATGTTGTTCATTCCCTGGTTCAAAATTCCTCCCCCTGCTTCTGTCAATATCAGAATCAAATGATCCTGGAAGCCATCTGCCCTCAAAATTTTTAAAATGTATACCAGGCTTGTATCCATGCCATTTATAAATATCGATATCTTCATAATCTTCTTTAATTTGTATTTTGAGGGATATTGTCTTTTTATGCCGGATAACAGTTAGATCAATTTTTTCTCCTTCATCGTATTCAGAAACAGCATCCAATACATCTTCCGGATTGTTGATCTTTGTTTTTCCGATTTGCACAATTACATCACCAGCTATTATACCCGCATCTTCTGCGGGGCTGTCTTCCATAACGGAAAGCACAAGAACACCTTGTCCTTCCTCTATACCAAAGTAAGATCCAAGATCAGCATTCAGTTCCTGGATCTGAATGCCGAGATGAGATCTCATCTTCATTAAAAAGAAATTCTTCAGAGGGTATGCATATTCGTAGAGATTTTCATAGGTTTTTCTTGTTCCAAGGATTACCTCTGTACTTTCTTTTTTTCCTTCTCTTATAAAAGTAATAGTAACTTTAGTTTCCGGTTTTGTGTCCCGCACAATGTCATAAAGATCTTCTGCATCTTCAATTTTCTGATTGTTGAATGTCTGAATTACATCAAATTTCTGCAGTCCGCATTTTTCTGCCGGACTGTTTTCCATTATGCTGGTTATTACTACCCCATGCATGATCCCGGAAATTTTCTTTTCAGATTCATCCAGATCAGATATG
>Ga0180433_10005140_pt1 | contig 17874 bp, 37 predicted proteins | sample SS_ome_8_FD_132980 | JGI IMG/M metagenome (GOLD analysis project Ga0180433, IMG submission 132980) | Hypersaline lake sediment archaeal communities from the Salton Sea, California, USA - SS_1_D_1 metaG | ecosystem: Environmental > Aquatic > Non-marine Saline and Alkaline > Hypersaline >... | reverse complement strand
AACGCATATCGTTTGGGTGTTTAGCCCGGAGATCGTTATATTCTTCTGTCCAATCAGTTATTTCAGGAAATATTCTATATCTGGCTTCTTTTAAGTATTTCATTTATGCAGATCACCTGTATAAGTATGTTTGCATTGAGCCATTATTCTAACATATAGCTTACTTGGTAAATCTGGCTTTCTTTCTGAATATAAACTAAAATCTCCCCAAACACAATCAAAATGATTTATATAATTGGTTTCTGTGGTTGGTTGGTTTAATTCACATCTATTATTTACCATAGTATCATTAAGTTTATTACATATTCCATCTATGCCTAAGGCTTGATAATTACCCTCTAATTGTCCGATAAATCTTCCATAATTATAGGCGCTGTATATAAGTAGAAATATTAAGATCATAGTTAGAATTGTATTAATAATTGGTATTACTTTACTTTTCTTCTGTTTTTTCTCTTTACACATTTTGTTATAGAATCTAATATAACACTAATATTTAAAGTTTGTTATTTTGTGCTTGATAGCATATCTCCTGTATAATCTATCATCATCTAAGCCCATTAAATCTGATAACTCACGCTGCATATATTTTCTGCAACCTAAATAACTATATCCGTGTGACTGAACCCATAATTTTTTAATGCCCTTAACATTTGGCACGTATTTATATTTATAAGTACTATTTGTTTCTGTGCAGATTACTTCTATTATAGTCATTTTTTATTTCTCTCCTAAGTTCATTTATAGCATTTCCTAAATCTTTTAATACTTGTAAATGGCTTTGCATATTAGCGTCAAATATTTCCTGATTCTTTGTAATTTTATAAATTGCTTCCATCATAAATTCAGGTGTTATCTTAAAACCTGTCCTTTGGTGACTGTTAAAGTACTCTTTTACGCCCTCAGTATCTATCACGCACTGACTGTCATTTTTTGCACGGTTTTTTTGTACTTCTAATTCATGTAAATTAAAACTGTTATCTATAATTAACCAAAGACCATCAGAATTATAAACATTAAGCTTTTTGCCTTCATTATTATATTGTCTAGCCATACAATTCTTAATAAGTGCGTAATGTTCTTTTAATACCTTAAATTTATATTGTTTGTTTAGCCTTAAACTTATTTGCAGCATAGTTTCTAATCTCTTAATGATCTTCTTAAATTCATAGATAGCTAAACTCTTAGAATCTTGAGCTAATTCTGCAATATAACTGTATTTATCATAGATTATAATTGAATTATTAAATAAATGTACTTTCTTACCTAGAATCTCTAAACTATGACCATTACTATGGATATTCTTATATTTAATTCCCTTCTTAATAAAATATTTTTCTCTTTGATTCCATCTGAATATCTTAGGTATCTTTAATTTAAACATGAAACCATGACCACGTATATTTTTTGGGTTGTGAGTTAGTATCTTGGGTTGTTTTTTAACTTCTTTTTTTTCAAAATTATTTAGAATTTGCCAAGTACCATAACCTATCTTTTTAATTAAATTTTGTTCCTTTAACCGTCTTAAATAATAACTTAATGCTTGTTGAGAAATAGAATATTTAAAGCATATATCAATAGGAGAATTTCCTTTTTTTATTTCATTATAGACAGTCAAGTTAAAATTTTTAGTTCTGGGTTGTTTTTTAACTTCTTTTGCATACATTTATAAACATCTCTTTTTACTTTTTATATAGGAAATGGTGATTATTAACCTTTTGGCTATTTTGTAAACATATTAAGAGCATCATTCCATGCTCTTTGATAAATACCTTTTGCTTTTGGAAATTTCATCCTTTCTATGAGATCAATGTCTACCCACTTTTTAGTGTGAGCAATATTATCAATATCATTATCAGGAACTTCATCCCATACTTCCCAACTTGTTTTTGTAGTCATTCTTATCATATAGTATATAATTTAGTTTGACTTTTCATTTCATCTAATAATCTAAATAATCTTTTTGCTCTTTTTAGATCTGGATATAATTTAAATTTAACTACTTGATTGTGTAATGCACATTTTGCTCTAAAAACTTTACATTCAATTAATGACCAATAATTGCATTGATAATTAGGAGGTTTAACATTATCAAACCAACAATCATTTACACATATATTCCAATCTTTAAGTAAATCTAATTTCAATAAACATTCATTATATGATATTTTCCAATCACAAAGCATAAAACAAGAAATATTTTTTTTAGAATATCCTGCTTTTAAGAGCATATTATAACAATCTTTAATTTTATATTGAAGATTTATAGTAAAATCCCATGCAAACCTTATATTAATAAACCTATTTTCCTTTAAAAGATTTGCTGTTTCTTGGTCTAATCTTCTCCAATCAATACCACAAATTAGCTCATAATAAACTACTTTTCCATTTACTTTCATGTTTCCTAGTTTTTTTATTCTTTCTTTATGTTTTGGATCATACAAAAAATTCATATCCATTATAGATACTTTATTTCTTTTAATCTCTGGAATATCATAACTAATTAATTCAGGAGAAGCATAACAATACTCACAACCATTAGGGCAACCTTCCCCTAATCTGAGTCTTTGTTCATCTCCTCTAATTTCATTATAAAACTCTGTTCGATAGTTTACCATCTTTGCCTCTTGTTAATTGATTTAATTTATCAAACCCTCTTTTCAAAATAATATCTGTATTCTTCTTCTCTTTCTTCAAAGCATACTTTTGCATTGCTTCACAATACCATCTCCCGTTACCATAATCAACCTTTCTTTTACAATTACATTTATGTATTTTCCTGAAATCAATACAATGTAATTCATAATTTAAAGCAAGTAAATCTACCTCAAAATCAGTGAATATTACATCTCTTCTTTTGTTTACCATTTTCTCACCTTGTTTACTTAATTATCACTCAGTAATTATCTTACATTCAATTTTTTTAATTTTTAAATTCTTAAAATTTTTTTGTGCTTTTAATAATGAAATCTCAGCACATTTCTTTGAAGGGTAAATATAAACATATCCAGAATATGAACCATCCGAATAAATATAACCTAATGGATTATTTCTAATTCCGTTGTATTTATATTCTTGAATAATTACCCATCCTTTTGTTTTTCTATTTACCATTTTTGCCTCCTAGGTTACTTAATTATCATATTGCTCTCTTAGGCATTTCTGCATTACACTTAATACAATGCTTTTGAACTTCTTTTCTCTTCCTATGCTTTTTATACATATCATTGATATGACCACATTTAAAACAAATCCAATGATTTAATATATAATCAAGCTTCTTATTTACCATCTTTGCCTTCTGATATTGATTTTAATAGTGCTTCACTTATTCCTAATTCTAATTGATAATAAATAGGTTTTCCATATTTGGAATATTTAACCAAAACTTTAAATCCATAATCTTTTAGTATTTTACAAAACTCTTTTTCATTTCTTATTTTCATAATTTACACCTTTATCACAATGAATCTAATAATTCTTTATTCTTATTAACTATTCTTTCACATTGACAAGCCATACAAAATTCTATTGAACTTTTACCACTTACATCAGTAAATTTACAATATTTCCTACCACATCTTTGACAATAATTTTTAGTAGTCATTCTTTGCCTTCTGAAAATAACTTACTCTTTAATTCTTTTGTAGACATTACTTTACCTTCTTTTACTTCTTTAAGTCTATTCTTGATTATAATTCTTTCAATTATTAAATTCCCAATTATTTTTATAATATAATAAATAAGTATTAAATGTAATAAAAATATAAATAGACCGATTGGACTATTTAATATATATGTTTGTCCAGTAAATGTATAGGCACATTTATGTACTGTAGCATTTGTTAAATATGCGGGACATTCAGTTATCATATTTTTCACCTTGTTTACTTAATTATCACTTTGTTAAAAACAAAGACTCATATCTTTCTTTACTTAATAATACAAATTCGTTACTAAATAAAATCCCATTTTTTAAAAGCTCGTTAGCTTGATTTAAAGTGAACTCAATTATAACAGTAGTTGAACTCTTCTTTTTTATTTTAAGTTTGTTTACCATCTTTGCCTTATGATCTTCTTTTCTTATGAGATATAGTCCAAAGTTCTTCACAAATTCTAGAGTAACTATCTCGCATTGCACAAAGCCTTTGTCTTAAAATCTCAACTTCTTCTCTTATTTCATCACATGATTTGCAATCTGTTTTTGTTATATATACTTTTTTCGGATTCATATTTTCACCTTGTTAACTTAATTATCATATAGTACATAGTGTTTTTTGCTTTTCTTTGAAAGCACAATTAAAAATATATTCAGCTATTTCGGGTTTTAAACAATTCCTTAATAATTTTCTAGCATTTATTCTTGGAATAGGCATACCCAAATCTTTGCTTAATTCTTGTTGTGTACTTCTACTTACATCTATATTTTCAAACTTCTTACTTAGTATTTGAAAATTACACCAAAAATAGTGCCTACCTAATTCAACAGATGGTTTTATTAATGGTTCATAATATGGAATCACATTTTCTATACACCAAAATCCTTTAAACCATGACTTTAAAAGTACAATTTCTTGATATAATTTCATATCAATATAACTTTTTATATCTCTACTAAAATTTAATCTACTATGACTTGGGCAAGGTGGACTACTCCAAATAAAATCAAATTCCGAATAATGATCTAGTAAATATTGGTGAGCATCTCCTACTATAACAGTATCTTGTGGATAATTTGCTTTGTATATATCTGCAATTTCCTCATATATTTCTACTGCTGTAACTTCTATTTCTTCATCATTCCATAGTTTCCTATTGCCACCAATTCCAGCATATAGGTTTAAAACCTTAATTTTGTTTACCATTTTATCATCTTTTCATTGAAACATAAATATTAATAACTATTAAAGCCATCAAAAAACCTAATAAAATATTGAAGCCGAATGATGTTTGAATTGTTATATTACTTCCAAAATCAATTATTTCATAATTATAATCATAATCTATAATTATTTGATTCTCTTTTTTTATTTCTAGTTTATTTATTACTCCGTAATAATCATAACAATAATTATTTCTGTCGCTTCCAAACCATAAGCATTTACCAATTACTAAATTCTCTTGATTATCTATATTAAAAGATTCGTTTAATTGCCATTCATTTGATTTATTATTAATTAATATTTTTAATGTTAGATTTTCTTTAATTATGTTTATATCTATTTTTTCATAAGGAGATATAATATAATCATTGCAATATTTAAATAATTTATCTATTCCGTTTTCATGTTCAAAACAAATAGTATGATTATATTCTAGTGTAACTGTGAACCATTTACGATTATCATGTCCTTTGAATAATAAATCCTGTACGGGATATTTTTTAAACCTTTCATAACGTGGCATTTCTGATTGTATATATATCTCGAAATTACTATCTGAGATATTATTTAATTCTTCATTCGGGAAATATTCTATCCATTTACCTTTATTCTGTGATAAATCTAATGCATTAACTGATTGCACCATTAATAAAACCATAATTAATAATATTATTTTTTTCATTCTTTCCTACCTCTACATTCATGTGCATTGTAAGCTGCAATAGAATCAAATTTTTCTAAACAATGAAAACAAGTAGCTTCTGTTTTTTTGTTTAATTTAGCCATCTCATGCTCTAAATATTCAACTCTTTCAACTAATGCCTGCATTGAATTGTTTAATATTGACAATTCATTTTCTATACTTTGTATTCTTATTTGCATTTTATTATCTCCATCCTAATAATTTAAAACCATGTATTCCCTCTTCTCTGCAAGCTCTTATATCATACAATTTATTATTATGAATACCTCTTCTAAGTTCATATATTCTTGCATTGTATTGATAAGCTATTATTCTCAAATGTGAAGTTCTTACAAAATTGTTCTTATGTAATAACTTTAAAATTTGTTCTCTTTGGCTATTTCTTAAAACTTGTTTAGCTGCCATATTACTTTTAACAAAATGATTTATTGTTAAATCTTTTTCAATTTTTATCACCTTTTTTTACCAATAATGTAATATGCCTATACTGATAGCTAGCACTAAGCAAAATAATATATATAATCCAAATAGTAATTTCCATGTCGCCATTTTAGATAAAACCCTAAAGGGTGTATTTTATGAGAGGAAAAAATACACCCGAAAGGGAAAAAGAGGTGCTCATAGTTGGTTAGACTACAAGAACGTACTTACGCTAGAGTACTATGATTTTTTATTACCTCAAATAAATCTATATCATCTGGATTTAGTTTTCCTGTTTGTGGATGATCTTTTTTTCTTTCTTTTTTCATTTTCTAATACCTCTTTTACTCTTTTAATGTCTTTTGCAAGTAAATAACATTTATCACTTATCTTAACAATCTTTCTTATGTTACCTACTCTTTTGGTTTTAATCAAACCCATCTTTTCTAGATTCATTATTATATTATACAGATTAGCATAATATAAATTTATTGCTTTGCTAATCATACCTAAGTATAAAAAATCATTATCTGGGTTACAAATGTAAACTACTACGTCAGCCCAACGACCTAATTTAAAATATTGTTTTTTCACTTCCATTTATTAATCACTCCTTTATTTAAAATAGATTGTTGTAAAGCAAAACTAAACTAACAATACCAATTATAAGAGCAACCAACCCGATACCGATTACAATAATTATCTGTAAACCGGTTGGTAGTTTACTTAATGGTAGTGCTGCCATAGCTTTCTTATTCTTCTTTATTTTGTTCATTTTCCGAATCACCTTTCAAATCTTTCTTTATAGCTATATAAACCTTAACAGCAAAATAAATAATAAAAACTAATGCACATAACCCTGCTGCAATAGGTATTATAAAACTGATTATTTTATCTATAAAATCAAACATTTAAAACACCTTGTTTGGATTTTTATAATCCTCTGTTTTTTTCCTTAAACAATCATCACAAAACCATCTTTCACGATATTTAAAAGTAAATAACTCTCCTTTTTTATTTCCGCATTTTGAGTAAACCTTCATTTATAAGCACCTCGCTTTTGATGTTTTCCATCATAAGAATTAGTATAGTATAGCTAGTATATAAATATTATTATACTATAAGTGCATACCTTTGTTTCCTTTATTTCCTATGGAGCACATGGAGAATTATTCTGCTTCTGATATATCATAATCATAAAGCTTATCTTTATCAATTACCTTGGAATCAATCAAGACAATAGGGATATTTAAATAATGAGAATTACCTATCTTAACTATTTTTTTAGCTTTGATTAAAACCATTGTTATATAAATATATATAACCTATATTTAAAGATTTCTATTTTTAATCATCTTTCTAAGCTCATTTAAGTTCTTAGCTTTAATGCTTTTTAGAATATAATCTTTGCCAAATACCCTTCTAGCTTCTTTAACTGCAGCAGTCCTAGATCTATATTTTTTAACTTTAATCTTTCTAGAAAAACGTTTTTGTCCCCTCTTCTTTAATAATATCCATAATGCCATTGTAAAAAATAAAAAAGATAGATAGTTAATTAACTACCTATATAGTGATTTAATTACCCTTTAGTAAACATACCAACGATAAGTTTACCAACAATAGCCAAAGCGATTACGCTAGAAAATGAAGCGAAAACGGTTAGACCTGTGACAAACTTAGATGCTGTGGTATTATCTACTAGACCGGAATCTTTAAATCCTTGGATTACTGCGATACCTGTTAAGGTAATAGCAGCTAGTGCAACTAGTGCTACTGCAGCAGTTCCCATTTCATCTAGAGCTTTTCCCATACCCATAATATACAATATGCTATATTAGTATTTAAATTTATGCTAACAAAATACTAAATGCTATGCTCCTTTCTCTTTAGTTGCCCAAAGTAAACCGCCTAAGCAGATAGTTATGATTGCAAATATCCACATATGATAATCTGTTAATAGATATAATGGTGTGCCTGCTCTTGTATATTGGATAGCTCTTGCGACCATTACTATTAAACTCATTACACCACTACTTATAAAAGCGTTGTTAAGAATCTGATCTTGTTTAGATTGTAAAATTAAGAAACCTATCGCCCATAAAGCTATGAATAATATAAAAAATAATAAGTCCTCATACATATAATGACTTACGTTTATCAAAAACTCAGGAAATTCAGTAAAGTTTGAAACTATACTGATGTTATCCAATGATATTGTTAAGTTTCCATCTAAAGGCATTTTATTAATTCTCCTGTCCTAAATAATTTCTTATTAAAACAAATCCTACATATATCGATACGATAAATCCCATAATAATAGGAACTGACCCGGGAATAGTATAAAAACCGGTGATAGCTCCAAATAAATCGAATGGTAATATTAAAGCTCCAAAGCTGACTTTTAAAAATCCACCTGCAACCGCTGTTAAACCACCTAAAACGTCTTGCTCTCCACCGGTTGGGCTACCTATCTTATAAAGACCTTCTACTATATCATCCATACCCTGAATAAATTTTAGTTCGTTTAATGTTTGTATAATATCTTTACCGTTCTTTGTATAGGTTCTAGTTAAATCGTAAGTTTCTGAAAAATCATTATATAGATTAACGTAAAGACCTGTAAGTAACATCATAAATGCTAAAGCCGCTAATATATTACTTATTTTTATTGCCATTTTTATTTTTTTCCTTAACCTAATTGACTTTTCTTTGTGTATCTAGCTATTAAAGCTACTGTGATCGCAATAATCATAACTATTAAGATAGTTTTCCATTGAACTACTATAAAGCCTATTAAAAATGAAAGACAATAACCTATTATGACACCAACAAGTGCAGAAGTGCCACTTTCACTATAAAGTAAATATGTACTGATTAATATTATGATTAATGCTGCGAATAAGCCCGTTAAACCAATTATTCCTACGTTGCTTAGTTTATCTTCATAAAATGTTAAAGTTTGCTGACAGTAGCCTTTATTGTTGTTCTGCCACATTTCACCGGTTACAATAATTGGTGTGGTTGAATATGGTATTGTCCTAGTGAAATCTCCTATACTTGAGTTGCTGCAATTTCTGAATATTTCTGTTTCACCGAATACTGTTGTTTGTTTGCCCACCATGCAGCCGTATATTCTGCTAGTATCTTGTGGATTAGCTGTCCATGTAATCCTAGCCGTTGTATTGCTTGGTTTGGTCATTTCACAATCTACTAAGAATAAACCGATAGCTGGCAATATGTCAATTAAGTCTACATCTACATAGAAATCTCTTTGTTGTACGTTTTCAACATGGCAAGTACTGAAAGTTGCGTCTGTATAAGTTACATTATTTATTATGATCTCATAACTGTAAGGGATAGTGAATAATTGTAAATTAGCACTAGCGAAACCGTTTGCAACTGGTTGGCTGCTTAATAAAGTTTTTGTGCCGTCATCATTACAACGATAGATTAACATAAGACCGTCTATAAATTGGAAGCTAGTAGTACGCCATGTATATTGTATGACTGCACTTTCATTTAATTTAATCATATAAAAACTAATATTATTTACTGGGTTGTTACTTACTAAAAAAGCATTACTTTGGATATAATTTAAAACTCGTGTGCTATAAAGTGATTTTTTTAATGTGAAATCTCCCCACATATTCAAATTGACTGTATCATTTGCTGGGTTTACACTAGTACAAAAACTATGATTTGCTGTTTCGCTAAAATTACCTTGTAAATTAAAAGTTCCTAACCCATCACTAAAAATAAGATCATAAGAATTACTTGCAGTTATACTACTGAAATCTACTTCATCATAATAACTAATATTTGCTATTTTATATAAATTTGGTACTTGGCAAGTGCCAATACTATCGCTTGCTATTGAGCTAGAACTATCACTCTCATAAGTGAACCATCCTGTTGTTATGTTGGCTTTGCAACTATAACTATTATTGAAAGTTATTAAAGTATTATTAAGTGTGTCTAGGGTGCATATTTTATTATGTTCGCAGCTTTGCATATTGCCTATCTTAATTAAATCTGCTGTCTTATTAAACCATTTACCATAAGTTGGGATAGTTGAACCTATAATATTACTTAAATTAGCGAAACATTTAACTGGGGTCATATTAACAAAAGCAATGACATCATCTAAATATAAAGAATTAAGATCATAACAATAATCGCCATCATATAAAGCACTACCGCTAATAATGACGCAAGTATTATTAACAATTAATGTGCTAATTGTGAAATTATCTGTACTAATATATGTAAAGTTACTATCTGGCGGACTAAAAGTATCTCCTTGAGATACGTTATTTAATGTTGCATTAACTTTATAAAAATAGGTTGTCTTATTTACATAATTAAGCCCGCCTAAACTTTCAGTTATTACTTCTGGCTTATCCATATTAAATTCAATTTTATACCTTGTATCATTTATTTTTGAAACTTTTGGGTTTTTATAACCAACACAATCATACCAATAATTATTATTTACAATAAAATGGCAGGGATATTCTGACTGTGGAAGATATATCAGTTTTTCACCCTCTATATAGATGTCTGTATTTTCTAATTTTGTTTTTGTATGTTTAAATTTAATCCTATCCTTTTCTTTAATAGTTGATATGTCCATGTCTAAAGGGTGTTCGATTGTAAATTTACCTTTCTCTAAATTTAAATCTGTCTTATAACTATTCTTTAATTTTATTTTTTCTAGTTTTGGATTTTCTTTAAAATCTTTCTTTGTATGTGTATCAACTGCTTCAAATAAAGTTCTATAATTACCAATAGGAAAACTTCCATTATCTAAATCTATTATTTGAGTGATATTATAATATACGTTTAAACCTGATAGATCACCTGAATAATTACTGTAAACTATTGTATTGTCACTTTCTCTGTATATTGTTGTATTGGCTCTATATAAATATAAATCTGAATAGCTCACATTCAAAGTCATATTATTATATTGAATACTATTATTTAATGGACTAAATATATCTATATTTGGGTCAGTTGTATCTATAATAAACCAAAAATCTTTAGTTTGTGTTTCTGCTCCATTTATACAACTTAATCTTATACTATAATTAGCGTCTGCTAGCGCGGTGTTGTTTATCCATCCGTGAACTGTTGTGTTTGTTGCTACTAGATTCCAATTTGTATTATTTATTGTGCAGTTTGCATTTTTGTTACTTGTTGCTGATATTGTGCCATTGTAAACTTTGCTTATGTTTGCTCCCACTAAATGATAATGAGTTTCGTTAGTTGGATATTTTAAAGTTACTGAAAAATTGGTCACGGGTGCTAAACTTAATATAATCTTTGGTCGTTTATTAAATGAATTTGTAGCTAAATTATTATAAAAATATGCTCTCCTTGCGTTGCCATCATAATCATCTGGATTCATTAGATGTTTAAGAGTAAATAAACCATCTCCGCCGTCTAATTCATCATTAACTAATGCTGTAATATCCCATTCATAAGCTACATTAGCCGTAAATGTTGTTATACTATTAGTTGCAAAAGCAGAAGCATTACAACCTGTTACTTCTGTTGCTTGATTATTCCATGTTAAAGTACCTGTATTAAATGTATCATCACAATAAGTAGAAGTAAAATTAATAGCTGCATTAGCATTTAATAAATCACTAAAATTTATACTAAGATTAGCTGATAAAACACTATTGCCTGTTATGTTAGATAAATTATACATTACATAACCTCTTCTTTCTCTGTTAGTATCTCTAGAAAGCATTAATACTGCTGGGTCGCCTGTTGTATCATTAAATACGCCTGTTGCAAGGTTCTCAATTACTGTATTAGCGCCTATACTTGCAAAATATTCTTGACCATTTACATAGTTGAAACTAAATAAACTTACAATTATCATTATTAATATTAATTTTTTCATGTTAGTAATTGCCCTTTCTCTTTTTTACCGTATAATGCTACTATGCCCGCGACAAACATAACTAAAGCTAACCAATGCATATTAATACCTATTAAATAACTCGCGGGAAAGGCTGTCCTGATCGTTTTTATTACATCTATCTTAAACATTTCAACAATAATAAAATTAAAAGTATAACTGATAAACATATAAAATGCTGCCATTATAAAGTTTAATATAACAAAAACTGGTCGGCTAGCTATCCTATAATTTAAATATGCGATGGCTGCAACAAATGCGCCCGCTATCAATACTACAATCTTATCTAAAAGACCATAAGTTAATCTAAATTTATTAATTGCAAATATAGCAGCGTCACTCCCTGCAAATTGTATTTCCATTTGGTCTAATGTTGCAATACCTAAAATATAAGCTATTATAAACATAAAGATAATTAGAACTATTGAAGCTATTGCAGCAAACATATCTTTACCAATATCTCCTTTTTTAGATTTTAGTAAAAGTTTCATATTGTAAATTTTCCCTCTGTTTTAGTTTTTTTGCGATTATTCTAGTTAATTTTATTTTTGATATGGGTTTTTTGCCTGCTTTTAATCTTGATAATTGAATTTGTTTTAATAAATCATCAAACTCTTTGGAATTACGGCTAGTAACACTTTTCATTACCACTTTTCTCCCCATGTATTCACTTCTCTAAAAGTGAATAATTGTACTATGTTCATAACCATTGTAAGTATAAATAAAAATACTGAAATTATTAACATAAACCAAAAGTTTATCTGTAATAATAACTCCATTCTTAATTCTATACTCATACCATAAATAAACCCAGATAATAGGACTAATTCAATAACTGCAAATGAAAAAGCACTATACATAGCCCAATAACGCCATTTGCTTACATCAAAGATTTCTCTATCGCCTTTTTTAGTTTTTACAATAGTTTTTGCTTTCTCACCTGAGTTTACTATTCCAATTATGAATAATATTACTGAGAAAAATACAAAACTAAAGATATAACTTAATAAATTATCTTTTATACGGTGATATGGTCTATAATCTTCACCTGTTGTGAATAAACCTGTTACTGAGCAACTTCTAAAACCTAATCGTTCGCCTGTTGTATCATCATAACAAACAGCGTCATTTTCTGAATTATTAGTACATTGACAATATAAATTAAATTCATATGTAGTATCTTTTTCAAATCTTTCTTGAAAAAAATCGCTAGTTAAGTAACCTGTTCCACCTGCAACTGTTCTAAAATGATCGTAATTTTTTCCATAAGGTTCTATTAAAATAGGGCTATCATCTGCTGCAAAAGATAAAGCCATACAATTAATCCCTACGATTGGGTTGCCTGTTATACCATCACTAACTTTAAAAACATTTGCGTTTTGTATACCTAAATTAACGAGAGAAGGAACTTTAACATCTGATATGATACAATCTGTTATACTAGCTCCTGATACATTAAATATATCAAAATTAATATCCCCTATTCCATCCCAATTAGGTGGTATGCCTGTACCATTTGAATTTAAAGAAAAAGTTGTATTTCCTAAAAAATCTGCTCCAGATTGAAATATATAAGAACCACCAAATAAACTGGTTCTGCAAGAACCTGAATTAGTTGCTACTGAACTTAATATAGTGCCGTTATCTTGTTGGAATACAATATAACCGTCTTGGTTTTCTTCATTTAATAATGAACATGAACATTGGAACGTGGCTATTTCTCCGGGGTTATACTTATATTTATCTAATGAGCAAGTACCCGCACCTAATGTATAAGGGATTAATAAAATTAATAAAAGAATAGTGATTATTACTATATTAGTTATTCGAACCATCGTTTAGTATAATAATATACAGTATTGGTATTTAAAGTTTTTCCCTATTAGCCCTCTTCATCTGTTACTTTACCTAGCTGTATATTTTCTTTTTTCTCCAAATTATCGTTTATTGTTTGAGTGGCTTGTAAATAATTCTTACTTGCTTGTAATTGTTTATCGCTTGCGTAATCCATAGCTTCCTTTAACATTTCTGAATTTTTTGTTTGACCGTCTACTGTTAAAAATACATTTGCAACTAATCCTAACATTAAAATACCTGCAACGACCCATGTAGTTATATGTTGCCAGATATTTTTTTCATTTCTACGCCTTTCTTTCTTTTTAATCATTTCAGAAGTTATTAAATCAACTCTTTCCCTTGGCATTGGATTAAAAACAACCGTTGTGCTATCTTTATGTATTCCTTTTTTTAAAATGCTTGCTTGGTCATTAATAACTACAACATGGACTATTTTTTCATCTCCCCAATTTTCTACCATGTCGGCAGTAACGGGGTTAGTGCTGATATTTAGTCTTTGTAAATTATAAGTAATTTGGTTATCTGTTTCTTTTTTTACTAAAATATCTTTAGTATAAGGAATAAGATCATTTAGTTTAATATCTAGAATTATTTTTCCTTCTTTATCTTTTATTGGTTGTTTAATACCGTCGCTTATCTGATAACACATAGCAGTATAATTTTTAGTTTTTGGTCTAGATTTTATATAAAATAAATAAAAACCGCCGCCGCCTACTGTAATAATAATAAAAATTATTCCAAAAAATATTAATAAACTCATTTTAATTTAACCCCACTACTTTTTTAGCTTTTTCTATGTAAGATAATTTCTGCGGTTGTTGTATTTGATTTTGATTTGAATTAGATAAACTCATGTTTTCATTTCTAGATATTGTTGTAGTTAGCATTGATTGATAATTTTTACTGCCTGCTGCACCGATTAATACTAATTCTGCGCTATGTATTAACTGATTCCAAATAGTTATAGCTTCCGCCATTGATTTTATACCAAATTCACTCATTCTAGTACCTACATTGATTATTGCTGTATCGCTTATATCATCCATCATGTCATAATAGCCTTCTTTATCTAAAACAGTAATAATATTGTTCTTTCTGCAATAAGGTCTTAAGAAATTAATACACCACCTAGCACCTGATAAATTCATTATTGGCTCTACTGTCTTATCTAAAACATATTTCTTTTTTTTCTCACTCCAAATTAAACCTAACCATTCAGTTACTTTAATCTTTAAATATTCGTCAAATTCGGTTAATTCCTTTAATAGATCATTATGTTTATCTATTGTGGATAAACCATCGCCATAACTGCTATAACTATCTTCTAAATCAAAATCATCTAAAGAATTATCATCGAGTGAATCTTTTTTATCATCTAAAAAATCATCATCCTCTATTTTTCTTAGTTTCATTGTTATATAATAAAATATAACTTATATTTAAAGTTTTTGAGAAAAAGATGGCGAGCAGCGGAAAAGCCCGCCATCTAATTAATTAATGTTGGGTTTTTTTTGGCGATTTCTATCTTAGAACCATCCCAAAAATTTAAGTTTACAAGCTTTATTCTTTGCTTTGTAAGGATTGTTAGCCTTATCAAATATTGTTTTAGGGCTTTTGCATGACATTTTATTTTTTTCTCCTTTTTCTTTTTTTTCTTTTAATTTGTTTTATTTTTATTAATAGTTCTTCTAAACTTTCCGCTTCTAACTCGTCTTTAGACTTTTTGGTCATTTTGACCCTAGCACCGGCTACTTTTCTACTTGAACCTAATCTAGCTTTTTTACATTTGAATATATTAATTATTCCCATTTTTCTGTATGACTTTTTTGATATAAATAGTTTATTAAACGTCTACTGCCATAGAATAGAAATATGCAAACTAATATTAATATTAAAAGTTTCCATGCAAAAGCTAATAAGAAAAGACTTCCGCCGAATAATGCAGTTTTTAATTTTCCCATCTTATCCTCAAACTTTAATCATTCTATCAAATTCTCTTTTAGTTATTATTTTTATATCAAATCCCTTTTTTGCATTTTCCCTTATTATTTTTAAAAATGAGATAGGAGTACCTTCTTTAACTGGAATTGCTTTATCAAATATTTTCTCAGTTTTCTTTTTTATTAATACTAAGTATTTAGTCAATTTTAACACCCTAAACTAATTTTCTTACTTCTAATCCTGTGAAGGTTCTACCTATCTTTAATAATTTCTTTTTCTCTGCTAATGTTGCTTTAGCACCTGTTAATTTAGCGAATAAGTCAGGCGTAAAGATAAATTTTCTTGATTTTTTTTGCTTTTTGAAAGCTTTTTTAATATTTTCTTCTGCTTTTTTATCTATTTTTATTTGTTTCTTTTTCTTTTGTTTAATTTGTTGTAATTTTAATTTTAATTTAAGTTTTAGTTTTTGTAATTGTTTTACTTTTTGCTTTACTTTAGTTTTTTGCTTTGGCTTTAATTTTATATTTTGTAATGCTTTTTGTCTTAGTTTTAATTCTTGCGCTAGTTTTTGTTCTTGTCTTTGGATTTGTTTTTGTTCTTGTCTTTGGATTTGTTTTTGTTCTTGTCTTTGGATTTGTCTTACTTTTTGTTTTTGGATTTGTTTTTCTTCAACTAAATCTTTAATAAGCACAATTAATTTTTGTTTTTGTTTTTGAATTAATTTTACTTTTTCCGTTTTAAGATCAGGTTTCTTTCTAATTTTTTGTTTTGCTTTTAATCTTACTTTTTCTTTTGGTTTTAATCTTTCTTTTAATTCTCTTACAGTTCTTACTTTTCTTTTACCTTTTACTTTTATAACTCTTCTTGGTTTTATTTTTGTTTTAACTATTAATATTTGTTTTCCTTTTTGAATTGCTTTGAATTGTTTTTTAGGTAATCTTTTAGGATTAAACTTTTTAACTTTTGATTTTTTAATTACTTTGGGAATTGTTTTTGGAATTTTGATTTGAGCTTTCTTTAATGTTTCTAAAACCTTCTGACCTTTTAAATTTAAGAAAATTACTTTATTATCTAAACCAATTTGAATTAAATTCTTATTATCAAAAACATTACTTAGATTAATCTTCTTAGGTTTACTTGCTTTTGCTTGTTGTTTAACTGCTTTTAAATATAAATTTCTTGATTTAAAATATCTTACCTCTCCTGTAATTTTATTTTCAAATGGATAACCTTTTCCTGTTGGTGCTTTTCTTGGAGCTTTAACCTGTAAACCTTTAGCTATCTTTCTCTCTTGTTTAAATTCTCTTCTTAATCTTATACGTTCTTTTTGTAATTGTAATCTTTGTTGTTTTGTTTTGGCTTTCTCTAATCTCTTTCTTATTTTTAGTAATTTCTGACCCTCTGGAGTTTTTAAAAATTTGTTTTGTGTTTTTATTGCTTTTAAATATAAATTTCTTGATTTAAAATATCTTACCTTCCCTGTTTGAATGTCTGTAAATGGGAAACCTTTTTTTGTTGGAACTTTTCTTTCTGCTTTAATTTGTAAACCCTTCTTTAGTTTAGATTCAAGCTTTTGTTTTCTTCTTAATTTTAATCTTTCATTTTGTAGTTTTAATCTTTCAGGTCTTGTTTTAGCTCTTTGTATTTTTTCTTGTAATCTAAGTAATTTTTTACCTGCTGTTGTCTTTAAAAATTTATTCTGAGCTTTTAATGCTTGAGTAAATTTCTTTCTTGAAGTAAATATTCTTACTTTGCCTGTTTGTATATCTTTAAAAGTTAAACCTTTTCTTGGAGCTTTGACCTGTAAACCTTTAGCTATCTTTTTAGATATTTTTAATTTCCTTAATGTTTTTTCTAGCTTTTTTTGTTTTAATAATCTTTCAGGTCTTGTCTTTGCTTTCTCTAATAATCTGGCTTTCTTTGCTTCTTTAATTTTTAATGCTTTGAATTGTTTTGATATTTCTTTTGCTGGCGTGACTGTTTTTATTTCAAAAGGTAAAGCTTTCTTTATTTTGTTTATTAATCTTTTAGTTCTCCCTCTTTCTATTTTTTTAAGTAATCTTCTACCTGTTAATTTTAATTTTTTAGATTCTTTTTGTAATATAGAAGTTAATTTATCTAAATCTGCTTTTAAGTTT
>Ga0180433_10005139_pt1 | contig 17875 bp, 14 predicted proteins | sample SS_ome_8_FD_132980 | JGI IMG/M metagenome (GOLD analysis project Ga0180433, IMG submission 132980) | Hypersaline lake sediment archaeal communities from the Salton Sea, California, USA - SS_1_D_1 metaG | ecosystem: Environmental > Aquatic > Non-marine Saline and Alkaline > Hypersaline >... | reverse complement strand
GCCGGGGTGCAGATCGAGAAGCGCCGCTACGGGTGGGATCCCCTGGTGACGGCGATCGAGGAGTTGGCCGCCGGGGCACCGGTTGACGGGTCCGCCGGCGGGGGTCCGCCGGGTGGGTGATCGGCGGGGTGAGATGCCGCGGCGCCACCGAGGCGACCGCTCAAAGGAGAGCCCATGAAGGCCGACATCGAGCGAGGAATCCGCGAGAGCATTCGGGTCAAGGAGGGACTGCTCGAGCAGCTCGATATGCCGGAACGACAGGTCTACGTCGAGGCGGTCATCATGGAGGTGACAATAAGCGACGACGTGACCGTAGGTGTTGACCTGGCCGCGATCGACGAGGACGATTTCATCGCAGCCTCCACCTACGGCGACCTCGCCAACCTCCTCATACAAGGTCCCCTCGGTTTCACGGGCGGGCTCGCCGGCGTCGTCGATGGTGACATGGCAATCACCGACCCGCTTACCGGTGAGACGATAGTCGTGCCGAAAATCCCTGCGCTGCTTACCGCGATACAGACCGTGACCGATCTGGATATCCTCGCTGCCCCCGCGCTGGTCACCACCGACAACACGGAAGCGGAGATACACGTCGGGCAGGACGTTCCGTTCATCAGCGGGAGCGCACGACCGCTCGCACAGGAAGCTATCAGCCCCACCATATACAGCTCGGTCAATAGAGAAAAGGTCGGAATCACGCTGACCGTTGAACCGCAGATCAGCGAAGGAGACTACGTCAAACTAAAGGTACAGGTCACGGTTTCCGACACGATAGCGAGCGATGTCGGCATCGACCCGAATATCGCCGGCCCCACACTGAGCGTTGCTGAGGTTACGAACACGGCAATTATTCGCGACGGCTACATGGGAATCATCGGCGGACTGATACGGCAGAAGAAATCCCAGAGCAGGAGTCAGGTACCTATCCTGGGAGATATTCCGATACTCGGCTGGTTCTTCGGAAAACGCGGAACCGTCAACGAGAAGAGAAATCTTGTGGTCATCCTCACCCCGCACATTGTCAGAGAGAGCGAGGATCTCGACGCGCTGACGCGCAAGCATCAAGAGGAATACGAGCAGGGCAAATGGCAGATGCGCCAGGAACTCAATTTCTGGCGCAGAGCTTTCAAGAAAGAGAAGCTGGACAAAAGGTAACAGGGCACCCGGGAGGTGCAGACCAGCTATGCAGTGGAACGAAAACCTGATCGGCGAAGTGCTCGTGCGCAAAGGATACGTTGACGAGCGCCAGGTGCAGGAAGCGCTCGACCTGCAAAAGGTTAAGACCAACAAGCGGCTCGGCGAACTGCTCGTCGAGCTGGCGTACATCGATGAGGAAAAGCTGCTCGAGGCGCTCAGCGAGCTGCACAACGTCCCGTTCCAGAAAGAGCTCGAAACGCATATGGATACCGCGGTTATCACGAGGGTGCCGCTGCATTTCATCAAACAGTACAAGATGGTGCCGTACAGGGAGGAGCTTGACTTCTACCTCGTGGCGATACACGACCCGTTGAACCTTCTCCCGCTCGACGATCTGCGCCTACTTCTCGACAAACCCGTAAAACCGGTGCTGAGCACCACGGCCGAGATCGAGAAGGTTGTCAACCACTACTTCGACCAGCACACCGACAGTGCCGCGCAGGTGATCGAGGATCTTGACGAGGAAGAGATCGGTATCCTCTCCCCAATGGCGGTCCCGGAAGAGGAACGCGACCTGCTGGACATTGCACACGAGGCGCCGATAATCAAGCTCATAAACCTTATCGTGTCCGGCGCGGTAAAGGACCGGGCGAGCGACATCCATATCGAGCCGTTCGAGAAGGATCTCCGCGTACGGTACCGGATAGACGGCGTGCTCTACGACGTACTGAAACCGCCGAAGGCGTATCAGGCGGCTATCACCTCGAGAATCAAGATCATGGCGAACATGAACATCGCGGAACGGCGACTGCCGCAGGATGGGCGGATACGGATACGGCTTGCAGGCAGAGATATCGATATACGCGCGTCGGCGGTGCCCATCGCGCACGGTGAGCGGCTCGTGCTTCGGATACTCGACCGCACAAGTTTCCTGTTCGACCTGACGGAACTCGGTTTGCACGAGAAGGACTACAATACGTTCAGGTCGCTTCTGAACAGTTCGCATGGGATCATTTTGCTGACGGGTCCGACAGGCAGCGGCAAGACCACCACCCTGTATGCCGCGCTCAGCCGACTCAACGCCGCCGAGAAGAACATATTGACCATCGAGGATCCGATCGAGTACCAGATGCAGGGTATCGGGCAGATTCAGGTCATGCCGAAGATAGGGCTCTCGTTCGCCAACGCGCTCCGGTCGATACTGCGACAGGATCCGGACGTCATTCTCGTCGGCGAGGTACGCGATCTCGAGACCGCCGAGATGGCGATACACGCATCGCTTACCGGTCATCTCGTGTTCTCGACGCTGCACACGAACGATTCGGCCGGCGCAACAACGCGGCTGGTGGATATGGGTATCGAACCGTACCTCGTATCCTCGTCGGTAATAGCGGTGATGGCGCAGCGCCTTGTCCGGCTTATCTGTCCCGACTGTAAGGAGGAATACAAACCGGACGAGGCGACGCTGGCGGACATCGGTCTCACTGAGGATGACCTGCGCGACCACACGATATACCGCGGCAAAGGATGCGACACGTGCAGCGGACGAGGATATCTCGGCAGAACGGGGATCTATGAACTTCTCGTCGTCGACCCGAAGATACAAAACCTCATTGTATCGAGAGCCGACTCGAACGTGATAAAACGCGAGGCGCGTAAGAACGGGATGGTCACATTGCGCGAAGACGGCCTGCGCAAAATGCTTGCCGGCTTAACGACGCTCGAAGAAGTGCTGAGAATGAGCAGGGAAGAGACCACGGTTGATCTAACGCTCTGAGTAAAAGACGGTGCGGGTGAATAATGGCGGTATTTGAATATCAAGCGTTAAGCGCGACCGGAAGAGGCGTCGCCGGAATCATCGAGGCGGATTCGCCCGCCGCTGCGCGCCGGAGGTTGCGCGAGCAGGGACTTCACCCGGTCAGCGTCGGGGAGAGTGTCCCGGCGGGCATTGCAGGACGTGAGGTGCCGCTGCGCGGGCTTCTCGGGCGGTCGACCGCGCAAGAGGTGAGCCTCATGACGCGGCAGCTCGCCGTGCTCCTGGAAGCCGGCATGCCGATCGTCGACGCGCTCTCTGCGTTGCTGGAACAGATAGATGCGCCACGGCTCGAGCGGATCATTCACGAGGTGCGCGACAGCGTCCGGCAGGGCGCCACGCTCGGTGACGCGCTCGCCGCCCACCCCAGAGAGTTTTCCGCGCTGTACGTGAACATGGTTCGCGCGGGCGAGTCGAGCGGTGCGCTCGAATCGGTCCTGTTCCGGCTCGCCGACTACCTCGAGAACCAGCTGCGGGTCGCGAGCAGAATAAAGTCGGCACTCGCCTACCCCGCCATTATGTGCACGTTCGGTCTGGGCATCATCCTGTTTCTTATACGATTCGTTGTACCGAAAATATCTGAGGTGCTTGCACGTTTCGGTCGAGATTTGCCGGGGATCACGAGGGCTCTGATGTCGTTCTGCAACTGGCTGCGCGATTACTGGTGGGCCGGCATACTCGGCTTGATAGCCGTCGCGGTCGCGCTGCACCAGTATTCGAAAAGCGCCGGCGGCAGGAGACGTTGGGATTGGCTTCGGCTGAACGCGCCGGTGTTCGGCGACCTATCGCGCAAGCTGGCCATGTCGCGCTTTTCGAGAACGCTCGGCACCCTTGTCGAAGGCGGGCTGGCGTTGATGCCCGCACTCGATATCGTGAAACGTATTGTCCAGAACGTGATCTTGGAAGACGCGGTGGATGAAGCTCGCAAAGCCGTCAGACGAGGACAGGACCTCGCTACACCGCTGCGCGAGAGCGGGCTGTTCCCACCGATGCTCGTCCACATGGTCGCTCTCGGCGAACGGAGCGGCCAGCTCGAGAAGATGTTGCTCCGCGTCGCCGACGCGTACGAGGAGGAGGTCCAAACCAAGGTAAACACGCTCATGACGCTTCTGGAGCCAGTGATCATCATCGTGATGGGAGTTTTCGTGGGGTTCTTGGTGCTGGCTATTTTGCTGCCCGTCTTTGATATCAGTCAGAGTCTGGGGTAGATTTACCAAAGGAGCCGGTGAGTATGAGAACATATACGGACCGTTTCAAAAGGGGGTGCATTGGTATGTCCAAGATATCACTGAAACGAGCCGACAGGGATGCCGCGGGCTTCACGCTCATAGAGCTGATGGTTGTGATAGCCATAATCGCTATCCTCGCCTCCATCGTCGCGCCAAAAATGGTGGCACGCACCGAGAATGCCAAACGCGCTGCCGCGCGAGCCCAGATAGCGAACTTCAAGACGGCGCTCACAGGGTTCCGCCTTGACTCAGGGCGGTATCCGACAACGGAAGAAGGGCTCGAAGCGCTCGTGAAGAAGCCGCCGGGATATGACAAGAAATATCAAGAAGGGGGGTACATGGAGTCCAAGACGGTCCCTCTGGATCCGTGGGGCAACAAGTATGTCTATATCTGTCCCGGAATCCAGGATCCGACCGGCTACGACCTTGAGTCGTTCGGCAGAGACGGCGCCGACGGCGGTGAAGGCGATAACAAGGACATCGAAAGCTGGAATTTACAAGAGGACTGATGTCTCGCGGGTACACACTTATCGAGCTTGCGGTCGTGATACTGGTCATCGGTATCCTGTTCACGGTTGCCGCGCCGCGACTTGCACCATTGCTGACGGGTACGAGACTGGAGTCGAGCGCACGCAACATCGCCTCGTTGTGCCGGTATGTCAACGCTCAGGCGGTGCTCAGTAAAGCGTACCTCGCGCTCCATTTCGATATCGACACTGGCGAATACTGGGTCACAACGTTTACCATTGGCGAAACCTCCAGCCTCTTCCGGCAAAGCGATGAAGTCGAAGAGATCGAGGTAACGAGCGACATTATGCACCGACGAAGCTTGCCGGACGGTGTCCATTTTGAGGACGTGGCGCTGTCCGAAACCGGCGGAGCCGACCGGGGTATCGTTGACGTGGACTTCACGCCGGTCGGCGCGGCGCAAGGGATGCTCGTCCACCTCGCGAGCGACGACGGCGAGCAGCTCACGGTATTTTTCGACCATCTGACCGGCACATCAGGCGTACTCGAAGGGTATGCTGATGCGGTAGCTCGCGATAGTTTCACATTATAGTAACAAGCAATACCGGTTCTCATCGGTGAATGGTTCCATGACATGAATAGAACGCACAGATCGGCACCGGACGGCGGATTCACCCTGCTTGAAGTTCTCGTAGCGGTGGCGATAGCCGGTATGGCTATCGTGATGCTGCTCCAGGCGCACAGCGGCTCGATGGCTCTCTACGAGGAGTGCCGCGAAATGGTCATAGCGCAACATCTCATCCGCGAACTTATTTCCGGGATTGAAGTCAGCGGCTACCCCGGTGATATCGAGCAGGAGGCCGAGGAGAAGGAAAGGTTTCCCGGGTTTTCCTGGCGCCTGACGTGCAAAATGGTCGGGTCCGAGCTGCCCGGCGTCTATGAGGTGGCGGTCACCGTCAAGGGTCCCGTCGAGGAGTACGGGGTGCTAACACATTTCATGGAGAACGCGCCGTGAGTCATGCACATAACAGCGGAGAGCACGTCGCGCGACTACAACCGGGGTGGCACCACGCCGGTGGATTCACCCTTATGGAAGTACTTATCGCAGCATCGATCCTGTCGATCGTCGCTGTTATACTCTACGGCAGCTTTGCAACCGTACTGAACAGCACCGAACGCGTGCGAAACGAACAGGAACTGCTGAGAATCGCCGATTTTCTGGTAACCCATTTCGAGAAGAACATTTCCGCAGCGTACCTGCCGCCCCCAAGCGTCGGGATGCAGGATGCATCGTTCGTAGGGATCGACGAGGAGATCGGCGGAAGACCCGCCGACAGCCTTACCTTCGTGACGACCGCGGCACGAATGGCAGGCGGAGCGCTGCCCGGCGATACGAAACAGGTGACGTACGCCCTCACAGAAGTCGAGGACAATCTGTGCGTGTTCACCGCGCACGAGAAACCGCGCCTGCTGCTCGTGAGGACGGACCGGGAGCAAGAGGGCGAGTCTGTCGCGGCGTCGTGGTCGGTACCGATGGCAAGCCTCGATTTCAAGTACTCCGACGAGGGAGAACTGTACGATTCGTGGGACAGCGCCGAGATGGGTAAACTCCCCTCCGCCGTCCATATTGTAGTGCACTTCGTCAGTGAAGAGATCGAGCAGGCGATGGATGCGATGGGCGTGCAGACTACTTCGATTACCATGCACGTGGCCATCCCGCTGGGAATCGTCACGCGCATGGAGGGCGAATGACGCACATGATGCAAGATCGTAACAGGACCCTTGACCCGGTCGCGGACGAGCGAGGTGTCGCGTTGATCGTCTGCCTGCTCATCATGGCGATACTGACGGTAGTGGTGTTCCAGTTCCACTACGAGGTACAGGTGGATACGGCGCTGGTGGCAAACTCGTTCGAAGCGCTTGAAGCTGAATATGCCGCCCGGTCAGGAGTGGCGTTCTGCCTTGCTATGCTCCGGCAGGACGCGGAGCTCGATCTTACCCTCCCGCCGGAAAACAGAACCGATAACCTCGCTGAGGAATGGGTGGTAGGGTTTGAGCCGACGCAGGTTGCACGAGGAACCGTTGCTGCGCTTATCTCCGACGAGGACGGCAAACTCAATATCAACAGTGTGGTCGACGAGAAGAAACCGACCGACGCCGACGCTCGGCTTGCCAACCAATTGATCGAGCTCTTCACCGAACTCGAAATGCTCAGCGAGGCCGATCCCGTCCAGCTGACCAACCTCATCTGCGATTGGGTGGACCCCGACTCCGTCCAGAGAGACGGTGGGGCGGAGAGTCCCTATTATGAAAGTCTGCCGGTTCCCTATATCTGCAAGAACAGTTGGTTCGACTCAATCGAGGAGCTGGCGCTCGTCCGCGGGTTCTCACCCGAAATGATCTTCAGCCAGCGTGTCGTGACCGAAACCGGATCCTATTCGGAAGAGGAGATTATCCCCGGCCTGGCCCACTTCCTGACGATCCACGGTCGCCGTAACGGACGGATCAATATCAATACTGCACCGGAGCCTGTGCTCAGAGCGCTCTTTTACGAGACACCGCTGGTCGCAGAAACCATCATTTCCCAGCGAGCCGTGGCACCCTTCACGGGTCTCAAGGATCTCCAGCAACGAGTGCCGCAGAAGTTCGGAACCGGCGTGAACGTCTCGTTCAGGAGCGATCACTTTTCAATACTGTCGGAAGGCACCGTCCACGGTGTGCGGGTGAGCATCCGGACGGTTGTCCGACGAATCGTCACCGCGCGCGGTATCAGGTTTGATACGGTTGCTTGGAAGGTTCTGCGATGATATGGTGGCCTAAAATAGCGGGTGTCGAGATCGGAACCCGGACGGTGAGGCTCGCGCTCGTACGAACGGGACCTACCGGCCGCGCCGCCCGCGTGCTGGCGCTTATCGAGCAGGAGATCGTGGAGAGGGACAACGAAACCCGCATCGCAGCGACAGTCCGCGCACTCAACGACGCCCTCGAGCAGTTGAAAAGTCCGCCTGACGTGTACGTCTCTCATATACCGGGCCGGAACGCTGTGGTCCGGGTTCTGTCCGTCCCGTTCAAGAATCCGCGGGTGATAGGAGCGACCATCAAGGGCGATCTTGAACCGCACGTCCCGCTGCCTATCGACGATCTCGTGGCGGATTTCGCACCCATACGCACCACCGACGGCAAAACCGACGTGCTGACGGTCGCCGTGCGAAAGAGTTCCCTCCAGGAGTACCTGGAGCCGCTTACAGAAGCAGGAATCGACCCGGAAGTTGTTGACCTGGACGTTGCGTCTCTTACCGCGCTGTGGTTGCGCGAAAATCCCGTGCGTGAAGGCGAAGTGACCGTCCTGTTACATGCCTCAGCCGACGGATCGCTCCTGGTCGTGCTGGAAGGACGCAGACTGTTGTTCTTGCGCGGAATGGATTTCTCCGCCGGCGATCTAGCCAAGGACGGAGATCATATTGCCGAGCAGATCCTGACAACGCTTCGCGCGTTCGCCGCGACGAGCAAGAAGACCGATATAGGCAAACTGGTATTCACCGGCAGCAACTTGACGAGTGCACAGTGCACGGCGTTCGAGCGGACTCTGGGATTAAACGTATCCGTCTGGCAACTCGGCCAGAAGCTGAACCTCCCCGAAGATAAGGCAAATGACGGCTCGTGGGCCGCGGTAATCGGCACCGCCCTCAACTATGCGAGCGGTCAGCGGGTGGGATTCAACTTCCGCAAAGAGGAATTCGCGCCCCACGCTACCGCTGCGAACCTGAAGAAGCACGCGGTGTTTAGCGGCGTCCTTGCCATACTGTTGCTCCTGGTAGGCGCGGCGCGTCTGCGAAGCGAGGTACGAATCAAGGTTGCGGAGAGGGATGCGCTCGATGCCGCCATCGTGCAACTGTTCGAAAACACGTTCCCGGAGGCCGGAACCATCCCGGCCGGTAAAGTCCTGCCCATGTTGCAGAGCAAACAAAGCCCCGTCGCAAAACGGCAGGAGGAGTACGACATGTACCGACCGTACCTCCCCGGACGTACACGAACGCTCGACGTGCTGCGCGAAGTCATCACCCTCATACCGAACTCGCAGGATTTGCTCGTGAAAGAGCTGTCGCTCAACCGGGGCGTTCTCACCGTCGCGGGTCATGTGGGTAACTGGAACGATGTAGAGATTATCCGGCAGCAGCTCGACAACTCCGAGCTTCTCGGCGCGGTTCGCGTGACCGTGCAGACGGAGAACCGCCAGACGCGCAAGACGGATTTTGAAATAACCGCCGAGCAACGATGACGGTGGAGACGGTAAGACCGAACAAAAGAAGAAAGGGCTCCATATGAGGCTGGGGAAACGTGAGAAAGCCCTACTGTACGTCGGCGCTCCCGCTGCCGTCGTTATCGTGCTGTACACGTTCGCGTTCGCGCCGCACCTGGACATGCTGAACTCCGTGAAGCAGATACTGCCCGAAAAAAGGCGGGAGCTCCAAGAGGTGAAAAGGATCGCCGTGGAACAGAAGGCAACGGAAGCGGAGATCGCCGAGCTTAAAGAGGGACTAGAGAAGCGAGGGAAAGGCTTCGATCTCGGCGGTTTTGTCAGCTCGACAGCCTCGGCGCTGAAATTGAAAGAGCGGTGCCAAGTCAGGCTCGTGCCGCAGCGGCCCAGAGCCGGTGCCGCATATCTGCCGTCGTCCGTTGACGTCTCGCTCGAAGGGGTCACACTGAAAGAGCTCACCGACTTCTTGTACCGTGTCGATACCGCCGACAAACTGCTCAACGTGGACACCATAACCATCGCCCTGCCGGGTGTCGGCAGGAAAGGTCTCCAGGTTGACATGACGATCTCGACACTAATTCAGCGGTAGGTCGACAGCCAACGTACGGTGGTGCGTTCAGATCACGTGCACAAGGCAGCAAACAATCGCCGCACATTCCCAGACGACGCTTTCGACCTTTGTCACAGGTTCACCGGATTCGCCTTTGCCCCTTGCAACCATAGACAAAGTCAGGACTGACGGAGGACGATCGAATGACGACACAATGTTTCACTAAGATATCAGCTCTCGTGACGGCTCTGCTCCTGATAACAGCGGCAACGTTCCCGGCGACTGGCCAGCCGACATCGCTCGACGCTGACGGCATGCTGATCGTCAAAGGACATCGTTTCTTTCCGATAGGTGTCTATGAATGTCCAGAAGATGATGTGGCGCTTCACGACATGGCCTATGCCGGGTTCAACCTCGTTCGCTGCTCGCCGAATCGTGAATCGCTCGACCGGGCGGAATCGGTCGGGATGAAAGCCTGGATCCCCCTTGGCGGAAACCTTGCCGTGCGAACCGACGCGGACCGAAGCAGACTGGCTGACATCATCGCCGCTCATAAGGATCATCCGGCGCTGGTCGCATGGGAAGCGCCCGACGAACCGCTCTGGAACGTGTGGTATTCCACCTCCCTCTGGTTTCACAACGAACAGCCCTCGCTGTTCCGGAAACATATTGAAGGCTTTGAAGGCGACAAGGCCGACAGAATGCAGGACATCCTGAAGACGTATCAAGCAAGCTTGCAGACAGCCGATTACGCACGTGCTGAAGACGCTGCGGCAAGGCTCTGGTCGCTGCTCGGGATGGAATCGCCCCATCCCGACCTGCTCATGACTACGGCACCACAACGCGCCCGAGATCTGGCCGACGCTTTGCTCGCCGGCTACGAGCTGATCCGCGACACGGATCCGGCCCGTCCCGTGTGGATCAACCACGCGCCGCGCAACAGGATACCGGATCTCGCCTATTTCAATCGAGCCGGGCACATAGCCGGATGCGACATCTACCCCGTACCGGAGGAGCCCGAAAACGGCCACAGCGACCTGGCTAACCGCCGTATAAGCTGTGTCGGCGACTATACGGACAGAATGCAGGCTGCTGCGCCCGGAAAGCCTGTCTGGATGGTACTCCAGGGGTTCGGCTGGCATGACCTGCGCGAGACGTCCAACCGGCCTCCGGAGACGGGACGTCGTCCGACGTATGACGAGACGAGGTTCATGGCGTACGATGCGATTGTGCACGGTGCCAAAGGGATACTGTACTGGGGAACTCACCGCGTCGAGAAAACGTCCTCATTCTGGACCGATTTAACACGGGTCGTGCGGGAATTGAACCAAATGCACTCGGTTCTCGCCGCACCTGCCGAAAGGCTGACCGGCGATATTGTTTTAGAACCAACGCTCCATTCGGCTGACAAAGGCGTTGCTCTCTTAGCAAAACGCGTCGGCAACAACCTATGTCTCATTGTGGTCAACGAGTTTCAGGCACCGCTGCGATTCACTATCTCGCGGTTGCCTCTCCCTGACGGGACCGTGTTTCGCGACGTTCCGGACACCAGTACCCTCACTGTGGAAAACGGTCGGCTCAGTTACGGGCTGGACGGATACGGCACGGCGGTGCTCATGCAACAGTAAGACCGAATCGGGAACCGTTGCGACGCGACGCCGCTTCCATTCTATGTTAAAATATAGGCGGAGGCTGGATATAGAACTCGGGGCATACCGAGTAAGAGGAATGTGTTCAGCAAAGCAGGACAATCCGCTCGTCCGGCCTTACGAGACGTGCCTGAAACGAAGGAGGAAAACTGTATGCCGTATGTCGCGCCTGAGGTTCTCGCAACCTTTGAACAATGTATAGGAAATGTTCTGGGAAAAATCGCCGACGGTGACAAAGCGGACATCGCTGTCGGGATACCCTTTTACAACGAGGCGGACACGATAGGGCCGGTTATCGAAAACGCTGTTCAAGGTCTGCGAGAGTTCTATCCCGGCAAGAAGAGCACAGTACTGTGCGCTGGATCGCCGGTGGGCAACGACGCGCTTCAGGAGGTTAATCGAATAAAGGCCGCGCAAAAGGACTCCGTCGGGGTGTTCGGCTTCCTGATGGATGACCCAAGCATCAACGGCAGAGGGTGGAGCATTCGAGCGCTTATGGAGATCGCTGCAAGGCTCCATGCGCATCTGATCATCCTCAGCGCGGACCTGCTGCCCAGGACAGCCGAAAACGAGTATGACGGGCTCGGGCCCGACTGGATAAAGAAGCTCGCACAACCGATACTCGAGTACGACATGAACCTGGTCGTCCCGAGGTTTGTATACCATTACCTCGACAATCTCGTGGAGTCACACGTTGCTTACCCGCTGCTGACAGCGGTGTTCGGCAAACGGCTCCGTCAACCCGTCACGGGCGACTACGGAATCTCCTACAGGCTGATCAAGAACTGCCTGAGAGACGTCAGCCACTGGACCAAGGACACCGCCCAGTACGGCATTGACCCCTGCCTGACCATCAGCGCGATAGCGGGCGACGCACGACTGTGCGAAATCAGGATGGGACTGAAACGTCACATCCCTAACCCAGGCAAGATGGAGATGGTCTTCCGCCAGGTGGTCGGAGCCATTTTTGACCAGATCGTTGCTCGCAAAGAATGGTGGGAACTCCGTGGCAACCTTGTGAGCGGTGTCACCACCATCGGAGCTCGCGTCGAAAAGAGTCCCGAACCCGTCCGGCTCCTTTCAAGAGAACTTGTCGGTCAGTTCCGACAACGATTCAACAGGGTCGAAGCAGCCCTTCTCAAGAGCGTGCTATCCGAGGAGATGTACGCGCATCTTGAAGCACAGGCTGATGGGCCGCCGGAAAAATTGGCAATTTCTCAAACGGACTGGGCGCGTATCGTCAGCGAGTTCGTGATCGCTTACGGCTTTCTGACCGATTTCGATAAGAAGGATATCGTCAACAGCCTGTACCCGATATTTCTCGCACGGGTCGCCACGTTCGCACGAGATATTGAGAATCTTCACACGGCGCTTCGTAAAATGCCCGCCGAAAAGCTTCACTCTGTGCTGTCGGGAGAGGCGGAAAGGATTGTCGAGTCCACCACGGAAGCGTTCATCGGCGAAAAACCCGCATTACTCGAAAGATGGCGTAAGCGGCACGAAGAGTTAGAACCGTATCTGCCGGAACTGGGCTCGTGGGAATTCATCCCCAAGGTCGGCGTGATGGTACCACAGGAACTGAAAACGCCCGCCGGTGAATCCGTATGGGCAAGAGATGTGTACAGAAAGCTGATCGACCGGTACCGGACGGAGTTCGCCACGTTCGTAAAAGACACACTCCACCTGCCGGAGCACGCTGCCTCGGACGATATCGCAGCCGGAATACATCAGTTCATCCTGGGCATCGAGAAGGATTTGGGCTCGGTGCTTCTCCCGGGCGATTTGACCACAGCGAGCGGTATGGAAGAATTCGTGAAGGCCACGTTCGAGCTGTTTCCTCATTCCCAGTCCTTCTGTCTGGGGAGCGACATGGCCTACAAGCTGATCAGAGACCATCCGCCCCGGGACCTCATCACCATCCTGCCGATACGCGATCTGGCAGGGCTGCTCGAGCTCTACGAACCGTGCGATGCGCTCGCTCTGGCAAGCTGGAGCGACCCCATCGAGTACAGAGAACGGATACTCGAAGAGGTGCGAAAAGAAGCCAGACCTCAGGATTTCGCTTTCACCGATATGAAACCGCTGATCGTGGACCACCGGTCATTCCCCGCCATGGCCAGTATGTGGGAGACCGCAGCGCTCGACAGGGTTACGGGACGCATCGTTGTGAGCACGATGCCAAAAGGCAAATCCGGCGAGTTCCCCAAGCTGCGATACTTCCTGACCACAGTAAAGAACATTGTCGAGGCGGAGTTTTTCGGGACGATCTGGGCCGCGTTTGCGAAGGAGGAACTGGATTTTGCCGACAAACTCATCACCTCCATCAAAGGACACTGGGGTCGCCGGGTGCTGAGCGCCCACAACTTCTTCGAGAACAAACAGCACCGGGTGATCGTCGAACGCGTCCGGCAAATTGCGGGACAGCTCCGCGAGACTGCCACACCGGAGCGCCGGACTGAAGTAGCAGAGGTCGCCGCCAAGCTCGAGGGGATGGCGGACTCGTATCATCTGTCGCTGACGATGTCTGACGCCAAGTTCATACCGTGCTCCGCCTGGACATGGGCGAGCTACAGTTTCAAGGGCGGCCAGGGGTATCCGACTCCGCTCTCGGTTCTGGTCGAACGGGACTGGGCGACTCGAGATTTCATCATAGCGTACATGGAGGCCGCAGGAATCGGTGATGAGGAGTCGCTCGACAGGAAAATCATAGAGCTCATTGGCGAAGGTCGTGAATCCGAGGATCTTGGTGAGCTGCTGCTCGGCACGTCCAAGGAGGCCGAGGAACTCCTACTTCGTCAGGTCCCGACTCTCGCCCAGATGCCCGCAGGCAAGATGCACAGACCTCTCGACCGGCCCATCCTGGAGCCGATAAAAGAGCACCCGTGGGAATCAACATATGTGCTCAACTGTGCGGCCGTTCGGCTGGACGGCGTGATATACATTCTGTACCGCGCATTCGGCGACGACAAGATATCACGGATCGGGCTCGCATGGACAAAGGACGGGTGCCACATTGACGGACGTCTCGACACGCCGGTGTTTGTCCCGGAAGAGGACTACGAAAAACGTGGCTGCGAAGATCCCAGAGTTACCGTAATAGGCGACACGCTCTACATGCTGTACACAGCATATGACGGCACTATTCCGCAGATTGCGATGGCATCAATAACGAAGTCGGCGTTCCTTAATAAGGACTGGACAGCGTGGAAACGGATCGGGTTGGGCTTTCCCCGCGTACACAACAAGGACGCTGTCCTGTATCCCGAGAAGTTCGACGGCAAATACGCACTCTACCACCGCATCGACCCCAATATGTGGATTTCGTATCTTGACGCTCTTCAATGTCCATTCCCGCGCACTGGTTACAAGATAGTTGTCGGTCCGCGACCGGGAATGATGTGGGATTCGATCAAGATCGGTGCGGGCGCTCAACCTATCAAGACGGAGTTCGGGTGGCTGAACATCTATCACGGTGTGGATTACCTCCGATACTACAGGCTGGGCGTGCTTCTCGTGGACAAGACCGACCCTGCGGACGTGCTCTACCAATCGCCGAACCCTGTGCTCGAACCGGAAGCCGATTACGAGATCGGTGAAGAGGGTGGCGCCTACTGGGTGCCGCGCGTCGTGTTCACCTGCGGGGCTGTTCCGGCTGAGGATAAGGACATGCTCGGAGAGAATGACGAAATATTCGTCTATTACGGTGCCGCAGATAGTGTGATAGGCGTCGCCAAGGCAAAGATATCCGAGCTTATCCCTGCGGACGTGCGCACCAAGATACGATCGAGACGACGCAACCGAAACTCAGCGCCCGCCTCCGGCGACTAGTGGTGCGTGACAGTCGAATCTGTGGGTAGGCGCCGCTCAGCGTTGTGCCGCCATAAACCACGTTACATCTCTACTCATAGCTACGACTGGCACCATGTACCAGCCCCGCAGGGGCGACAGAAACCCCTCTGTACAAGCCGCAGCCCGGCAACTCATTTGCCGGGAATGCGCTTGACCGGAACACCTGCGCTAGCGTGCTCTCAGCCTCCGAAGGAGGCGACAGAATTTAGCCCAGGGCGACGCGAAGCGAGCCCTGAGTCACCGACATCCCCCAACCCCGAGCCCCCGAACGGGGGCGACAGAAACCTCTCCCGACAAGGTAATGCCACAACGTCCGAGTCATTAGATCAAATGTCATAGCCCACTTGACGGTGTGTTCCAACCCTAACGATCGACGTTCATCTCTCCACAAGTACCGTCGTGATCCTTATGCGCTCTTCAACACCCCGATATCGATGACCGCAAGCGGTGTCGGGCGATAGTCGGGAATTTGTTCCCCGTCGAGCGCCTGCTTGGCCAGCTCCACACCGTAGCCGCCCATAAGCTCCGGATGCTGCTCAATCGTCGCGGCCATACTCCCCTCAAGTATAGCCTCCTGCGCGGCCTTCAGGTTGTCGTATCCTACCACCACTATCTTGCCGGTCAGTCCCTTCGCCTTAATCGCCTGTACCGCGCCGAGCGCCATGTTGTCGTTCGCTGCGAACACGCCGTCGATCTCGGGGTGAGCCGTCAACATATTCGAGAACACCGAGTACGCTTCCTCCGTATGCCAGTTGGCGGTTTGTTGTGCAACCACCTCGACCGCCGGCGCAACCTCCTCGCACGCATCGAGGAACCCTTGCTTCCTGAGCTCCGCGTTGATCACCCCAGGTATACCCTCGAGTAGCGCGACCTTGCCGCTGCCACCGAGTTTCTGTATGAGGTACTCGCCGGCCATCTTGGCCCCCTGCTTGTTGTCGCTCCCAACGAACGGTATACTCACACCTTTTGCCGCCATCACCGTTTTGTCGAGCGGATTATCGATATTTATCACGATGATTCCTCTGTCAATCGCTTTTTTCAATACTCCCACAAGAGCCTTGGAGTCCGCCGGTGCGATCACGATGGCGCCGACACGTTTCACGATCTGCGTCTCAACCAACGCTATCTGCTTCTCAACATCGGTCTCTTTGTCAATACCCATCACGCTCAGGTCAACGTCCAGCCTCTCTGCATACTCTTTGGCGCCGTCGGCCATGCGCGCAAAGAACGGGTTGGACAACGCCTTCATGATCAACACGACCTTGCTCGATCCCATGTCGCTGTCTCGCGCGCCGCAGGACGTGAATAGCGCCACTATCGCGATTCCGGCAATCAGCGTGCGTAACTTCATGATGCGCTCCCTTTCTACCTCGTCTCCCGCCTGTAAAAGTCTATCACCACAGCAAGCACAACGACCACCCCGATCACGATCATCCGTATGTGGTCGGGCGTATCGTGAAGATTCAACCCGTTTCGGATCACTCCCATTATCAGGGCACCGAAGAACGTGCCGATCACGGTTCCTTTGCCGCCCATCAGGCTTGTCCCGCCGATGATAACGGCGGCGATCGCCTCAAGCTCGAACCCTGCGCCGCTCGTCGGGATCGCCGCGTCCAGCCGCGACGTGTTGACCACCGCGGCGAGACCCGTCGCGAAACCGCATCCCGCAAACACCAACAGTTTGATCAGCTTCACGTTCAGCCCGGACAGACGGGCGGTCTCCTCGTTCGACCCAATCGCGAGAGCATAGCGGCCGAACGTCGTTCGGGTCAGCAAAACATGGCCTGCAACCACCGTTCCGACGGCGACAACCGCGGGCATCGGAATATGGACGACCGGCACCTCGCCGGTCCCGATTATCTGGAAGAAACGCGGGAATGTGGACACCCGTTCCGAGTGCGTGATCAACAGGGTCAGTCCACGTGCGGCAAACATCATCCCGAGAGTGACAATAAACGAAGGAACAGACCACCGAACCACTACCGAACCGTTCACCAGACCACAGACCGTACCCGTGAAAAGACACAGAACGATCGAGACCGGTGTCGGGATGCCGTGAGTTATCGCCGCCCACCCCAGGACCACACTCGATAACGCCAGCACGGAGCCTACAGACAGGTCGATACCCGCAATAACGATCACAAACGTCATCCCGACCGCTATTATCGTGTTCACCGATGTGTCGGTTAATATGTCGCGTATGTTGTCCCACGTGAGAAAATACGGCGACGTAGCGGCAGCGATAACGCACAACACGAGCAACACAATCCCTATGCCGCCGCGTCGTACAACTTCTTTCGCGCTAATTCTTCCCATACTCGTCATGGATGCCGACCGTCCGACCCAACCGTCATCGGGTGCATCAGCGGCCTACTTTACCGGCCGTTTGAGCGAATTCTCAGAGAGAGTATATCGTTTTTGCCGGGAATATGAAACACACTCCACCGCCGCGAACCAACCGCTCAGCACCTGTCGGTTGACAGGGACCGACGAGTTTTCGTACCATCTCACTGCCAACGAGACGGGTGTAGGTGCGAACATGCTGAACGTTATGGTGACAAGCGCAACCAGTAGGAGACATGACAATGATGCGTAACCTCGTTCCTTACGGTATAGTGATTCCTGCGGTCCTGCTACTCTGCGGATGCGCGGTAATTGACGTTGAACGGGTACCGTGGAGCTGCGCGCCCGAAAGATGTTCTACCTACAATGTCACAATGTTCGGTGCACGCGGCGATGGCGTAACGGACGATACCGCCGCGTTCCAGAAGGCGCTTGACCTCGCAGGTGAGGCCGGCGGCGGAATCGTGCGGGTGCCGCGTGGCACATACAAGATTGCCGGACACCTCTCGATCCCCATGGCGGTGACGCTCGAAGGGATGTGGCAGGCACCGCCGTCCCATCCAGGACTACGCGACAGCG
>Ga0180433_10005138_pt1 | contig 17876 bp, 11 predicted proteins | sample SS_ome_8_FD_132980 | JGI IMG/M metagenome (GOLD analysis project Ga0180433, IMG submission 132980) | Hypersaline lake sediment archaeal communities from the Salton Sea, California, USA - SS_1_D_1 metaG | ecosystem: Environmental > Aquatic > Non-marine Saline and Alkaline > Hypersaline >... | reverse complement strand
TCACTACTACGGATTGCTCCGCCCCTTGATGACGCTTCGGTGCTCTCGGCCTCGCTTTTCACACTTGTGCCTTTCCCTTTGCATCGCCATCGAAGGTTCCCGCAGTTCAACGCAAGAGCCCGAACCAGGATCACGCCACCTCTACGCCGGACACCATCTGACCAGTAAACAGGTTTCCGTCAGACTCATCCTGAAGTTACGTCCAGCTTCAGTTTTGATGTCACCGAATAAATTACGACGATTGAACGATGGTTCACTTGTGTTCGTCTTCCTTGGTTCACACCTGACCCCTGTGTAATCTTATTACACGGGGCCTTTTGCCGTAACGCTCACGACCATAGCTTTTGACTTCAGCCGCTTACGGTGGTTTGCACCCTGCGCCTGCACGCCGAGTGCGAGGGGCCAAACCCTCATCTCTTGTACTGCTTTGCTACGACACACTTACAGGATGTCCCCTAAAGCCAAAAGAAGCTTCTAAAGAAATCCAAGCCATGGAAAGATCAGAGGCAAAGTTTGATGTAAAGTGAAAATGTTGTATTTTTAATAAATATTATGGAGAGTCTGCGCTATGGATAAAAAATAATGTTCTCCATTTATTAAATAAGGGTAAAACTAATCCTGCGGAGGATACAATGAGTGAAAGCGAATCAGCATTGCTAAATCTCGGAAACCTTGAAAAAATTGAACTATTTAATAATAGCAATCATCCAGATGAATTTAAAAGAATCTCCCCATCATTAATCACTATGGACTTGACCTGGAATTGCAATTTTAATTGCAAAGGTTGTATTGATACTGTTGCGCGGGACAATTCACCGGTTGTTAGGAAGAATCAAGGCGGTAGCCGTATTTCTGTTTTAAGTGATAAACGTGATGGGCCAGTTTTGAATAAGCAAATAGCTGATAGCATAATTGAGTATGTTAAAGACTCTGCAAATTCAGTAAAGGGGCTTCAAATGATGGGGGGAGAGGTGCTGATGCATCCAAATATTGATGATATTCTAAATAAACTAGGAGAAAACGAGATTCAAACCGCAATAATTACAAATGGCGTTCTAATTAAAGATCATGTGAGATCACTTGTTTCTGCATTTTCGACCCAAAATTCAATGATGAGAGTGTCTATAAATGGTTGGGAATCATACTCTAAGAGAATAGGGGCAAATTCCAATGTCAGTCCAAGAGATAAATTAATGGAAGGATTAAAGCTATTATCTGAAGAGTTTTTAGTCAAAGGTATTGAGTCTCCTCCTGTTGTCATTTCAACTGTTGCGTTCAAGGATGCTCAAAATGAAATCCCAGAAATTGCTGAAAATATTGCCCGTACCGGAATTACAAATTATATAATTATCCAAGAAAGAGATGCTACAAGTAAGCGAATTTATGATAATGACGATCGACCAAAATTAATTGAATTGTGTAAGGAAGCAAATAAAAAGGGAAAAAAAATAAATTCTAAATTTCAAGCAAAGCTTACTGATAATCTGCTAAAAGAAAGGGAGCCACAATCAAAAACTTACCAACCTTGCCCGTCAACTTTTTTTAAAGCTTTGGTTGGAGCTGATGGTTGGATTTATCTTTGTTCAGATCAGAGAGGAGTTAAAACCGCAAGAACTGTCGATATAAGTAAATACAGTAACAGCTTCAAGTCTGCTTGGGAGTCAACTGAAAGGATTGAAAAAACACTTAGTTATGCTCCCTTGAATTATTGCCATGACCTGCTTTGTTTGCGTCATGATGCAAATGTTAAGATGCATTCTCTTAGGTGTTACAAACAATGGTATAATGTAGGATTACTTGAAATAAAGTCACGTAAAGAGTCGCCTTGGTGGTTTTAGTTTTTTAATGAAGATGAATTCAGTATTGAAGTCTTCATTTAATGATTTCTATAATTATGATTGTGACTGTATGGTGTTTTGATTTATATCTTTTTCGGGCGATGAAATAATTTCTTGATTCTGAAATAATAGGCAGAATGTTATGGAGCTAACTATTAATAAAATATAAAATAAAAAAACTGTTTCAGTGAAAAAGGCTCCTTTTAAAAGAGCAAATATTTTATGTTTAAATTTGAAGTTGCTTCTTCCAGACATAGTTAGGTGTTTCGCAAGTTCTTTTCTGTTATTTAATCCTCTTTCAAATAATTCTTCTGCTGCCTCGATTTGTTCGCTGATGATTATTGTTATTCCTGCATATATTGCTTCGATGATCCAAAAAATAATTATTGGAGCAATAAGTAAAGATAGAGAGATATTAATATCTATAGCAATTTTGCCGCTTGCTAATGCTATTAAGGTTGCAAGCCATATAGTTACAGACCATTTTTTGCAGTTTTCTCTTTGATTTCTATAAAAAAACAGATCATCATAAAGTTTGTCAATTACCCATCTGATGTCAGTTGAGTCAATTTTGTCTCCCATAGTGCAAAAAAATAAGAGTTGTTGTTCTATATTTCCCCTACCTCCTCCCTCCGAATCCCCTATATGGGGACTCAGTATATCTGGGTTTTTGTGTTCGGTGATTTCGATCAGGTTGTATTCAATGTTGCTTGGTGGTGGCCCCGTCTTTTCACCCACAACTGCCATGCAGTTTCAACAAGCAATAATCCATAATTCATGGACAAACTTCCCGGCCAATTCTTTTCTTATCGCAGGCTCTCGTCCTTACTGAAAGAAGCCGGTTTTTCCTGTTTTCAGTATACGGTTCTTACCCTGCTTTTCAACCTATTGAACGACGTCCCCTACTCCCTACTCCTAAGGACACCGCTACGGCAACCCTCTATTCAGTATCCACTCCGTCTGCACGTTCAAACTTTTATCGGATGGACGATCCTTTGCTTCGATTACACTTCTCGCACAGCAGTTCTATATTTCTTGCCGTATTGCTGCCACCACGTGAAACAGGAACAATATGGTCAAACTCTATATTCTCTCTACTTCCACACCGCGTGCACTTACCTCCATCTCTTCGCCAAACCGCCACTCTCACCCTCTCGGCAATCCTTTCACGGATTGAGCCTACAGATGATTCATCCTGACCATGACAATGGAGACTCTCGAAGTAACGCCTTTCGCGGTCAAACTCACCAATGACAAGAGCCTTGAATTCATCTTCTGTATATGGACCAGAGCACTCGTAAAGAAGATCATGAAAAACCACATAATGAAAATCTTGCTTTGTCCGCTGTGGGTAATACTTCCCAATATTCCATGGAATATCTGCTCCGATCTGAAAAAACTGGGGCGCTTGTTTTGCTAATATCTCAGTCTTCTGCACACGTGCTAATTGCGCGTGCAGGTTGCGTCTCTCTTCATAGATCTGTACCGATGTCTTCTTGGGCTCCCCATATAAAACGTTCCCGATGTTAGAATCCGCAAATTCAATGCCGGAACAAATATCTACCTTAATTTGCTCGAAGTTAATCAAGGAAACCCGCTTCACTTTTGCATAATGACGTACCATCACCGACTATCTCTAAAAATATTTATTTACTTTTCGTATAAAAGACTATGTTATTGAGCTCCGCTGATATGTCAAACACTGATAATCCAAACATTAGATTATGAGCGGTTTAATATTCCACGGATTAACATCGTCAGTCATGTTTGCACAAAACAAATCACTTCTGAGTTTGGTAGATACGTTAAACTCGGGAACATAAAAAGACTTATAATCGGGATTAGTTAAAGAAATATCGAAATGTTGTGAAAAAATTCCTGCTAAAGAGCTATTTCCCTGAACCAAAGGAAACGGGCTATGTCTTACGCAAAACAATGCAACAACAGCGGCAATAGCCTGCATACAATTTGACAATGTTGCTTCTGAAAAGTAATTCTCTCTATCATGCTTTGTTTTATTGTATGCATTGTACCAGGGAAGTGATTGGCTTGGGCGCCTAGTGCTCCATTGAGAAAATGGTTCGATAGAATATGAATTACTGATCAGCTTGCAACTGATTTTAAATTCAGAAAGGTGCAGTGGTGCGAGCAACTTAACGTAATCATTGGTATTGAAGCCACTACCTGTAGGTAAGACATTGGCTAGCCGCATGTATTGAGCCCAAATATTCTCCACTTCCGTACAGGCAAGAATAAGCAGCTCCCTGCTCTTATGGCCGTATGATTGCAAGCCTGTGGATGACGGCTCGATATAGAGCAAAATTTCATCTAGCTTTTCGATGAGATTTCGCAGTGCCTGTTCTGCTGTACGTTGAATGTGGTCGTTTATCGAAAGTGCTTGGTATCTCTGGTTCTTAAAATACAAACCGGGCCGCCAAACACCTTTTATGACTTCTCCCGGCTCAAGTTGCATCGGCTCAATATTATCTGCCCCAAAAACGCTATCGATCCAAGACTTTAGTGACTGGTCTCCTGCGGGTTCGCTTGCAGTTAATCCCGTGGATAAGCCCCAAAAACCTTGTGTTAGACCGTAGACATGAAAAAAACGGCCATTTGATTCATAAGCGTAGCCTCTTTCTTGTTCAATATGAACAGTGTCTACCCATCCTGGAATGTTTGTATGAGTATTGATGTAGGTAAATGCTTGCATTTTAGCACATAGAAAAGATACCGTTCCATCCATGGAATGTCGATCACCTAAATACCACTTTTGTAGATTCTAATCGGCAATCGCTAGTAAAAAAAGGAGCCAGACTCATTCACAATACAGAAATAAACAAACCAGCTTTCTGCTGTCGTGAGCGGTTCGAGTGCGGCACACGAACCGCGCAGCAGGCAAAAAACGGTTTTACGAGCAGCCTGTGGTCATGCCGCAATCCTCGCATACCTTGCAGGTTCCGTTCTGTCTTACCCTCATGGATCCGCAGTTTTCACACTGCTCACCCGAGTACCCCTGAACCCTTGCCTGGATAAACTGGGTATGCACTGATCCCGCTTTTTCTTGTACTGCAGCAACTGCGGCGGCAGGTTGCTCACCGGAAAGCGATGCGGAATCGGAAAGTGCCGGTCCGGATAGGGGAAGACCGTTTGAGGGCCCTTCCTGTGTATCAGACGAGTCATTTGCCGAGGGGTCTTCATCGACCGCCTTGACGTGGATAAAATCTTTCCGCCCGAGATAGTCGTAACCGATGGAACGGAACACATAGTCAAGAATGGATGTGGCGTTTTTGATCACATTATGCCCCTGCACCATGCCTGCAGGTTCGAACCTGGTGAACGTGAAGCTGTCAACGAGTTCTTCAAGCGGCATACCGTACTGAAGCGCTTTGGAAGCAAGCACGGCGAAACAGTTCAGAAGGCCTTTGAATGATGCTCCTTCCTTGTACATATCGATGAATATCTCACCCAGTGAACCGTCATCATACTCTCCTGTTCTCAAAAACACCTTGTGAGCGCCAACATACGCCTCACGGATGTACCCCTTTCTGCGCTTCGGAAGCATACGCCGTTCAGAGCGGTGATAGATTCTTTCAACTATCCTTTCCTGAACCTCTTTCGGGCCCATTGTTTCATCAAGGTCAACTTCAGTGCCGAGCATGATCACCTCGTCCAGATCATCATAACTGCTGATATTGAGCGGCTGAGAGAGTTTCGAGCCGTCCCGATAGATGGTGATAGCCTTGATCATATGCTGCCAGCCGGAGAAATACACTTCGGCGATCTCCTGCGTCGTGGCGCTCCCGGGCATGTTGACTGTCTTGGAGATCGCCCCTGAAATAAACGGCTGAACCGCCGACATCATCCGTACATGAGCCATATGGTTGATGTACCGGGTTCCTTTTTGACCGCATTTTCCGGCACAGTCGAACACCGGCAGATGTTCCAGTTTCAGATGAGGCGCTCCTTCAACCGTCATGGTGCCGCAGACATAGTCGTTTGCGGATTCATAGTCTTGGTCGGACACTCCGAGCGCCTGGAGCATATTGAAATTCTGATCATTGAGCTGGTCCGCTGTAAAGCCAAGGCTCTCACAGAACTCCTCCCCGAGGATCCATTTGTTAAACGCGAAACGGATATCAAAAACATTTTCAAGCTGTGCTTCGACAGCCTCGATTTTGTCATCGGTGAATCCCTTGTTGACAAGCCACTGGCGGTTGATGGTCGGGCATCCGGCCAACGTCCCGTGGCCTTTACAGTATTTCTCAATCCCTTCAATCTGTTTCGCGCTGTAACCAAGCTGTTCAAGAGCCTTGTGTACAGAATGGTTGACTATCTTGAAATACCCGCCTCCGGCAAGTTTCTTGAACTTGACAATGGCAAATTCCGGTTCTACGCCGGTCGTATCACAATCCATCACCAGGCCGATCGTGCCGGTCGGCGCGATCACACTGACCTGCGCGTTTCTGTAGCCGTGTTTTTCGCCCATGTCGAGCGCTTCATCCCATACCTTTCCGGCTGTCGCAAACAGCTCGGAAGGGCAATACTCTGAATCAATCCCCCGAGGCTTGACCGATAGACCTTCATACTCGTCTTCCGACATGTTGTGCGCGGCCCGGCGGTGGTTTTTTATTACCCTCATCATATCACCGGCATTCTCCTCATAACGGGCGAACGGGCCCAGATCCCTGGCAAGTTCTGCCGATGCTTTGTAGGCTTCCCCTGTGATCAGCGCTGATATGGCCCCGGCGATTGCAAGCGCCTTCGGGGAATCATAAGGAATGCCCATAATCATGAGCACGGTGCCTATATTGGCAAATCCCAGGCCGAGTGTTCTGAACTCATAGCTGAGACGGGCAATATCTTTTGAGGGAAAATGTGCCATCAGTACCGAAATCTCCAGTACAACGGTCCAGAGACGTGACGCGTGCAGCAGATCGTCTATCTTTATCGTACCGCTCTTCTCATCAAGAAAACGTCCAAGATTCAGGCTGGCGAGATTGCACGCAGAATCATCAAGGAACATATACTCGGAACAGGGGTTGCTGGCATTGATGCGACCGCTTTTCGGACAGGTATGCCACTCATTGATCGTCGTATCGAACTGCAGACCGGGGTCGGCGCATTTCCAGGCGCTCATCACGATTTTATCCCACAGATCACGCGCCCTGACCGACCGGACATGCATTCCTGTCGTACGCTCTTTCAGCTCCCACAACTCATCGTTTTCAACAGCCTTCATGAACGCGTTGGTCACTCTGACAGTATTGTTCGAGTTCTGACCGGAAACCGTCTGATAGGCCTCGGATTCATATTGAGCGTTATACTCATCAAAATCAAGCGATGTGAATCCCTGATCGACCAGCGAAAGCACCCTGACGATATAGTTCATCGGCACGCCCCGACCTACGGCGTTTTTCATCAGCGTATGCAATGCCTCGTTCTTTTGTCTGTCGCAGCCGTTTTTCGACGCCTCATCGACAATCGCCTTGAGAAACGTTGAACAGACTCTGGAACCGGACACCAGCGAGGCCACCTTGTCTTCCTCCTTCGATTTCCACTCGATAAACTTTTCCACATCGGGATGATCGATATCGACAATAACCATTTTGGCCGCTCTCCGGGTCGTGCCTCCGGATTTTATGGCGCCTGCCGCGGAATCGAAAATCTTGAGGAAACTCATAAGGCCGGAAGAACTTCCGCCTCCACTGAGTTTCTCACCCGCTGAACGAAGATTTGAGAAGTTGGTTCCGGAACCGCTACCGAACTTGAACACCCTTGCCTCCCTCAGGGCGAGGTCGAAAATCCCGCCGTCGTTCACCAGATCATCCGTTACCGACTGAATAAAGCAAGCGTGCGCCTGCGGCCTTGAATAAGCGTCTTTCGACTCTCTGACCTTACCGCTTTCCGGATCTATGTAGAAATGACCCTGTGCCGGACCTTCAATGTCATAGGCGAATTTCAGACCTGTATTGAACCACTGCGGCGAATTTGGCGCGCCCATCTGAGCCATAAGCATATAGGCGACCTCATCATAAAAAGCATTCGCATCATCGGCGGAGTCAAAGTAGTTATACTTCTCTCCCCACTCCTTCCAGCAGCCTACAAGCCGGTGAACAACCTGCCTGATCGAGTGCTCACTACCGGTCACCGGCTGTCCTTTTTCATCAAGGATCACCTCCCCTTTTTCATCGAGCTGAGGAACACCGGTTTTCCTGAAATACTTTTGCGCAAGTATATCCGCTGCAACCTGTGACCATTCCGCCGGCACCTCCACATCATGCATTTCAAAAACCTTGGATCCATCAGGATTTCGAAGTACCGATGAACGCCTGGTATAGGTGAACATATCATACACAGTACGGCCCTTGGTGGTAAAACGGCGGGAAATTTTCATAGCGATATATCTTTTGACTAAAACTTTGGGAAAGCCTAACTTACCTTATAATAAACTCTTACATAAAAACACGATAAGAAGAGAGCAGCAGAAGTGGACTAAAAAATAATATACGCCCGTTCTACGGGAATAAAAAGCAGAAGAAAAAGACAACGAGCCCCCGGCATCTGCGGACCTTCAGTGGCGGCTATTTCAGAGAAAAAAAGAGGGTGTCTCAGAAACCTGTCACCTATGGTTCAAAACACATACAGTCATGCCGGACTTGATCCGGCATCCATGCAGACCCCGGCACCAAAGATAGATTCCCGTGTAAGGCCTGTGAAATAGATACTCAAATTTCACGGGATTGATACGGCAACTATAGGGGCTTTCGGCAAAAGATGGATCCTCGGGTCAAGCCCGAGGATGACAACCAGGAGGAATGCTGCTAACTGTTTCCTGCTCAAAATACGAGAGGCTGCCCTTTTGAGACAGCCTCTCTTCATCAGTATTATCAAACAATCCTGTCACATCGCGTCGATAATGGCATTCAATGTTGCGCTCGGACGCATTGCGTTAGATGCTTTCAGGTCATCCGGCAAAAAATATCCTCCGAGATCTACCGGAGATCCCTGCGCAGCATTGAGTTCGTCCATAATCTTTCCTTCATTCTCCTCAAGTTGTGCAGCTACTTTCGCGAATGTTGCCTTGAGTTCCTGGTCGGCGTCCTGCGCTGCAAGTGCCCTCGCCCAGTACATACCGAAATAGAAATGGCTACCACGGTTGTCGAGCTCGTTGACCTTGCGGGAAGGAGATTTTCCCTTCTCAAGATACTGCCCGACCGCCTGATCGACAGTCTCGGCGAGCACTTTGGCTTTTTCGTTACCGAAGGTATTGCCGAGATGTTCAAGCGAAACACCGAGAGCGAGCATCTCGCCAAGTGAATCCCAGCGAAGGTGTCCTTCGTTGACGAACTGCTGCACATGCTTCGGTGCCGAACCGCCCGCGCCGGTTTCGAACAGGCCTCCGCCATTCATCAAAGGAACGATCGAGAGCATTTTCGCGCTGGTGCCGAGCTCCAGAATCGGGAAAAGATCGGTAAGATAATCCCTGAGCACGTTACCGGTAACTGAAATTGTGTCCTTACCCTCCCGGATACGCTCGAGCGAAAAGCGCATGGCTTCAACCGGTGACATGATCCTGATATCAAGACCGCTTGTGTCATGATCTTTCAGATAGGTATTGACCTTCTCGATCAGCTGAATATGATGGGCTCTTTCCTTGTCAAGCCAGAATACAGCCGGAGAACCGGTAGCTCTTGCTCTGTTGACGGCCAGTTTAACCCAGTCACGGATTGGAGCATCCTTGACCTGGCACATTCTGAAAATATCTCCCGGTTCGACACTCTGTTCGAGCATCGAGTTGCCGGATGCGTCGACCACGCGGATAGTTCCGTTACCGGGCGCCTCGAATGTCTTGTCGTGGGAACCGTATTCCTCAGCTTTCTGCGCCATAAGCCCGACATTGGCAACACTTCCCATTGTCGTTACATCGTACGCGCCGTTTTTCTGACAGTCCTCGATCATCTCCTGGTACATGGTCGCATAACTGCGATCCGGAATCATTGCCTTGGTTTCATGAACCGCACCGTCAGGACCCCACATCTTGCCGCCGTCGCGGATAACAACCGGCATGGACGCGTCAATGATGATATCGTTCGGTACGTGCAGATTGGTAATCCCCTTATCGGAATCAACCATGGCAAGAGCCGGGCGTGTGCTGTATACCGCCTGTATATCTGCCTCTATTTCAGCTTTTTTCTCCGCAGGAAGCGATTTGATCTTCGCGTAGACATCTCCAAGACCGTTGTTGAGATTGACTCCCAGCGCTTTGAGCGTGTCTCCGTGCTTGTCGAACACATCCTTGTAGAATACCGATACACAGTGACCGAACATGATCGGGTCTGATATCTTCATCATGGTCGCTTTCAGGTGAAGCGAAAGCAGCAGACCGCTGTTTTTGGCATCCTCAATCTGATCGGCAAAAAATTCACGCATCTTCCTGACATTCATGGAGGATGTATCGACAACCTCGCCGTCCTGAAGGGCGACTTTTTCCTTGAGAACAGTCACACTTCCGTCAGCATCGACATATTCGATACGGACATCGGTCGCGCCATTCATCGTTGCAGATTGTTCACTCTCATAGAAATCACCGCTCTCCATATGAGCAACATGCGACCTGGAGCCCTCATCCCATGCTCTGAGACGGTGAGGATTGTTGCGGGCATACTGCTTGACTGAAGCAGCCGCTCTCCTGTCTGAGTTTCCTTCACGCAAAACCGGGTTTACAGCACTTCCGAGCACCTTGGCAAAACGTGCCCTGAGCTCTTTTTCCGCATCGGTCTTCGGATCTTCAGGGTAATCGGGAATAGCATATCCGTGTTCCTGCAGTTCCTTGATCGCAGCCTGAAGCTGTGGAATCGATGCGCTGATATTGGGAAGCTTGATGATGTTGGCTTCCTTCGTCATGGCCATCTCTCCAAGAGCGGTCAGATTATCAGGAATCCGCTGTTCTTCGGTAAGATTTTCAGGAAAATTAGCGATAATTCTTCCGGCCAGCGAGATATCGCTTGTTTCAACGGATATCCCCGTTCCGTTTGTGAACGCCTGAATGATCGGCAGCAGCGAGTATGTTGCCAGTGCCGGAGCCTCATCGATTTTGGTGTAGATGATTTTTGCCATGCTTCTTTCGTTTTTTATTTATGACTGTTATGAATTATTGACCTAAATGAAACAAAAAAAAACCGCAGATCTGTTTCAGGCGTTCAGCCACCTTACAACAGATCATTCATCACCGAGAAATCAGGTGAGTCTATAAAAATCATTTCCTGTGCCGAAGAGCGTTGCTCATCGGCAGAATAAATACCGGCTGTGAAGTGCTTTTTCCCGGCGATTTATTTGGTGGGCGAAAAATCTTCCAGACCAACTCTGGAGGCCAGTTCCTTGTCATGAATAGCTTCATGTGCAAGCCTGATCATGGGTATGGTCGCACCCATGGAACTGTAACCACCGTCATGAAACAGATTCTGCATCGTAACCTTGCGGGAGAGATCACTCAGCAGCGTTATGGAATATTCAGCACACTCTTCAGCAGAAGCATTGCCAAGCGGAGACATAAGATCACTGTATTCGTGCATCTTTTCAAATCCCGGAATTCCGCTGCCGGCCTTTGTGTATGTAGGGCTCTGAGATATGGTATTTATCCGGATACCCCGCTGTGCCAGCCGTGGGCCGTAACTTCTGACAATTGATTCCAGAAGAGACTTGGCGTCTCCCATATCCGAATATGTCCAGTAATTTCTCTGCGAAGCGATATAGGACATTGCCAGAATACTCCCTCCATCATTGAGGGCATTGTTTTTCAGGGCAAAAGATACCAGACGATGCAGTGAAATCGCTGATACATCAAGAGTTCTATAGAGCCATTCATAATTCAGTTCCTCATAAGGAACCTGCTTGCGTATGTTCTGGGACATGCCGATTGAATGAACAATAAAATCAACAGAACCAAGTGTCTCCATCAACTCCTTGAATGCATTGTCAACGTCTTCGTCCTTGCTCGCGTCGCACTGGATAACAGGAGCATTGCCGCAAAGCTCGGCCAACTCGTTTACGTTACCAAACCTCATGGCCGTAGCGATATTGGAAATAGCAATCTCAGCACCTTCTCTGTATGCATGAAGAGCGACCTGCCAACCGATGCTGCTTTCATCCAGCGGGCCGAAAACAATTCCCTTCTTTCCTTTCAAAAGACCGTAATGCACTTTATCAGGCATGTTATAAGCTGATTCTTTTAACGAATATTTGGGGCAAAAAAACCTTATGAAATTAACATTTTAAAAGGAGAAGATACAAAGAATACAGCCAATTCCACAAGGTATCACCAAGAAAACTCTTTTTAGAATTTCATTTTCCTCAAAGAACGAAGCTTGTTCAGCACGTTCTTGTTGACGTTCAATTCCATTTCTTCCTTCTCGACAGGAACCTCTCTGAACAGTAACCTCAACTGATTATCCTCCCTGACATATTTTTCCATTTCAAGACTGTACAGCGCCCTTGGAAGGGTTATAATACGCTGAGCGCGATCAACCGTGACAACGATATCGGTCCCCATACGATTCACTTCAACAGTTTCAGCCTCCTTGAGGAAGGGAATCCGGATACAAAGAATTTCAAGATGCTCCTGGCCGTGCGAACTTTTTTTGGATTCAATCCAGAAATTCTTGCCTGAATAATAAATTTTGTCCGGAGACTGATCGCCAAACACCATATGGCTCACCTCATGCAAGGCATCTGGACCAATGGGTTCGGTCCGCTGCAACTGACATCGGAAAACCGGTGTAGGATAAAATGAGTTATCGATCTCCATGAGGTACTTGCTGTGCAGATCGGCCCAGAATTCGAAATACTCTCCTACCGTCTTTGATGTCGGAAGAATCTTGTTGATAACGATACCGTCAATATTGATTCCATACAAATGAACAAAGGTATACGCGCGCTTTGTCTCGAGAATCGAAAGCTTTTCAGGGTTCAGAACCAGTCTGAAGGTGACTTCAGGACTGAGAATAAATTTATTGATATCCTCCATCTGCTTCAGGAGGACATTTACCTCATCGAAAAACTCTTCATCAGGAATTGAGTTCTTGCCCATAGGGCGCGCGAGAGAGGACATGCTCTTGTAAAGCTTGAAAAACTGTTTACCCATATTCCCTCCGATGATAATCTCAGGGTAGGCAAGCAGCCTCAAGGTATTACCGGTCGGAGAAGTATCGAGAACAACCACGTCCCATTTCCCTGACTGCGCCTCGTCAACCAGCCTGCTCAACGCGAAGATCTCATCGAGCCCCGGCTGAGTCGTCAGCTCAGAAGCCATGCCGCTGTCAATACCCCGGTTCTGGTAGGACGAAGAGACAAACTTCTGAAATCCGGACATGTTTTTTTTCAACTCATGGATCGTATCGACCTCAAGGCCGTAGAGATTTTTTTCGATCTTCTGGGGGTCGTTCCGGCTGATAGAAGTATTAAATACATCCGAGAGTGAATGAGCCGGGTCGGACGACATAATAAGCACCCGCTTGTTCTTTCTTGCGAGCGCAACGGCAGTGGATGAAGAGATCGTGGTTTTACCCGTTCCTCCCTTACCTGAATAGATAATCACCCGTGGTTTTGACTGACCTTCTTCGAGCTCCCTCGACAACATAGACTCTATCTCCTGTTTAAAACTGAAAAACCGGCAGCAGGTCACCCCGAAAAAAAAGATTACCGGATCGAAGCAATAAAAGTACCATTTTCCGGCTTCATATAAAATGGATCTTTTTTGACAAGGCATGGAGAAGCTGTTCCATATACGCAGCATGTGCGATTTCAACAGCACCCAGCGAAGCAAGATGAGGGTTCATGATCTGAGCGTCAAGAAGCGCATAACCTTTTGCTTTAAGATGACCAATCAACCAGTCAAAAGCAACTTTAGAGGCGTTGGGCTGCCGGTAAAACATGGATTCACCAAAAAAAGCTCCCCCCAGGGCAATTCCATACAAACCACCGGCTATCTCCTCACCGCGGTAGCATTCAACGCTATGGGCAAAACCATGATGGTGAAGCGCCATGAACACTTCTATAATTTCTTCCGATATCCATGTCTCTTTCTCATGTTTTCGAGGCTCGGCACAACTCCGGATAACTTTCTCGAAATCACGGTTGACGCAAACGTCAAAAGCGCTCCGCCTTGTCAGGCCTGCAACAACACGCGACGGTCGATATGACTCAAGAGGGACAACCGCCCTCATGCGAGGCTGACACCAGTATACTTTTCCATCTTCAGGGTCTCCCATGGGAAAATAACCGTGAACATACGCCCGGATAACCTCATCAAACATCAGCTTCTGCTGCATCTCTTTCCATCCTCTGTCACCTGTTCATCAATGCTTTCCACAATCAGCCCAGGCCGCTTCAACATACCCGGAAAGATCGTCCCACCCTCCTTTCGTTATCCATTCAGCGATATAATCAACCGTTCTGCTGTAAACGAGCGGCTCTCTGCCGGGTTTATGCAGCCAGTCCCTCAAAACATTTCCATCGAGAGAGTGCATCGTCATACCGTACCCGAGTTCCTCTATGGCCATCGCGTTCGATTCCTGTTCAATCTGACCGTCAAGCGGTCTGAGTAACAGCTTTTTTCCAAGGTGAAGAGCCTCTCCGGGCAGTTCAAATCCTGCATTGCAGACAACGCCACTGCATTCCTGAAGGTCCTGAAGAAAACCTTCACGGGAATACGCCCTGTAATGAAGGTGGCCGTCATCATGGTCTTCCCTTGACTTACCGTATATATAGAACTCCTTTCCGTCAAATGGCAACAGCAGTGCCGCCACATCCTCTAACTCCTCAAAAGGAAGATAGACAAGCACTTTTTCCTGACGTACTGTCACAGCTCCCGACTCATAGAGGTGCCTGGGAATAACAGGAGGAAATATGGGTTGATCGAAGTGATGCCAGTGCAGACCGGCATTATACTGTGCAGGAGCAAAATTAAGCAACGTATAGCGTTCAAAGATGTTCCCTCGTGCAATGGGAACATCGTACGGGAAAGCGTACTGGTGACCGAAACCAAGCGACGGGATGTTTTTCATCCTGGCCGCAGTAGCCGTAACCGGCTCGAAATCGGTAATAATAAGATCCACCCCGTTCACGTCAAGCGATAACACATCGGTCATCAGCTTGCCGAGATCTAGTCTGAACATCGTTTCGATGTAGTTCATTCTGCCGCGATAGGTCACCAGCGTAAGCCCTTTGTATACCCTGTAAGGAGAAAAAACCTCGATTTCCTTCAGTTCCTCCTCTTTTCGGCCGCTGATTATGACATCAATCTCATGGCCGGACTCACGCAGTCTGGTCACCAGCTCTCTGCTCCTGCTGATATGACCGTTTCCCGTTCCCTGAACACCAAAAAGGATCTTCATACTGCAGCATTTTCCAAAGTTGTGTGATCACCTCAATCGCAAAGGTGTGCTTTTTCAGGAAGACAGGGAAGATCACTCCCGTCTTCACAAAACCTGATCTCCTGCACCTATACTTTCTGCTTAACCAATTGAGCCTGCGCTCTGTGATTCTGACCGATAGTATACCTGCCTATACGACAGTCAGGTTCGCATACTGTACCATCAATGTCTTCTCTCCAGCATTTCTGAATTTTATCCGTGCTTTCTGTCCTTCACCGCTACCCTGAACAGCAAGAACAATTCCCGGACCGAACATGGTATGATGCACCCTCATGCCTGATTGCAGGCCTGAAGCCTCTTTCGGCCGATTCTCCCTCTCCCGTCGACCTGAAACAAAATCGGGCACTGCGGGCCTGCTGTTACTGAAACCTTCCCTGCCTGCCGATCTGCCGCTTCCGGGTTCATGTTCCCCCCCCCCTTCCGTAACAAGAATACTGCTGTCAATTTCATCGATAAACATGGACCTCAGACAGGTCTGAGGCTGACCGTAGTTATACCGGCTCTTTGACCATGAAAGAAAAACCTTCTGCTGGGCTCTTGTCACAGCGACATAGAAAAGCCGTCTCTCCTCTTCAAGTTCATCAGTCTCGTAGTAATTCAGAGGGAAAAGCCTCTCCTCAAGACCGGTAATAAACACCACCGGAAACTCCAGACCTTTGGCCGCATGAACCGTCATGAGAGAAACATAGTTATCTGATTCCTGCACTTCATTGTAATCGGTTGCAAGAGAAATGCCATTCAGAAACTCGTCAAGAGAGTTAGCTTCCGGATTGTGATCTGAAAAATCCCTTGCCATAGAGAGCAATTCCTGAAGGTTTTCATGGCGAGCCATGGATTCAGGAGTATTCTCATCCTTAAGCAGCGAGGTAATACCGGTACTTTCATAGAGAGAAGAAAGGACATCATATACCGAGCCATCCACCGCGATATGCTTCAACTGCTCGATCACGACGCTGAATCCCTGCAGGGCATTTTTCAGCCTTGCAGGAAAACCGGCCTCTTCGGCTTTAAGGATCGCCTCATAAACAGATATACCTTGTGACGCGGCATAATCACGAAGTTTCCCTATACTGACCTCTCCGATTTTCCTTGGCGGAAAATTGATAATGCGCAACAGGGACTCTGTATCCTGATCGTTTCTGATAAACCTCAGATACGCCACGGCATCCTTGATCTCTTTTCGCTTATAAAACGAAACGCTGCCGAAAATCCTGTAGGGAATCCTCTGTATCCGAAAAATATCTTCCAACACCCTTGACTGCGCGTTGGTTCGGTAAAACACCGCGAAATCCCGGTAATCATAGCCTTTGACGAGTTTCAGGGACTGAATGTTCTCACCGACTTTTTCCGCCTCGCGCTTCTCATTGAACGATTCAAGCAGGGTCAGGGGCTCTCCTGTGCTCTGATGGGAAACAAGCTCTTTTTCAATCTGTCTGCTGTTTCTCTTTATTATGCCGTTAGCCGCCTGCAGGATCGTCTGCGTACTGCGATAGTTCTCCACAAGCTTGAAAGCTGAGACATCCGGATAATCATCCTGAAAATTCAGAATATTGGTGATATCGGCTCCTCGCCAGGAATAGATGGACTGCGCATCGTCACCAACAACAAAAATATTACGGTGAACTGCGGCCAGTGACTTCGCGACAAGATACTGGGCACGGTTGGTGTCCTGGTATTCATCGACCATGATGTAGCGGAAATAGTCCTGAAGCTGTTCAAGAACAGCCGGCTGTTCCTGAAAAAGTTCCAGCGGCTTTATGAGCAGATCGTCAAAATCCAGGGCATTGTTCTCACGAAGTCTGCGGGCATACACCTCATAAATTCCTGCCGCCTTCTGTCCGTTATAATCGGAAGCCCCTGCATGAAACTGGGCAGGAAGTATAAAGTTGTTTTTCGCCCGGCTGATAATACCCTGAACGGTGTTTACGGGCACCGACTCTACCGGAATGTGCAACTCCTTCATCACCTGCCTGATCAGGCTTTTGCTGTCATCGGAATCATAGATCGAAAAATTACCGTCGTATCCGATAAGGTGAATGTAGTTGCGAAGCAGACGGGCAAAGATGGAATGGAAGGTACCTATCCATAGTCCCCGGGAACTTCCGGGGTGCAGAAGTTCATCGATCCTCTGTCTCATCTCGTTTGCCGCCTTGTTGGTAAAGGTCAGCGCAAGTATCTGATGGGGCGCAACCTGCTTCTGACCGATCAGGTAGGCTAATCTGTAGGTGATGACTCTGGTTTTCCCTGAACCCGCTCCCGCAAGAACCATGACGGGACCGTCTGTTTTCTGAACAGCCTGCTGCTGCACATCGTTCAACTGCTCTAAAATATCAATCAATACTCTCTCTGAAAAAAGTTATTCTGTAAACTATGCACAAGCCTCGTCACGGCTCGCGGTTAAAATAAAAAAAAAGACCGTCTTCCTGTGAAACGGCATCATGTTTTTTGTCCCTAAATTGAGCGATTGTCGAGCATACCGGAGATACGAGGCACAGGGAATGCCGCTGTAGTGATCTACCGCAAGTTCCCGGTAACGAAGCAGATCCGGTGTGATCGGCAATCCCGAAGGGTTTCATACAATGCGGCTCTGTATCAGTTTCACGTTCAC
>Ga0180433_10005137_pt1 | contig 17878 bp, 15 predicted proteins | sample SS_ome_8_FD_132980 | JGI IMG/M metagenome (GOLD analysis project Ga0180433, IMG submission 132980) | Hypersaline lake sediment archaeal communities from the Salton Sea, California, USA - SS_1_D_1 metaG | ecosystem: Environmental > Aquatic > Non-marine Saline and Alkaline > Hypersaline >... | reverse complement strand
TTGTTTTAATAACTTATCTAAATATGAGGGACGTTTTTCTCCTCGTTTAAATGTTGGTGACTCAGAAAGAGCCTTAGCAGGCAAGCTTACTACAAGTTGATCACCGAAAAATACCTGTAATACTTTTGAATCATCAGTTCTTCCAATTACAGCAAAATTCATTTCATATTTTTTAAAGATCTCTAAAACAGTATCTAAACCCTCTGGTTTGACGATAAAAGCCATTCGTTCTTGAGATTCAGACAACATCAGCTCATAGGAGTTCATCCCTGGTTCTCGAGTGAATACTGTTTTTAAATCAATTTTTGCACCCGTATTCCCATCTCCTGTTAGTTCACTGGTGGCACAGGTTAATCCACCCCCACCCAGATCTTTTAATCCTCGAACGTATCCCGTTTTTACTGCTTCAATTGTTGCTTCAATAATCATTTTTTTAGTAAAGGGATCTCCAATTTGCACCGCAGGTCTATCAGCCTCAGACATTTCCGTTAAAGTACGTGAGGCAAAAGTGACCCCATGGATTCCATCTCGCCCTGTTGATCCTCCCATCAATATTACATAATCTCCTGGATTATATGCTCTACTTGGGGCATGTTCAAAATCTTCAATGGTGCCCAAACCAATACAAGCTACGTTTACCAAACAATTACTTTCAAAACTTTCATCAAATTCAACTTCCCCGCCAATTGTTGGAATTCCAGTACAATTGCCATAATCCGCTATACCTTTTACTACGTATTTGAATAGCCACTGGGAATGAGGATTATTCTTTAATTTGCCAAATCTCAAGGGATCTAATAGAGCAATGGGGCGAACTCCCATACATAAGATATCCCGGATAATGCCACCTATTCCTGTGGCAGCACCATGATAGGGTTCAATTGCGGAAGGATGATTATGAGATTCAATCCTGAACGCTAATGCATAACCGTCTCCAATATCGATTACTCCCGCATCTTGTCCTGGTCCTGCTAAAACATAATCATAATTTGCTTCAGCGTCTTCGAATAGTTTTAATTTAGGTCGAGAAGACTTATATGAGCAGTGCTCACTCCACATAACATCAAATGCGCCAATCTCTGTAATGGTTGGCTCTCGATTTAATAATTCTTTAACCTTTTCATACTCTTTTTTCGTCATTTCGATGTTAACTTCTTCTCCATTCAAATTAATTTTAGTCATTAGTGTACTCTCCTCATAATATATTCGATCATTGATTCAAAAAACAATCTACCATCAATCGTATTTTTAGGGCTTAAGATGGCCTCAGAAGCACGCTCAGGATGTGGCATTAACCCAATACAGTTCTGATCAAGGTTACATACTCCTGCAATATTTCCTAAAGAACCATTTGGGTTAGAATTTTGTGTAGCATTTCCTTCCTCATCTGCATAGCGAAAGACAATCTGGTTATTTTCCTCTAATTCTTTTATATTATCTGTAAAGAAGCGCCCCTCACCATGGGCAATAGGAATATCTATTACTTGTCCTTTGTTCATTTTGTTTGAGAAAGCCGTGTTATTATTTTCTACAACAAGATTTACCCATTTACAAACAAATTTGAGTGAATCATTCTGAAGCAACGCTCCTGGTAGAAACTGAGCTTCAGTTAAGATTTGAAATCCGTTACAAATTCCAATTACTGGTCTTCCATCATATAACATTACCTTTGCTTCATCAATTGCTGGACTATGTGCTGCAATAATACCTGCTCGCAAATAATCTCCAAAAGCAAATCCGCCTGGTAGAATAACCCCATCATAATCTTTTTCTTTGAAATGATTATGCCAAACTAAATTGGTTTCAACTTCCATTACATTTTTAAGTACATGAAGTGTGTCTAAATCACAATTACTACCGGGAAACATAAGAACTGCGATTTTTGGCTTCATATTTTTTTCACGTTAAGCACGGTTAAATTCTGAGTTACTGGATTAAAAATTCGGAGATCATTACACATTTTTGTTACAATCTCTTTCGCTTTGTTTTCATTCTCAGCCATTATATTTATTCTTAAATATTGCCCTGATCGTACATTTGAAACCATATTATATCCCTTCTTGGCAATTAAATCCCTCTTTATGGTTTCAGCGACGGGATCACGAGCAGCAGGTTTATTCTCAAGTGAGACTTCAATTATAAATTCTGATTGATCCATCGTTAAAAGAAAAAAGTGTGTTATAATTTTATTAATTCTTATTAATTAATAAATAATTTAGATTCACGAAATGCGACAAAAACCCTTTAGTTTGAAATTTCTTATTGATTTGAGAGCTATCGTAGCTCTAGTTTAGCCAATATAACTAAAACTAACAAAAACCATAAGCATTAGAGCTACTAGTGAAAAACCAAGACCATATCCACTATGTTTCGTTAACCTTCCTTCTGAAGCTTGGCTTTGGAGTTTATTTTTTAATAATAGATCCTTTACTAATAGGATAAAACTAAGGATAAATAATATCAAGGTTCCACATAAAAAAATAAAATTAATCATACAAAAAAATACAATTTTTTTTCTTATATATTCTTTCTCAAAATTTAAAGATAGTTTGCTTTCTTTAAATTATTGTAAATTCTCTGCTGAACATTTGAAACTGAAGGATTAAATTCTAATCCTGTGATTTTTTCATAGCTTTTTATATATCGTTTTGCTAATTCAATCTTAATATCATCAGTAATTGGTGGGATTTCTTGTTCTGGTTTGATGTTTGGAAAAATTTCAGGGTAGGTCTCCATTAACCATCCACGGAATATTTCTTTATCTAATATTTCGGGCTCCTCACCATTCTTGAATCTATCCTCGTAAGAATCAAGAATCCAAAAGCGCGAAGAATCTTGGGTATGAATTTCATCAATTACCATTAACTCTCCATTCTTCATACCAAATTCATACTTTGTATCCACTAATATTAATCCATGTTTCTTACAATAGTCTTGGCCGAATTCAAACAGTTTTAGGGCGGATTCTTCAATCACTTCATAAATATCCTTCTTAACTACTCCCTCTTTTAGTATTTTTTCTCGAGAGATATAAATATCATGGCCCGATTCAGCTTTGGTTGATGGAGTTAATAAGATTTCATCCAATTTTTGATTTTTCTCTAATCCTTTTGGCAATTTTATCCCCGAAGTTGACTCTCCTTTCTTATAGTTACGCCATGCGGAACCAGTAATGTATGCACGAACAATCATTTCAATAGGAATCATCTCGCACTGATGGACCACTGCAACATTTGGATCAGGCACATTGATAATATGATTCCTTAAAATATCTTTCGTTTTTTCAAACCAGAAAGAAGAAACACGATTGAGTAATTCACCTTTAAAAGGAATAGTAGTAATCACGCGATCAAAGGCTGAGAGACGATCCGTAGCTATGATTATACGAATATCTTTTTTGATATAATTATCTCGTACTTTTCCCTTATACAACTTACCTAAGGAGGTAAAATTTGTATCATCTAAAGTGTTTACTAATTGTTGTTTAATAATTCTTTCAATATTATTCTTGACCATGATAGATCTTTGGATTTAATCTCATTAAAATGCTTCATCTATATTTTATTGAGTAAATAATATATCTTTAAAAGGGAGTAATAAAGCAAATAACGTCTATTTTTTATAATAATTACCATTATTAAATTCGTTTATGGGATATTTTGTGCGATTTTTTTTCATTTTATTATTAAAGGCTTCTGTTAAATCGATTTCACACACGTTTATTAAACTAATGAGGTAGATAAAAATATCTGCAATTTCGTCTGAAATATCTGCTAGTAATTCTTGGTTATTGAGAATCTCTTCGATTGGGTAATCTTTAAATAAGAAAATTTCTGATAATTCTGCTGCTTCAATTTGAAGGGCTTGAATTAAATTTTTTGGGGTATGGAATTTTGCCCATTCACGTTTTCGAACGAATTCTGCAACATCATCCCTGAAAAAAGAAAGAGTGGTTTGTTTGTCGTTTAAAATAAGACTCACTTTCACTTTTTTATGATTTTAAATTAGTAATATTAACTTGCTAAAGACTATTTATAAATTCAAATATTAAGCGGTTGATTTCATCTTGTCGTTGGGCTGGTGCGAAATGTCCTGCCATATCAATTATTTCTAATTGTGAATTTGGGATTTTTTTATTTAATTCTTCCGACATTTGTTCTGGAGCGAAATTATCTAATCTTCCTCCAATAATTAACGTAGGACATCGAATTGTTGAGGGATCATATTCTTTAATCTCGGCGATCATACCAAAAATCTGATCCTCGATTAGCATTAGAATTTCGTCTTTACTTAATTTCATACCATTAATAGACTCTGCAATTGAAGTCAGAATATACGGTATAACTTTATCCAAGATATCCTCAACTGAATTTGCAACAACCTCTAAAAAGTTCATCCGAATAAAGTAAGGTAGTAGATTGTAAAAGATGTTTCGGATAACATTATCAATCATGATATATCCAGAATTGAGAAGAACAAGATACTTAATCTCTTCTGGATGTTTAGAACAATATAATTGAGCGATCATCCCTCCTACTAGTGAATGACCAATTATGCCATACTTTTCCGTTACACCTAAATAAAGTAGAAGATCTTCTAAATCTCGAATAATATCATGGCGTAAATTTTTGGATAAATTTAAGCTTTTGGAGTGATCGCTTTTTCCATGACCAAGTGCATCAAAAGCGATGATTCGATAAAACTTTCTTAATACTTTTATTTGCCCTTTGAAAAAAGAAGCTGAAGAGGCAAAACCATGAAGGAGTATAACAGTCCCTTCGGTTTTTTCTTTTGTATCCCCATTAATATCTTCGTAATATAGATTGTATCCCTCTTGGTTTTTAAAAAAGGGCATAATATTATAACATCTTATTTATACTAATGATTTTGAAAATTTTAGATTCAAAAAATACTTTTCTAAAATGAAAAATCATTCAAAATAATGAATGATCATGCTTATTTTTCCACATTTATGAGATTGGGTTTTAGATTTTATTGAATTTTTTTCAGATTGCTCCACTTTAATAAAATAAAATCGACGGATATGTAAAAAAAAGAAATAATTTGGATTAAATAAACTAGTTAAAATAAGAAATTAGATAGAAATAAATTATAAATTTTTTGTTACCCTTTTCTTTTCATTAGTTTCTAATACTGTAGGCAAAAAAATCCGAGTTAATTTCTTATAAATTTTCACATTATCATTATTTGGATTTTTTTCATCTGAGAACCTTACCATTTGATTGACGGCATCATTAAAAGAAATAAATTTTCGACAACCATAAAAACCTAGAATCGCTGCACCTAGAGCCGCTCCATCTTTATTTTCTGGTATCAAGATTTTTTTATTGATTATATCCGCGAACATTTGTGCCCAGAAACTGCTATTCATTGCTCCTCCATCTGATTTGAGTATTTCTGTTTTAGTACCTCCAAATCCTTCAATTAAAGTTAAATACATTTGAGCTGTCAATGCTGCACTCTCCATTATTGCTCGAGCAAAATGAGCCCTTTTATGATGCCATCCTAACCCATGGATTGTTCCCTTCCGAAAAATATAAAGAGGGATAAATAATAATCCATTACTTCCGGGCGGAGCAGATTCTGCCTCTTTAGTCAGCATATCATACACGTTTAGATTCTTTTCTTTACATTTCTTTACAAGTAATTGAGAAAAATTATTAGCATAAGTTTGTAACATTGTACCCGTTCCTGGCATAACACCTTCTAATACCCATTTTCCTTTTATCAGATGTGGATATGTAAAAATAGGAATGTCTCCAACAACTCTTTTTGGTTCATCAATAACATAATCTACAAAAGTACCTGTTCCAGTGGTTACTTTTGCTTGAGCTTTTTCAAGTACTCCCATTCCTAAAGCAGCACATTGTTGGTCTCCTCCACCTAAAATTATTGGAGTATTTTTCACTAATCCAAGATCTTTTGCAGCATTAGATGATAACTCACCGACAATTTCACCAGGCGTATGTAATTCTGGCCATAAAGATAAGGGTAATTCATATGCTTCCGCAAGTTTATCATCCCATTGCAATGACTCAAGATTCAGAATGCCGTTTATTCCATTGGTTGGATCTGTAATATGTTTACCACACAATTTCATATAAATAAATGAGTCAGGACAGATTATCTTATTCGCTTTATCAAATAAATCTGGTTTATTGGATTTTATCCATAATAGCTTCGGTATTGAATTTCTCCAAACTAGTTCCTCTTTAAAACCTTTGGCATCAGTAATTTCACGTTCGTCCATCCAAGTAAGAGCAGGATGCAGAATATAATTATTATTATCTATTATTGTCACCGTAGCTCTTGCGAATGCTCCTGATATTCCAATTACGTCTTTAGGTTTAAACTTGCCGCTTTTAACAACTTGATTACAAGTATTTTTTATTGCTGTCCACCAAACATTCGGATCTTGTTCTGAAATACCTACTGGCTGTTCAGGAATTTGATATTCTTCATAAGCTTTCACAATTTCTTTTCCCATAATATCAAAAATAATTGTTCTTGCGCCAGTAGTTCCAACATCAAATACACATACTAAATCATTCATAAAATCACATATTAAATACTTTTAATTAATAATTCAGATATATCAAATATTTTAATCTTTTCTTTATCCTCATTTTTGATTCCATAATCAAGCCCTAGTTCACATAAAGGGCATGCTGAGACAAGGATCTCAGCCCCTGTTTCCTTTAACTCCTCTATTCTATTTGATGCTTCCTTTATTGCAATGTCTTTATCTGCCCAGTGCGTTGTACCACTCCAACCGCAACAGTGAGTGTAATCTTTGGTATAAATAGGCTCTAATATTTCGAGATTTGGGATAGAGTGAAGGATTGACCTTATTGAATTCGTGTCTTTAAGGTTCCGAGCTAAAAGACATGGATCATGAATAGTCACTTTACTTAACTCTTTATTTATCTTTCCTGGTTTTATTTTCCCTTTCTCTATTAAATCCTTGAGAAATTCGGCAATATGAATCACTTTTGTCTCTGTATTAATACCAATAGTTCCATATCTCTTTGTTAGGGTTAGCACACAACCTGGACAATCAGAAATCACAATTTTGGCTCCAGTTTTCTTGATTAATTCGATATTTTCTTGGGCGAGTTCTTTTGCTAAGTCCATATCTCTTATATTAAGTACGGGTGCTCCGCAACAAACTCGCTTTTCAAGATTTGTAGAAAATTTTATTTTAGCCTTTTTTAACAGTTCAATATTTGCTTTTACTACTTCAGGAAATTTCATAGTTTCACAACCGATATAATAAAAGACCTCATCATTTCCATCAGTTTCGATATTTTCAATCTTCTTCTCCTCGTAAGTTTTATAGATGTTATAATCTTCAATGGTTCTAGTGGTTTTTAGTTTCTCAATTTGCTTTTTACAATAATCGGGCATTAGACCAAGATCATTAATATCCTCTCTGACAGTCTCTAATAAGGAAACCACCGAAAAATCAAAAGGACACCAAACTTTACAGTTCTCCTCATTTGTACATTTATACATTAAATCGATAAATTCCTTATTTTCAGGTAGAGAGGGATCAATTTTTCCCATTGAGAGAAAATATCCGATTCTTGCTTTATATGCAGGACTCATCGTCTCTGTTTGGGTTGCTTGAAGCGTACCGCAATCAAATCTACACATATTAGGACAAAGCATGCATTTTATTAGATCATCAACATTTGCCTTAACCTCTTTTTTCGGGTAGAAATTTTCTTTCTTTTTTCGAAAGTTCTTCATTAATGTGGATTTGGTTTCCCTATCTGCTTTATTTATAAGGGGAAGCATCCATTTATATTTTTTTAAGGTTTCAAAAACACCCATTTATGGCTCACCTCTTTTCCAAATAGGTGAATATATTTTACCTGGATTCAATATATTATTCGGATCAAGTACTTCTTTCATTTCTAATAAATATTTAAAGGCATTCCCCCATTCTTTTTCCATCCAATGAGCACGATTTATTCCTATTCCATGATGGTGAGCAATGGAACCTCCAGCATCAATTACAGCTCTAATAACAGTATCCCAACATTCCTGGTAAAAATCCTGTTCATTCATTTCCCTAGGTGGAACTCCACCCCATGAAAAGTAAATTCCTACTCCATTTGGGTAAAAATGAGAAACATGGGCAGTGATCATAAGAACGCCCTGCACTTTATCCATATTATCTAATACATTATGATAAACATCAGCTGCATCCTCCCAAGATGAAGCAATCTCTATTGTATCAAAAACAATTTTATATGGGGGCATTGAAGAAGTTTCAGTGACTCGAAATCGAGTTTCAAACCAATGCTCAACTGGGGCTTTTCCACAGTCAATACCATTATATAGTTCACATTTTGCTCTTGTAATTTCCTCTTCTAAATCTACTAATTTCGAATTTCCTTCACAAATAAAAACAACCATGACGCGATCCTTAGCTTTTTCTACCTCTTCAAAATGTCTCTCTGTTTCATAATGATCATAAATTCGAATAACTGCAGGAAAAATATGTTCTCGCAATATAGTTCTTGTGGCCATAAAAGAATCTTCGATAGTTAGAAATGAATAGGAAATTAATGTTCGTTTTTCTGGGTTTGGCCAAATTTTCAGAGTTGCTTTAGTAATAATTCCTAAAGTTCCCTCAGATCCTATAAATATTTTATCAAACTGTGGACCTGTTGAACTCCTAGGTATTGGATGAAAATCTAAAACCTCGCCATTTGGTACTATCACTTCAAATCCAAGAACCATATCTTCAATTTTACCATATTTTGTAGAAAATTGTCCCGCTGCTTTATGAGCTATCCACCCCCCCAAGGAGGATGTATATAGAGATTGAGGAATATGGCCTGACGTATATCCTTTGGCATTTAGATAACGTTCTAAATTCATCCCATTTATTCCTGTTTGGACTGTAACCGTTAAATTTTCATCACTAATACTTAGAACTTTATTAAACTTTTTCATATCAATAATGATTCCTCCGTAAATCGGAAGTGAACCACCCACTACTGAAGAACCTTCAGCATAAGGAACAATGGGAATTTTCTCATCATTCGCAAGCATTAAAATCTCGGAGATCTGAGAGGAATTTTCTGGCCAAGTAACAAAATCAGGTAATGCGGCTAATTTTCCCTCTATAGTCCAGTTCATAGATAATAAGGTCGCATCTTTAGAATATGCCATTAAATCAATCGGTTTTGATGAATAGTTACTATTCCCCAGAATTCTTTGTAATTTTCCTTCAATTTTCTGTTTATTGTGAATTTCAACATGATGCTTCTTATACATTATTTCAAAATTATCTAAATTCACTATTTTCAGCCTTGTTTTATTCAATAATATCTTATAAAATGTATAGGATTAAATTAAAATTTCTAAAAATAAATTTAATATGAATGCTTTATTCTATTTTCCATATAACATTACTAAAAGTCAAGTCCTAAATAATAAAAACTACGGTCTTGAAGAATTGAAATGACAAGCAACATATTTGGAACTTCTGGTATAAGGCGAGTATTTCAAAACTATTCTGAATCAGATATAATGTTTACTCCTCAAATGGCTTTAGAGGTAGGATTAGCATTGGGGACTTATTTAAGAGGGGGCACAGTTGTTATCGGAATAGATATACGTACTTCTGCATTGCCTGTAGAATATGCATTGATTTCAGGATTGATAAGTACTGGATGCACCGTGAAAACATTGGGTATTGTTACCACGCCAACATTAGCGATGTCTTCCCGCTATTTAAATGCTGATGCTTCCGTAATGATAACGGCCTCCCACAATACGCCTGAATATATAGGCTTAAAATTATGGAATCCTTCTGGTTTAGGATTTTCTCCCGGACAAGAAGAGGAAATCGAAAGAATTTATAATGAAAAAGCATATTCGAAAACCAAATGGTATGAAATCGGAAAAGTTACGCAGGTTAATGATATCAATGATATTCATATTTTAGATATCACTAATCGCATTATCTTCGATGGTAGTAAGTTAAATATTATTGTAGATCCCGGTAATGGATCTGGTTGTGAGATTGTTCCAAAATTATTAGCTAAATATAACATAAGTATTGTGACCATTAATGCCCAAATGGATGGTAGGTTTCCTGGCCGAGCTTCCGAGCCAAGTAAAGAGAATTTAGAGCAAATATCTAAATTTCTAAGAATTTCTCCCCAAGAGGATATTGGAATCGCTCTTGATGGAGATGCAGATCGAGTAATTTTTTTGGATGAAAATGGGGTAATAGTTGACCCAATTAGGTTATTAGCCCTCATGGCAAAATATTATATAAAAGAAAATCAAGATAACTTAGAACCTAAAGATATGAAAGTTTCTACTCCCATAAATTCCTCCAGTTTGTTAGAAGATGTATTAAATCCATTAGGATGTGAAGTAATCAGAACGGAGGTAGGAGATATTAAAGTAGCCATAGAGTTAAAGAATCAAGGAGGCTTTTTAGGAGGAGAAACTTCAGGAACATATATTTGGCCTCGATTTCATTATGGACCTGATTCTATAATTACTATTGCAAAAGTTTTAAAAATGATAATATCCTCGGGAAAAAGCCTCAGTAATTTGTTAAAAGATATCCCCCAGTATCCTTATTATGCTGATAAGTTTAGATTAAAAAAGGATCTGCCATTTGATGAAAAAATTAACACTATTATCATTAATGCGATGAAAGAAGTTTTTGACAGTCTTAATACAGATATTGTACAAATCAATCAATTAGATGGTTGCCGATTCGATTACAAGGGAGGATGGATACTAATTAGGCGTTCTGGTACGAGTCCTTATTTAAGAATCTCTGGTGAATCCAATAAAGATTTAACTTCAACTATTTCTCTAAATAATCTCGTGAAAGAAAAAATGATGGAATTAGATCTGATTTCTCCTTAATGCTTTATATATTACTTATTTTTGTTAAAAATTTAGGTTCATCAGAGTTTAAACCATTAATACGTGCGATTTCTATGGTTAGCAATTGAATAGCAATAATCACGATGAGGGGTTGTAAATCAATATAAGTATTCGGAACTTTTATTCCAAAATCAATGGATTCTGATATAGGTTTAGAGTCTACTGATTCATATATCGCTAAGATCTTCGCGCCTCTTTCTTTGATTCTAGCCAATAAATTGATCAAATGTTTTTTTCTCTTATCTTCTTCATGCGGAATTATTGCTAGTATACAGCTATCCGAATCTGCCAGCGTTATTGGTCCATGAGGGAACTCTGCTGTAGAATACGCTTGACCAAAAATACGTGCTCCCTCTTTTAGTTTTAAAGCAGCCTCCATAGCTGTTGCATAATCTGGACCACTTCCTATGATGAAACAGAATTTGGTGGATTCAAAAAATACAGCTTTATTTTTTATTTCTTTGTGTAAGTCAGGTAGTATTGAATGAATTCTATCAGGGATTCTAATTAGCTCCACCCAGATTTTATTATATTCTTCACTGGATACCGATTTGTTTGCTATTCCGAGCTCAAGAGATAATATAACCAATACTGCTAATTCAGCTAGATATGTTTTTGTTGCAAGAACGGACTTTTCCTCATCACATTTTAACTCAAGTGTAAATTCACTTACATTTGCGAGATTTGAGTTAGGATTATTAGTTATCCCAATGGTAAGGCAATCTTTTTGTTTTGCCAAATTCAAAGATTCTATGGTATCCTTTGTCTCCCCACTTTGAGAAATACCAATAACACAATCATTCTTTTGAAGAATAGGATATATAAGATATTGGAATTCCATTGAAAATTCAGTAAACGTTGGAACTTTGGTTAATCTATTAAACATGTAAGAGATGGCGAATCCCGCATGATAAGAACTTCCTGCACCAATTAAAAATATGTGATGCACTTTTAGTTCTGCAAGTTTCTTCGCAACTTTTCGAATGATATCTTTCTGCGCTATTACCTTTTGTAAGACCGAAGGGATTTCATATACTTCCTTTTGAGTGAGGATCCCTAATTTAGTACTTTCTTCCATTTTTTCATTTCCTTTTAAATAAATCGCTTTTTATATTATTCTTTAATATTAGTATAGGGTTTACGAATACCAGAAAGAAATAATTCTCGGATTTTAGGTTAGATTAAATCTGAGATGATATTCAAATAAGTACCATTATTTTTTAAGTTATTCACATTATTAAAAATTGATATAAAAAAGATTCTTTAAATTCATATATCAGATAGGTTACTTGCGAATGTGTGGAATTTTTGGAATTATTACAAATCAAGATATCCCTATTGGTCAAATTGCACTTGAAGGAATAAAACGTTTGGAGTATAGAGGATATGACTCATGCGGAATTGTTGCCCAATATGATTCCCAATTATTTATCAAAAAAGATGCAGGTAAGATTGATGAAATTAATGAACGCCTTAAACTTTATGATTTTCCTTCTGAATCCAAACTTGCATTAGCCCACACAAGATGGGCAACCCATGGTCCTCCCACCAAAATTAATAGTCATCCCCATTTAGATTGCAGTAGAAAAATTGCGGTAATTCATAATGGAATATTAGAGAACTTCTTGGAATTAAAAGAACAATTAGAACTGGAAGGTCATAAATTCCTTTCAGATACTGATACAGAAGTTATTCCCCATCTTATTGAACGTTATATTAACCAAGGAATTGACTTCACGCAAGCCGTTATTAAGGCAATAAATCAATGTGTTGGAGCTTATGGTGTTGTAATTTGCCATGCTGATCATCCTGATATGATTATTGCAGTAAGAAAAGAATCTCCATTGGTTATTGGAATCGAAGAGGGTAAAACAACTTATTGTGCTTCCGATATTCCCGCATTTCTTCCCTATACCCGAACGTGTTATATCCTTGAAGATAATGAGATGGCTATTCTTAAAGCAGGTTCAGTTGAATTTCTCAATATTGCACATCCAAATGAACCTTTAGAAAAAGAACTCAATAATATTGAATGGAGTATTGATGCTGCTGAAAAAGGGGGATACAAACACTTTATGCTTAAAGAAATTTATGAAGAGCCTTTAGCTTTACGACAAACAATGAAAATTCCACGATCGAAATTACAAACTTTTGCAAAAATCCTTTGGTCCGCAAAAAACATCTATATCACCGCAGCAGGGACCTCATTCTATGCATCCTTAGCAGGAAAACATATAGTTACTAAATTTTTAGGAAAATATATTCATGCAATTGAGTGTTCTGAATTTCAAATAGAGTTGGGAGATGCGCTTCAAGAGGATTCTGTGATTATTTGTGTCTCCCAATCTGGGGAGACAATTGATCTTATTGAAGCTGTTAGATGGGCAAAAGAAAAGTTGAAAAAAAAAATAACCCTCCTATGTATTACAAACGTGGTTGGATCCTCATTAACCCGTTATTCAGATGAAACTATCGTCACCCAAGCAGGTCCTGAAATAGGAGTTGCTGCAACGAAAACATATTGCACTCAAGTTCTTACACTTGCCTTAATCGCTTTAGAAATCGCTAGATATAGAAAAGTAATAAATGAACAAGAGATTAATAACTATTATGATGCCTTAAAGTCCACACCCGATATTATCGAGGATTATTTAAAAAATAAAGTTTTGGATATTAAAGATATTGTAAATAATCTAGATAAAAGTTCAAATTTCTTCTATCTTGCTCGAGGAATTTCCATCGCAACTGCTAAAGAAGGTGGTCTTAAATTGAAAGAAGTAGCTTGCAGGTTCATTGAGGGCTATTCTGCTGCTCATGCAAAACACGGACCGATTTCTTTAGTTCGAGAAGGATTTCCAATTATTTTTATAGCACCCCCTGATGAAACTTACCAGCGATTAGTAGGAAATGTTATGGAATTTAAAGCGAGAGGGGGTAAAATTATTTCTGTGGTAGTGGATTCTGATAAAATCATTACAAATTTAAGTGATAGAACAATAAGGATCCCGCAACCAGCAAATAAATATTATAATATTATCAGTCCTATAACTTTTATTCCCGCATTACAATTATTATCATATTATGCTGCATTAAAAAATAATTTAGACCCAGATCAGCCACGTAACCTCGCTAAAACCGTCACTGTCCATTAATCTTTAATAAATTTTAGTTATATCGAAAATGTGACCTTTCCAAGGAGCTAATTCAACATATAGTCCATTTTTTGATAGATTTTCACCAAAATACGAATATTTTTGCTCGGATATCATATCTGTAAATTGCCACTTTGAACTTCCATAATCTATATTTTCAATCTGAATATGTGCTTTAGAAGGGCGCAAACTGTAATTAACAACTATGAGGCGTCTTTTTGTATTATTCCACCATTGATATGCCACTAAATTTTTGTATGAATGGTCTTCTCCAATAATAGGTTGGGATTTACATAATGACCATTTACCATTTTTAAACTCCTTTCCTGGCAATGCTTTTATTAATTTTTCATAGAATTCCATGAGATCAAAATTATCATCTTCAGTTGGATTTCTCCTTAGTTGAACAGGTACTCTGATCTCATAGCCACGCATCTGTCCCTCATAGATTAATCTTGCTCCTGGTAATGTTAATGCGATCATAGCCGCTGCTTTTGATGCTTCTTCACCAAATACAGTAACCGCTCTGGGTTCATCATGGTTTTCTATAAAACGTAATAACTTTTTCTGGTAATCCCAATCTGCCCGAAGGTGTTCCAGCACTTTTTTCGCATTATCATTTGCTAATCTCTCATACAGTCGTTTATCGTAGCAAAAATCAAATCCTTGTTGCATTAGTTCCCATTCCATATCCCAGTATACTTCGGCGATAAATTTAAAATTGGGAAACTTTTCTTTAACAGCTGGGATAACAACTTCCCAGAATTCTGTTTCTGGTTCATCTCCAACTTTTTCACCCCATGTTTGCTTAAATACTTTATTTGTCATAAGCATAGCCATATCGCAACGTACTCCATCGCATTGTTCGGCAATATTTAATAACGTATTTATCGCTTTCTCTCGAGCTTCTGGAGAAAATGCATTAATCTGTACTGTATCTGTCCAAGGTGGGAAATTAGGATCCCTTCCATTAGCGTATACATCTTGGCCCACAGAAAAATATTCAAAGGGTTTTTGCATGAGATCCTCCATTTTACCTTTTACAAATACATCCGATTTTTCTAATGTCCAAAGATGGTCAATCGCAACATGATTGGGGACATAATCTAAGATTATTGATATATTTCTTTCTGCTAAATCCTTTCGAAAAGATTCTAATCCTTCAGATCCTCCGATTTGGGAATCAACATGATAATAATAGATGGAATAGGGAGATCCAATCACATCATCTGTATTATAATACCGCAATGCTTTTTGATATTCCTTTTGCAAAGCCTCGTCATTTCTTGCAATGTTTGTTCCTTTTGGGCTTCTTTCCCAGACTCCCATACACCATATCACATCAAATACGGTTAATTCTTGATCAATTAGTTCAATAGGGATATTATTTAATTTTATAGGATGTCCAAATATCTCTGAAAGGGTGTTTAACCACGGAAATGTATTAATTTCAAAAATCAGAGGATGGCTATTTGTAATACTACACGATATTTTCATATATTCACTTCGCACCACAAAATTTCACATCTTGAATAATATTAAATATCCACCTTTCTTTATAAAATAAATTCTATTCTACCACGAACTTCTACTTTATTATTTAAAAAAACCTCAATTCCATTCTTAGTTCTTCAAAATGAATATATATAAATTAGTAAATAATCATAATAATATAAAGAAATAACTGAGGAATAAGTAAAAAAATGAGTGAAGAAAAGGAAGCTCTTAGAAAACTAATTATGCTTATTTCTGATTTAAGAGCCAAAGATGAAGAACGCTATGAAGCTCATGTGAATTTTATGAATGAAACTATTCGCATGATTAGTGCTATCGAATCGCAGATGAATAAACATTGGTCTACTGTTTTAGAATCGCTAAAAGAGCTCAATGAAAATATTAATAACAACTTAGATTCATTATTAACTGGAATTAACCCTAAGGGATTAAGGGAAACTTCAAAATCTCTTCAAGAGATAATGGATACAATGAATAAAAGTGTGCAGAGTATGAATTTGGAAAAAGTTCTAAGTGAATTAAAAGTTCTCAAGGCAGCTACAGGGAGTACTACTATTTCCCCATCCCAAGTTATGTCTGAAAAAATAGCTGTAGGACAGCAACCTGAGCAAATTACCGCTGCAATGAATCTGACACCAACTAAACAATCCAATACTGGTGAGGAACCGGAAGTATATGGATATGTGCCAAAGAAAAAGAAGAAAGATGACGAAGACGAACCCCACCTTATGAAACCTTCAGATTTATTTAAAAAATAAACTATACTAAAATTATTTAATCCTTCTGAGATCTTCTACAAAGGGCTTCAACCGATTTTCAATTTGTTCAATATTTTCCCCTATCTTTTTGAACTTTATTACTACTGAAGGTAAGTTTAATTCAGTTTCTACTCTATTTTTAAGGCTCTCATAAATCTTTGACATTGCAGGACATCCATATACTTGATTAAATATGAGGCCATCAATCTCCATTTTTTTCGCCGCATTTAGATAGGAATTCGCTAAGTTTTCATTATCACAACCAATTCCTTTCGTGGATGCATCTAATAAAAACTTGGCATAATTTTCAATAGGATCCGATTCTTTTGAAACCGGAATCTCTTCTAATAAGCCTAATATCTCCCAATCAGCGTATAATATTCGTCCCCCTAATTTATATATAATTTCATGGATTTCCGGTTCCCATCCACCATACATTGGAGAGAAAAGTAATTTTGGCATATCTGATACATCAGTTCCAATTCCTTTTTTTATGCGCTCTCGCATTTCTTTTACAAGATGACTCATATTTTCCAAAAAACGCTGAGCATTTGAATTATAATCTTGGAAAGTAATAGTTAATAATGCTAGGATCTCTGCAAAAGTTGCCGGATTGCATGGATAAAAGTCTGAAGAACTTATCTCGTATAATATTGTGTTATAGAATCGTTTTACTTGATTACCTATACGAAATTGTTTATTAAGACTATTATCTGAGATTATATTGCCTGTGAGTTCCTCTAATTCATTGATAGCTTTATGGACATTTGAAACCATTGAAGATAAACGTTCTTTTTCATTTTCTGACTTCAAAGGGGGGATATCAACCCAAATTTGATTCGGTACAATAGATTTTAGCGATTCAGAGATTTTATTCCACTCTCCACACCTCATTGCAAAATTTAGGTTTGCATCGATTTGCTTCCGTTCCTTGTGCATGCCATAAATGGAATAAATACCATAGCATAAATCTGAGGGAATTCCATTTTGAGTCCCTAAATCGTACATTTGGTTATATTTTTGATTAATTGAGGTTATAACTTCTTCGAGAATCTTATCAACTAATTTAAGTACATCGAATTGTCGTGCAAAATCAAGAAATTTAGAGGTAAGACTCCAACCCAATACTGTTGTCGCTGAATTTAACGCGACTAAATATTTATTAGCTTTGAACGATTCTAATCTAATTGGAAATACGGGGATAGCCTCAGCAGCAAAAATAAGCTCTGGAAAACCTAAAGCAACTGAAATTAACTTTTTCTTTTCTCGTAGTTTTTTTCTGCGTAAATACTCCCTGCCCGTTAAAAAATTGTTAGCCATTTTTAAAAGGGATGTAAAGCTAATAACATCGTCCGCATAGATACTCGTTTCTTTTCATCTCCAAAGCTCTTAACTTCTTAACATTATTTCTATATTTGTAATTTAATCATAGTATTGTAATAAAATTTTTGAACTCTTTTTATATTAAATTGGAATATTCTGCTCAAATTCAAATAAGAATGA
>Ga0180433_10005136_pt1 | contig 17879 bp, 18 predicted proteins | sample SS_ome_8_FD_132980 | JGI IMG/M metagenome (GOLD analysis project Ga0180433, IMG submission 132980) | Hypersaline lake sediment archaeal communities from the Salton Sea, California, USA - SS_1_D_1 metaG | ecosystem: Environmental > Aquatic > Non-marine Saline and Alkaline > Hypersaline >... | reverse complement strand
TGTAATCGTAAACATGACCTCGAATTTTTTCAAGTTCTTCTGTGTGATAGAATCCCTTGACTGTGATTTTTTTCTTTATCCCATTATTGCAAATAGCGCAGGGGATTAGCGCTTCTGTTTCAACATCTAGCTGTATAACTAAGTGGTCTTCAGCAATATACGCTTTTCCTTTAAGCTTAACAGGACTTTGAAATTTGAGGTCTTTCTCATTGACGTCCACGAGCTCAGGGTTGAGGGTTTCCTCAATTTTTTCTGTTCGTTCGCGAGACAGACGATCAACATATATTTTCAATGGGTTTTGCATAACAAGGAGATTTTACTACAATAAGCGATAAAGATCAAGAATCGGTTAGGGGTGATTAAGCCAGAAAAAAGATTGATTAAAATATTTTTTTTAGTATCCTTCCCTCTCGTAATGCAACCTACATGATAGGAGAACGAAGGATGATTATAAAAAACCAGTTATTACCTTTTGTCTTGCCAGAGACTTTTATTGCACCAATAAGAGGTGCTGATAAGGACAAGGGTCATCGTATGCAAATTATGGCAATCACTGCTATTCGGCTTGCTGTAGCATTAGGGATTTATCAGTGCGCAAAAAAGATGAAGGCTGATTCAGGGCGAGTTTCCTTTGGCTTTGGAGCACTCCTCTCTGCTCCTGGAGCAGGGCTTTACTGGGGTGGGAAGTTTCTCTACAAAGGTGCTCAAGAGATTAAGAAAGGATTTTCGGATCGTGCAATCAAAAAGGTCGGCTTTGGAGCAGCTACATGGGTTGGGGGGTGTCTTGCAATTCAGCTTTCTCAAACTATGAGTTATAATGGGTACCGCTGGGGAGCCCTTGAAGTAATTACTCACCGGTTATCGAAAGATATTGAATACCGCGGTTGGAAAGGGTTTTAATCAGATAGATTCAAGGATGGCGCGGGCAGCTTCTTTGCTCGCGTCTTGTTTTCCAAGTTGGTTTTTCAGTCTTTTGCAGCCTTCAATACATTCTAAGCGCTTGTACTCGCTTAGCATAAAGTCATTTCCTTTTTTGTAGAGGGCGTCTTCTGTGAGATTTGGTCCAAAAAGCTCGGGGAAAAGTTCTCCATGATAGAGAATGTTGGGAAGAGCATAGTGGGGAAGATTAATACGGAAAATATGCTGTGCTAAAAAGACATCTAGGGGATTGATTGCAAAGGTCACAACTGTAGGAATCTGGTGGAGAGCCAATTCTAGAGTGACTGTTCCAGAGGTTGCAATAGCAAGATGAGAAGCCCGCATAAGTTCATAAGAGTGTTTTTGTCGAATAATTAGGAGGTCTCCTGCTTCTTTTTCTAGAATAGGAAGGAACTTTTCATCAGAGCAAGAGATGGCAATCAGCAGGTCGGGGTGACCCTTTTGAATTTGCTTTGCCACTTTGATCTGCAGAGGTAAATTGCGAAGGAGTTCTTTCTTTCGACTTCCAGGATATATGGAGAGAATTTGTTGTTCATTTTCAACTCCATAGGCTTGATTCCAACTCGGATCATACTGGTGCCCATTTATACGTGCAATAAGAGGGTGCCCAACATACGTAGCATCAACTTGATGTTTGGAAAAAAGATCGGGTTCAAAAGGTAGAATGGTTAAAAGGCGATCGAGGGAGGATTCCATTTTTGGAATCCGCCTCTTTCCCCAAGCCCAAACGGTTGGGCAAATGTAATGGATGCGCTTTGCGGGTGAGTTTTTCTGGCGGAGAGCATTTGCTAGTCTGAGGTTAAAACCTGGATAGTCGATTGTTACCACGCCTTTAGGAGGGTGGGTGAGAATATCTTTCTTAATTATTTTGAATTGTTTGATAAGCTTTGGAAGGGAGGAAAGGATATCGGTAAACCCCATGACTTGGAATTCCTCCATAGGCATGATGCACTCCATCCCGACCGCGCGCATTTTTGGGCCACCTACTCCTCTAATTTTAAGGTCAGGGTAGACAGCATAGAGCTCTTTCAAAAGTTTTTCTCCGTGCAGGTCGCCGCTGACTTCTCCGGCAAAGATAAAGAGATCATCACTCATATTGATAGCTCCTTTTTTAGCCAATCAACACCTGCTTGGAAAACCCCAGGACTGGTTCCGTGCCCTTGGTACCCGATCGATGGTCCGATAATCATTTCAATAGGCGCATTGCGTATTCTGTTGCTGTTGGCTTCATTTGCAAGAGCATGAATAAGGGAAAAAGCGTGCTCTGTTCCTACCCGTGTATCGTGGTTCCCAATGTAAAAACGGATTTTGCGGTTGAATAGCTTAGAAGAAAGAGTTTCGAGGTTGAGATCAGGTGCGTAGTCAAGCTGGGTTAAAGGGGCATACCCCAAAATATGGGTAAATTCTGGGCAAAGAGCAGCTACATGGCAAGCGATGAAAGCTCCTCTTGAAAGGCCTGCAACGGCGCAACTTGTAAGGTGGGGTTTTAGCTTTTCTACAGTTCTTTTGACGCTTGCGATAAAGGGCGAGATGAGATCTTCGCCTCCTTTAATTCTTTTGGCCCAAACATTCATTGCTTTTTCAGGGGGAAAGTTGTTTTCATGAGTGGGAAGTGTTATCGAAAAAACACGCAAGGGCAACCCTTGTAGGAACTGAACAGGTTGGTTGTAGGGATCTTGTCCCAAGCTATCTTCTGCGGAAAGAGCAAAATAAAAGAGAGCTGGCAATGGACCATCTTCTAGTGGGGGGCCAACAAAAAGTGTTTGTTCATCAGCCTTTTGTAGACTCATTTTCTTGGCCGGGGGTTACGTCGAGGACGCCTTCCTCGTTTTCGTGGAGCTGGAAGGGTGTCTGCAATCTTTTCATAGGCTTCTTTCCACTGTCCGTGAAGTTCTTGAAGTCCCGGCTCTAGACGACATCGAAGATCGAAAAACTGAAGGGCCAGATGAAATTCAGGAGCGCGAGGAATACGAATTCTCATGGTTTTTTTCTTTTGGAAGGGAGTGATTCGGAACTGTGAAATTAAAATACTAAGCGTTCGAATTTTCAACCGGCGGGGGATTTTGAAAAAGGTGTGAAAAACTTCATCGATCACAATATTGGCTTCTTTGTAAATATCTCCAAGGTGGGGCGTTTTGTCTCGATCGGTAAAGTGTATTTTTAAATGTTTTTCGAGAAGTGGGAAGGCAAGGCAAGCAAGGAGAACAGGGCGTTCAAGGTTGGGATTATGAGGTTCTTTAAGCGTGCCGTCGGCTTCATCTAGATAGGAGTATATTTCATTTCCCTCTTGCGTTTCTAAGTATTCAGCAATCGAGGGAAGGAGTTGTTGCATCAAACCATGGTCGGTCATCAAGCGGAAAAAGTTTTTTGAAGATCCAGACTCCAACATGCGCAGCATTTCTTCGAGTACTCGGGCTTGTGCGCTCTTGAGAATTTCTCCTTTGCAGTCGATAAGAGCAAGGCGGGCTTCTTCCTCTACTTCTAGTCCAAATCGAGCTTGAAATTTTAAACAGCGGATCATTCGGACAGGGTCTTGTTTGAAACGGAGAAAAGGTTGGCCGATCGCGCGAAGAAGCTTTTTTTCAATATCGGGGTATCCTCCAACAAAATCAATGATTTCTTCAGTGTTGCTGTCATAAAAAAGACCGTTGATCGTAAAGTCTCGTCTTAAGACATCTTCTTCGGGAGATCCCCAAATATTGTCTTCTGTAATGAGCTGTTCATTTTCGATGTCTCCAGAACGAAAGGTGGAGACTTCAATCACCTTTTTTCCAAACCGGACATGAGCGAGGCGGAACCGTTTCCCGATCAGAATTGAGCTAGGGAATAAGCGTTTAATCTCTTCAGGCTTTGCTGATGTAGAAATGTCAAAATCCTTGGGCTTTTTTCCAAGGAGTAGGTCTCGGACGCTTCCACCTACTAGGTAGGCAGTGTAATCAGATGCGCGCAATTTTTCTAGAATATATAAAGCTTTAGGATCGATATGTCGGACTTCGATGCCGTGTTGGTCTTTCGAGTATCTTTTTGGTTGCAAAACATTCCTTAGAGTTAGATTCCTATGATACATGATGGTTTTTTTTAAATGAAGAGAGTTGTTGCGCTCAAAAGAATCCTTATCATATTATGGAAGCTGATTTATACCATCTATCAAAAATAAAGTGCAGAATTAGCGCAGGGATTTTCTGGGGAAAATTGAGATTGGAGATGAAGCTAACCCCGTTGGTTAGCGAAATCGAAAGCTCAACTTTAACTGAGAAGGTCAAGCTATATTCACCACTTTATTTTTGATAGATGGTATCAAAGAGGAATTATGGATTTTTCGCTTAGAAAGGCTATTGGCGGCGCCCTTCTTGTTGGAGGAACGGCCATTGGTGCAGGCATGTTGGCTCTTCCGGTTGTTACGGGAGTGGGAGGATTTCTTCCCGCAACAGTTATTTTTATGATTTGTTGGATATTTAGTGCGTGTACGGGGCTTCTTCTTCTAGAGGTGTGCTTATGGATGCCAAATGACGCCAATATTATTTCAATGGCTCATCACCTTCTAGGTCCTGTCGGTAAAATTGCCGCTTGGATCCTCTACATTTTCCTATTCTACTGCTTAACCATTGCCTATGTGGATGGTGGAGGGGGATTTGTGGTTGCTCTTTTTGGGGGCAAGATCCCCTACGTTGCGGGATTAATCATCTTTTCCGCAGTCTTTGGATTTTGCATCTATTTGGGAACGGCAGTCGTGGATCGAATCAATTTTTTATTGATGATTGGACTAGGGTTGGCATTTCTTGTTTTTGTGATTCTTGGCTTTGGAGAAGTGAAGGTTGAAAATCTTTCGCGTGCCCATTGGATTCCATCATTCCTAGCTCTTCCTGTAATGTTTACTTCTTTTAGCTACCAGGGGATTGTCCCTAGTCTGACAACCTATCTTGATCGCCACCCCAAGACGGTCCGGTTTGCCATTTTAGTTGGGACTTCCTTGCCCTTCTTAGGGTATATTTTATGGGAGTATTTGATTTTGGGAATTGTTCCTGCTACAGGTCCAAATGGCCTTTTGCAGGCTCAGGCAATGGGGCAGACAGCTGTTGAGCCCTTAAAGAAAATCTTTCCCAGCTCTCCCATTTACTTGACCGGGCAGTTCTTTAGCGCCTTTGCTCTTACGACCTCCTTTTTGGGAGTGACATTGGGGCTTTTGGACTTTTTATCGGATGGTCTTCGATTAGCAAAAGTGGGCTTTAAGAAGGTCCTCTTATGTGCGATTATTTATATTCCTCCAATCATTATTGTTTCGGTTAACCCAGGCATTTTTCTGAAGGCCTTGGGGTATGCAGGGGGAATCGGGTGTGCCCTTTTGTTAGGTTTAATCCCGGTGCTAATGGTTTGGGTTGGAAGGTATCGCAAAGACTATTCCAAGCTTAATCAACAACTCCCAGGAGGGAAACCTGTTTTAATTGTCCTCTCTCTATTTGTTGTATTTGAGCTGGCAATTGAATTGACTCAGGAATTTATTCTATGACGTGCCCCTGCGGGTCTGGCAAGGATTATTCTAAATGTTGTGGACCCTATATTAAGGGGGTGGTGAGCCCTCCAACACCTGAGTCTTTGATGCGTTCTCGTTATACGGCCTACACCCAAAATAATCTCGACTATATTGAAAAGACGATGCGAGGTGAAGCTCTTAAGCGGTTTGATCGAAAGGGGGGCAATGGCGTGGAGTGGATTAAGCTAGATGTTCTATTTAGTGAGGAAGAGAGAAACGCAGGGACTGTTCAGTTCATTGCGCATTTTCGCTATCAAGGAGAGGAGCGACTATTGCATGAAATCAGCTCTTTTCAAAAAATCAATGGGAAGTGGTACTACACAAAAGGTATTGTGAGTTAATTTTGAGGAAATTATCTTTCCAGTAGTAATGATCAAGAAGTCCAGATGTATCGTATCCGAGAATATGGTAGGCGATAAAAAGAGCTTCCACTGAGGCGAGGCCTCGGTCAGGATCCAAGCAGTCTGTTTGTTTACGAGGATAGGCGGTTCGAAAATGGGAAGGCAAACTCCGATGAACCCATTTTTCTTTTTGAGGGATTTGCCGCTGCATGACAGCCGCATATTTCCATGTTCCATCGATTAAGAAAAGGGGAAAGCGATCCTCACTTGTTAGAGGGGGAGCATCTAAACTGAGGAGAATTCCCTTTTCAATAAAGGGAATAGGGTCCTTTGGATAGGTCAAAAAGAGCATGTCTTCTCGCTGCTCTAGTCCGCGAAGACTGCACTTTTTTAAATTTTCTCTACGGTGACGTAGAATAGTTGTCGAAAGAAATGGCTTCATTTTTTATACGTGTATTTTATAGCGCTTTAACTTTTGGAGCAAGGGTATGAAACTATCAATCATTTTTCTATTCCTTTCGGGGGTGCTTTTTGCCTCTCCGCAGGTGACGAAGGATTATTCAAAAGGGAGAGACATTGCACAAGGGTATGATCTTCCACTTGCGCTTGTTTTTACTGGTTCCGATTGGTCGGAGCATTCAAAGACTTTAATAGAAGAAATGTTTGAAAAGCTCCCATCAGAACTTATTTTTGTTCAAGTAGACTTTCCTGAAATAAACACGCAAAGTGAAGCGATTTTGATCCAAAATCGCGTTTTAAAAGAAAAGTATGGAGTTGAGAATTTCCCTACGATTGTTCTTCTGAACTCTAAAGAGGAGGAAATCTCTCGGATGGGATATCCCATCAAGGGAGTAGGGGATTTTGGAAAGCATTTGAAAGAAGTAGGGCGTCGCTATTATTTGCTTGAAAAAAAGTTTGAAGAGGCAAAGCAGAGTAAAAAGGTTGGAGAACTCAAATATTGCTATGAAGAGGCTCGATCCATGGGAGCTAAAAGCTTGGCTCGCACGATACTAAACATGGGAGGGGATGTGGTTCCTGAGCTTATGCTTGAAAAGTACATTACTCTTCGAGGAACAGAGGAAGGGAATGCGTTGCGCGCAGCACTGAATGCTATTGAAAGTAAAGAGATTGCTTCTCGGCTAGCGCTTCTTGATTTTCAAGAGAAGAATAGCGTTAAGCCTCTTGAGCAATTTATTGATGAGTTTGGAGAAAAAAGTGCTGACCACTGCTGGAAAATGCATCTTGTCATTTCTGAGTTTATAGAGGATAAGGAAGAAGCCCTTGAACATGCTCAGGTTTCCCACCGCTTTGCTCCAGGTGAAGAGAAGTCAAACATCGCTAAAGTTATTTCCAGGCTGTTACCTTCAGAATCTCCTTAGGGATTTCAAAAAGAAAGCGGGAGGGATTGCAACTAACAACTTTTCCGTGTGTCGTCCTTTTGCGTGACATGCTGAGGCATAAAGCCTCCATTGCACGGGTAATCGCAACGTAGAGAAGGCGGCGCTCTTCTTCAATTCCTTCTTTTGTCTGAGATTTAAGATGGGGGATCAGGTGATCCTCAAGTCCTACTAGAAAAACAGCGGGGAATTCGAGTCCTTTAGCACTATGAAAGGTCATAAGGCTGAGTGTATCGCTTCCAAAAAGGTCTTTTTTTCTGTCTTTGTGGTTATTGAGCAGTGAAGAGGCTAGGAAATCATGAAGAGAGGCTCCCTCTCCTTTTTCATAGGTTTGCATCGCGGAGATAAAAGCTTGAATATTTTCCCACTTTGCCTCCTGAACTGTGTCGGTTTTAAATTCCTTCATCAGAGCTGTTTTGTAGTCGATCTTTTCAAGAAGCCATTTGAGTCCTTGAGAAAGAGAAAGGGACTGAAACTTTTCTGTCATTTCTTGGTATAGAATGACGAAATTAGCAATTCCTTGTGATCCTCTAGAGGTTAGAGCAAGTTCTGGGTACTCACCCTGGGTAATTTTTTTCATAACAGCGAGAAGAGGAAGGCGTTTACGACGGTTGAATTGGGTAATGGTGTCGAGAGTTTTATCGGAGATGCCTCGTCTTGGGTAATTAACAATACGGAGGAGAGCTTCTTGATCTTTAGGGTTTGAAATGATGCGCAGATAAGCCATCAAATCTTTCACCTCACCTCGTTCAAAAAACCCCATTCCTCCAAAGACTTGATAGGGGATTCCTCGGACCCACTGCCCTTCGTTTCTCCATACAGTTTGCATAAGAGCGAGTTCAAAGGAGCGGGCCAAATTATTCGAGCGGTAGAGGATAGCAATGTCCTTCCAGCGGTAATTCTTTTCCTCTCTGAACTGAAGGATACGTTGGATTACTGATTCTACTTCTTCTTGCTCAGAAGGGGCATTAAAGATTTCAAGGGTTTCCCCTTCCTTGGCATTGGTTTGCAAGACCTTGTCGTGTCTATGAACATTGTTCTTAATCACCGCATTAGCGGCCTGTAGAATCCGGGAGGTTGAGCGGTAGTTTTGCTCGAGTTTAATGGTGGTTTCTGCAGGAAAACTAAGAATGTGCTCAATTTCAGCTCCCCGCCAGGCGTAGATTGATTGGTCGTCGTCTCCAACAACGCAGAGATTGTGATATTTCTTAGAGAGAAGAGAGGCGAGGCGGTACTGAATCGGGTTAGTATCCTGATACTCATCGATCATAATGTAGCGGAAACGGTCTTGATATTTTTCAAGAATCTCGGGGAAACTCTCAAAGAGTTCAACGGTAAGAGTGAGAAGACTATCGAAGTCGAGTGCATTGTAGGCTCTCATTGCGACTCGAAGGGATTCGTAGACTTCTTTGATGAAAGCATCTTGTTTTGGGTCACTTGTTTTTGGAAAGTCTTCGGCTGCAAGTCCTTTCCCTTTTATGTAGGAAATTGCTGCGATAATGGGCTCTAACGAAAGCTCTTCTCCATCAAAAAGCTCTTCAGCAACTTGCATAATGAGGCGGCGCATGTCTTTTTCATCATATAAGGAGAATTTTTGGGTAAACCCAAGCCGGTGAATCTCCTTTCGAAGTATTTTCATGCAAAAGCTGTGAAAGGTGGAAAGGGAAACTTGCTGAGCCTCTTCAATCGAGACAAGCTTTGCAACGCGCTCTCGCATCTCTTCAGCTGCTTTATTAGTAAAAGTAAGGCCTAGAATTGATGCGGGAGAGACTTTTTTATCTCGAATGAGGTGAGCAATACGGTGAACGAGAACGCGCGTTTTTCCACTCCCTGCTCCTGCAAGGATGAGGACATGGCCCTCAGTGGCGGTGACTGCTTTTTGCTGGTTTGGATTTAGTTTGGACACAGGAGTCGCTCAATCGTTTTAGTTCCATCGTAACTTCCTCCGCGCTGAGGTCCTTGTACCCTTCACGAGGGTGGACATTCAGCGTGAGCCCAGTGCTGAGCTCTGGATAGTACCTGCGAAACCCTTCTCGAACAACCCTTTTGAAGCGGTTGCGGTCATGGGCCTTTCCCCACTTTTTTGTAATCGTGATTCCTAATCGGGGAGAGTGTGGGTCTTCTAAGAGATAAAAGAATGTTAGCCGATGGCCTACAAACTTCCTACCTCGCTGATACACCTCACGAAATTCATGTCTAGCAAGAAGACGCTGCAGTTTTGAAAAGTTTAGTTTCACGCAGCGAGGCGCTTCCGCCCTTTTCGTCGTTTTTTGTTAATAAGCCTTCGCCCGGCTACAGTCTTCATGCGAGAACGAAACCCGTGGGTCTTTTTGCGTCGTCGCTTACTAGGTTGATAGGTCCGTTTCATTGTCTATAAACTCTTTATTTTCCAACAAGGGACCATTCTACACAAATTATGAAATAGGTTCAACCCACAACATTTTTTTTATTTCTTTAATGACGTTGTCAAGAAATAGAGAATTCGTTATATTGGCTGCTACTATCTGAAATTTAGGATTTACTTATGAAAGTGCGTGCATCTGTAAAAGCAGATCCCGGTAAAGGGGATAAGATTGTTAGACGGCGGGGACGACTCTATGTGATCAACAAACGGAACCCCAACCGTAAGCAACGACAAAAAGGACCAGCTAGGAAAAAATAGGAAGACTATGGCTAGAAAAGCAATGATTGAAAAAGAGAAAAAGCGTGAGCGACTCGTTCGAATGAAATGGGAGCAACGGCAAGAACTCAAAAAAATCGTTCGAAATCTCGAAGTAAGTGATGAAGAACGAATGGATGCTCAAGATAAGCTCAATAAGCTTTCTCCAAACTCATCAAAAATTCGTCTCCGTAATCGCTGCCGCCTTACAGGCCGCTGCCGCGGATACCTTCGTAAATTTAACTTATCTCGTTTGTGTTTCCGTGAGATGGCCCTCGCCGGTCTGATTCCGGGAGTTACAAAGTCCTCTTGGTAGAGAGTCTCAGACTGTTACCCTGAGTTCTGAATATTGAAGCCCCTTTTTAAGGGGCTCTTCTTATGCGTGCATGGAGGTCAATAAGATTTTCAAGACGCACCCAGTTTTCCATATCTTCATTCCAAATATAGGTAGACGCCGTGATTTTATCATCGTCCCATGCTTCCTGAAGAGCATAGAAGCTCATTGGACCAAATTGAGCTTTTTCTGAATCCAGATAATACCAAAGCTTTTCTGGAGGTTTTTCGGAAATCTCCTCATTTGGCGAAATAGGAATGGCTGCTTTTTGCATTGGAGCTGCCATTGCAGTTGCCAGAGTTTCCTTCTGGGGGAGAAAGTAAAGAACGATCAATGCGATCACTCCGAGAACCACTCCAAGAAAAAACCAAATTGCGGGGTTTCTTCCACGCCGTCTAGCCATTCTGGATGAGAGCCACCCTAAGGTGAGCCAAGAGATGATGTAGAGTAGTATGTACATGCCAAAGCCTCAAAGTTTTCTCCCACTCTACCACGAACGAGGAATAAAAGAGTTGAAAAAATTTCTTATATAGTTTTCAATGCTCCCATAGTTTCAAGAAACCGTAAAGGAAAGGGGCTAAAAATGCTAGCGACCAAAGTTGAATCTCCTCGGGTTGTTCACTACGATGCAATCCATCATACAAACCTTCTGAATGGAGTCAAAGTTAATGTAGGGAAATCTGTTGAAGACAGCTGGGAAGTCATCGATACAGAAAATGAGGACCGTTATCATATTCAAACTATTTGCCGGCAAATTGCAGATGAGTTTTTTAAGAACAGGGGAGTGGAGGAATATATTCCGTGTGATTTTCAAGCGAGACCCATTCTCAGCATTGAATCGGATAGTGAATTTAGAAGGCATGCGCTGATTGAATTTGAAGCAAAAACCGTTGTTGAGCAGCTGCCAGATCTGCATGCTCCCAGAGATGAATTGGTAGGCACTTTGACTAGTCGGCTTGTTGAAGCTTTTGAAAAATCTGGGATGGAATCGGAGTACAATTTTTGTAGATTGGACCTTGGAAAAATGCGAGAAATTCGTGATGAAGTTTTTGGTGGAGATCGGAGAGATGAGGAAAGAAAATCTAGTCTTTCCAATAGAAGGCGTTCCGTAGTTCCTCGAGCATCGCAGGTGCACGTAAGATCAAATGTATCGCAAGCTGCCAGGCGCCGGAGTGTTGATGATCCAGAATGTTGTTGCAGTCCTACAGTTGTTGCTGGTGCAGGGCTGTTATCAGGTTTCTTTGTGATGGTGGCATTGTTTAGCAAGATGTTTGCAGATGAAAGTGAGCAAGGTCAAAGAGTGAGCAGAGTGGATAAGTTTACTCTAAATACTCAAGTGAATAGTCGTGGCACTATTTATTGATGATCTTGTAGACTGATAGGAAACAGAGGTGAAATAATGCATGACCAATTTAAGGAGCTCGATACAAAAGAGCTAAAGTTTGCTGATACGGTCTTTGTAAGAGACATTGAGACGCGTGTTTTTCAAGCAATAGTCATCAAGTGTTTAGCAGACATCGAGGGTGTTTCTCTTTTGGAAGGGAACCTTTTGGATAATTTGCTTGGAAGGGAAGGGAATGAACGGATCAAGGGGATCCATGTGGAGCAGGACTCTAAAAATCACTCCGTTAGCATTAAGGTTGAAGTAAATGTAGCCCATGGGATCTCTATTCCCGAAAAGGCAGAAGAGTTGCAGTCGAAGATTACTGGAGAAGTTTGCAAATTAACAGGACTCCATGTTTCGTGCGTTCATGTTGTATTTAAGGCTCTGATTTCCGATGTGCCACTCGAACAGATCATTGAAGAAGAGATTGAAAAGGAAGAAGAAGAGTTTAATTCGGAAGAATTCTGATGAGAACCGGTAATATTCTCTTTTCAGCTGTCCACTTCTTTGTTGTCTTTTTGGTGCTTGGGGTGGGGGTTCTTTTCTTAGCTCTACCCCATGCGGACTATTTTCGGATGCAACTGATCAACTTCCTGGAAGATCCACGCGGCATATGCACCCTTATTGGGGGAGTTATTCTGGGAATTGGAGTCATTCTTTTTGTAGTGGCTTATCTCTTAAACCGCAGGCAATATGTGAGCCTAGAAATGGAGGGGGCTTCTGTTGATATTGAAGAGGGGGTCATTCGAAGTTGTGCAAAGGCCTACTTTCAAGAGAGGTTTCCTGACTTTGAGTCTGTTTCTGACGTTGCAATTCGTGGGAAATCAACGATTGAAATCATGACATCCCTCCCCTCCCCTCAAAAGAAAGAGTTTTTCGAAGAGGTCGAAGAGGAGTTGGGCTTTATTTTGGCTCGGCATTTAGGGTATCAAAAGCCTTTTACCGTGACGTTTGTTGAAAATTGAGAAGAGCTTCAACATCTTTCTTTGAAAGTCCTGGAAGTTCTTCAAGTTGATCTTTTGAAGCTTCTTTGATCTGTTTCACACTTCCAAAGTGTTTTAAAAGAAGGGTACGTTTCTTTGGGCCAATCCCTGGAATTCCATCTAGCTCGGTTTGGATAAGGCGTTTGCTTCGTCGTTTCCGGTGATAGGTAATGGCAACTCGATGTGCTTCGTCCCGGATTTGCTGCAGGATAAAAAGAGTAGAAGAGCGAGGAGAAAGAAAGATAGGATCTTTTTTATGGGGAATGAAGATCTTTTCAAAATTGAGTCCTTTGTCGTGCCTCCCGTCTTCTTTGGCAAGAGAAATGACATCAACATTGGCAATTCCTAACTCTTTAAAAACCTCCAAAGCGATATTTAGCTGCCCTTTTCCCCCGTCGACCATTGTCAAATCGGGAAGGTCATCTTTTTCCTTTGCTTTGGTATAGTGGCGCACAAGGACCTCGCGCATTGCGCCGTAATCGTCTGATTTATCGATCCCCTTTATTTTAAAGAGACGTGTTTTCTCCTTGTCTCTTTTCCCATCGGTAAAGCCCACCATGCAGGCAACCAGGTCAGTCCCAGAAATATTGGAGGTATCAAAGCACTCGATCCGGACCGGACAATGGGCAAGCCCACAAGTTTCTTGTAGATCGAGAAGAAGTTCTTCTTTGGATTGCTCTTCAGTAAAAAGGGACTTTGCATTTTTTAATGCCAACTGAATGAGGTGGGCTTTCTCTCCTTTTTTTGGGTGCGTGATGGAGACGTCGATAAGTTCTTCTAGTGTCTTTTGATTTCTTAAGGAACTTGAGAGGAGGATTTCTGGGGGACGGAATTCTTCTTGTTGGTAATGTTGAAGAAGGAAGGATTCCCAAATCTCTTCGTCTGTAGAGGCAAGCTCAATAAACTTAAAATGATCGGCGCCAATCAGCCGTCCCTCTCGGTATACAAGCTTGGAAATGATGTGGTGTTTCCCCTCGTGGTAAAGAGCAAAAATGTCACAATCCTTTCCCTTAGAGCGCACAATGGCCTGCTTACTATGTGTGACATGTTCAATCTGATTGATCGTTTTGCTCAGTGCTCCTGCTCTTTCAAATTCTAAACGCTCAGAGGCCTTGAGCATGTCTTCTTTGAGTTCTTTAATGACCTGTTTGTCGTTTCCTTTAAGAAAGTCTATACAGCGCTTAACTTCCTCGTCATATTCTTCCTTGGTGCACTTTGCAGCACACGGAGCAATGCAGCGCTTAATAGAGTATAGAAGGCAAGGGCGATGGCGAGAGGAAAGTTCACGATCAGAGCATTGGCGGAGCTTAAAAACACGATTCATTAAATCAAGGGTTTGCCGCGCTGCAAAAGCGCTTGTATAGGGACCAAATGAAAGCTCCCCTTCTTTAGGTTTTCCTCGATGACGTACAATGCGAATCATTGGCCACCGATGCCTGTGATTCACTGTCAGACTAATGAATGTCTTATCATCTTTGAGAAGAACATTATACTTTGGTTGATGTTTCTTGATGAGGTTGTTTTCTAGAAGAAGGGCCTCTTTTTCAGAGAAAGTAACGATGGTATCAATTTTCACTACCTGTGAGGTCAGGAAGGGGACCATCATCCTGCCATCTCTACCAGGAATAAAATATTGTTTGACCCGTTTGCGGAGCTGCTTTGCCTTCCCAATATAGAGGATTTCCCCACCCTCATTTTTCATCAGATAGACGCCTGGCTCATTGGGAATGTTTTTGAGCTTTTCGGGATTCATGAGAGGTGGTCTTTCCATTCTTGAATTTTTTTGAGAGCTTCAAGAGGAGTTGTCGTGTTTAGATCGAGTTTTTGAACTGATTCTGCAAGCTCCTCAAGTTTAGATTCTCTTGGAGAGGGATCTGTTGCTGAGAAAAAAGAGAGTTGCTCTTCTGGCTTGGGAGGAGAATCAAGATCTTTTTCTTCAAGTTTATGGAGGACTTCATGGGCTCGTTTCAAGACTGGCTGTGGAAGTCCAGCAAGGCGTGCCACATGGATTCCATAGCTCTTGTCGGTACTTCCAGCAACGATTTTTCTGAGGAATACAATTCGATCAGCCGCTTCTTGCACTGCGACATGCACATTGTTTGCTCCAGCATGGTGCTCCTCAAGCTCAGTGAGCTCCCAATAATGGGTGGCAAAAAGGGTTTTACATCCCACTTTTAGTAAGTTCTCAGCAACCGCCCAAGCAATTGAAATCCCATCAAACGTACTGGTTCCTCGTCCAATTTCATCCAAAATCACAAGTGATCTGGAAGTCGCATTGTGAAGAATGTTGGCCGTTTCCGTCATTTCAATCATAAATGTGGATTGCCCACGCGACAGGTCATCACTGGCTCCAATACGACTGAATACCTTATCTACAATGCCAATATGTGCCCTTTTTGCAGGGACGTAGGACCCCATTTGCGCCATGATTGTAATCAGCGCCACTTGTCGGATATAGGTGGATTTTCCTGCCATATTTGGGCCGGTAATGAGAAAGAGGCATTTATTTTGGCCTAGGTGGGTATCGTTTGGGATAAATGAATCATCAAGAAGAGAAGCCTCAATGACAGGGTGTCTGCCTACTTCGATTTCTAGCCTACTTCCTTCGTCAATCACAGGTTTTGTATAGCGATGAGTTTTGGCAACAATTGCTAAAGAGAGAAGAACATCGAGAGTGGCAATAGATTTTGAAAGGGAAAGGATCGTGTCGATATGCGATGCGACCTCAGCTCGAAGCTCTTGGTAAAGATGCTTTTCTATCCCGTGAATTTTCTCTTCAGCGGTGAGGACTTTTTCCTCATAACTTTTAAGCTCTGGGGAAATGAACCGTTCATTATTGACGAGGGTTTGTCTTCTCTGAAATGTTAAGGGCATCCGATCCGCCTGTCCTCGACTCACTTCAATGCAATATCCAAAGGCTTTGCTAAAGATGATTTTAAGGGTTTTTATCCCCGTAAGGTCTCTGAGCTCGGTTTGATAGTTAGCAATCCACGCCTGGCTATTACTTTTTAAAGAACGAAGCTCATCTAGTTCAGTGTTTACTCCTGGGTTAATCACCTTTCCATCCCCTAATTTGGCAGGGGGGTCATCGACAAGAACTGCTTTTATGTGCTGAGCAATGGGGGAAACATCAGGGAGTACGAGAGATTTAAAAAGAGGGGACTGGAAGGTCTTAATCGTTTCATTTAAGGAGGGGAGTGCCTCTAAAGAAACTTTCAATCCTGTTAGGTCTCGGGGCGAGGCACTTCCAGTAGAGATGCGCATCATCAGTCGTTCAAGGTCTCGGATAGGACGGAGCTTTTCTTTTAGAGAAAGATGCTCCATAAGTTCTTCAACGCCTTCTTGCCTTTTCTGAATTCTTTCCGCAGAGAGGAGAGGGTGAGTAAGCCATGATTTAAAGAGGCGAGCTCCCATCGGAGTATGGGTATGGTCTAGAAGTTTTAAAAGGGTGAAATTCTTCCCTCCCTTGTGAAGGGGAGCTGTGAGCTCAAGGTTGCGCTGCGTTGCCTGATCGATTGCCATATAGGAAGAGAGCTCATCTAGAACAATCGATTTGATATGTGTGGTTGAAAGGCTAAGCTCGTCCTGAACATGAGAAAGGAGGGCTCCTGCTGCCGTAGTTGCTGTGATCATTCCTTGCAGGCCAAAGCCATCAAGAGAGTGCAGTTTGAAATGGCGGATTAGGGTGTTAAATGCGGTTTGAGAATCAAAGTGCCAATTTTCTTTCTTAGTGATCCTTAGAGGAAATTCTTTGAGAAAGGGTGCAAAGATTTGGTGGTCCCGCTCAGAAATAAGAACTTCCGAAGGTCCACGCCTCGTAAGCTCGTCTTGAAGCTTTTGAATTTCACTTGCTTCACTCACGCGGAGCTCTCCCGTCGAAATATCGAGGAGGGCTAAGGCAAAGGTTTGATTCAAGGAGCATAAGCAACCGAAAAAGTTATTATCTTTTTCTGGAAGAGAGCTCAAAAGAGTTCCAGGAGAAACAACGCGAACCACCTCGCGTTTTACAAGACCTTTCACTGATTTTGCATCTTCAACTTGTTCGGCAATCGCGACTAAAAAACCTTTCTCGACAAGTTTTTCAATATATCCCTCAGCAGATTGAGCAGGAACTCCACTCATAGGAATTCCTTGCCTTTGTGTTAGAGTAACATCTGCGGCGTCAGAGAGGAGCTTTGCATCCTCATAAAAAGCTTCATAAAAATCTCCTAAACGAAATAGAAGGAGGGCATCTTTTGCTTTTTGTTTGCAGGCATTCCACTGCACCATCATGGGGGATTGCTTCGTTGCCGTATTCATTTTGTGATCCTTTTTAGCAATCGTTTCAAAAGGCCTTCTTCCTTTTCACCATTGACGATGTCAAGAGCCTCTTTAGCCTCTTCGATTCCCTTTGCAATTTGTAGAATGACACCATCACACCATCTTTGAGACTCTTCGATATCTGTTTGGAGTTGTTCCAGCCGCTCTAATATTTCCTGTGGGGATTTTGAAATATTTTCATCTGGGAAGACGTTACTTGTCTGAAGCTCTGTTTTATAATTGTCAATCGATTGTCTGAGCTCAAAAATTTCGATTAGCAGGGGAAGAAAAGTCTTTTTAAACTTCTCCCGTACTCCTTTTGTTGCCAAAGAGGGGATGATCTTTTTTGGCTCTCCATGAGATGCCATTTTGTTTAGAGAAATGGACTCCGATAAAGGAGAGGCCTCTAACTTTCGATAGACCTTTTTTTTGAAGTTTGCTTTATTCATGCTTTCACCTTAAGATCAGTAGTGTATAGCGTCAGCGAAAAAATGTCGACATGGGTATTTACACAAAAAAAAGCTTAGAGCTCCTCAGAGAAAAGATAGACCTCATTGAAGTGGTTTCCTCCTACGTAAACCTAAAACCTGCGGGAAGTAGTTACAAAGGAGTCTGTCCCTTTCATGATGAGAAAACCCCCTCGTTTATGATCCAAAAAGGGGAGTCTCATTACCACTGTTTTGGTTGCGGTGCGCACGGAGATGCCATTGCATTTTTGATGGGATACATGAAAATGAGCTTTGTTGAAGCGGTAGAAACCTTGGCAGAGAGGTTCCAAGTTCCTTTAGAAGAAGTGGAGTATGAAAAACGCTCAGAGGGCCCAACAAAGAAAGAACTTAAAGAGGCGCTTTTAAAGGCTTCAGACTTTTACCACACCTATCTTCTCCACAGTGATGAAGGACATGTCGCCCTCAAATACCTTTACGATCGAGGACTTGACCTCGATTTTATTCGCCTATTTAAAATTGGATTTGCTCCAAGAAGGGGAGCTCTGTTTGGAAAGTTTCTGCAG
>Ga0180433_10005135_pt1 | contig 17900 bp, 28 predicted proteins | sample SS_ome_8_FD_132980 | JGI IMG/M metagenome (GOLD analysis project Ga0180433, IMG submission 132980) | Hypersaline lake sediment archaeal communities from the Salton Sea, California, USA - SS_1_D_1 metaG | ecosystem: Environmental > Aquatic > Non-marine Saline and Alkaline > Hypersaline >... | reverse complement strand
GAAGCCAGAGGTTAAGAAGAGAAAGATGGAATACATGAAGGAATATAATCAGAAGCCAGAGGTTAAGAAGAGAAAGATGGAATACATGAAGGAATATGATCAGAAGCCAGAGGTTAAGAAGAGAAAGAGGGAATACATGAAGGAATATCAGAGAAAAAAGTTAAAAATACCAAAATCAAGATGGAGGGTGAAAGTTAAATGTAAATCTATTAAAGGCAGGAGAAAAAATTGCAAACATTTCTGTCTTGATGGAAAGATTGAGATAAAAAAATGAATGAAAGGAAAATGAAAACAACAATAGAACTAGATAAGAAAACAAAAATAAAACTTACTAAATTAAAATATGATGGCGGTTATAAAAGTTATGATTCTCTTATTGTTACATTCTTACTATTACTAAAAAAATATAAATTAAATAAAGAATTAAGTTTAATTCATGAAAGGAGGTTAAAAGAAAATGGAAAATCAAGAAGAACTGAATAAAGGAATAGGCACAAAAGAATCTGAAAAACTAAAACCATGTAAATTGAAAATTGAGAAAGTAGAATTAAAAGAGATCCAGAAAGTAGGAAAAAAATTAGTTTGTTTTGTTAAACATCCAGATGCAAACGAACTTATAGAAATTTCTTCAGCTAAATATAACTTGAATGATAAATTAAAGGTTACTGGATTATGGTACAAGTTAGATGAAGATGAATTAATTGTAAAAAATTCTGCTTTGGCTAATTTACTTCGATTTTTAGGTGTTAATACTCCTAAAGAACTCGAAGGCAAGGAAATAGAAACTATTGAAGATGAAAAAGGATACTTATGCTTTAAAATTTATTAAAAAGTGTAAGGAGGTAGAATGGCATATAAAAGGAAATTGAAAGAAACGCAAGAACCAGAAGAAGAATCTGAAGAAGAAGAACAAGAGAAGCAGGAGAGTAATTTTATTCCATTTATAAGTAAAGGGAATCATAGATTACAGACTTATGAAAATGGTTTAATGCTTAAAGAGATTTTAGATATATTGAGAAAGGGATAAAATGTTAGGCTTAGGCAAGGTTTTTGTTATTTTTTTATTTTTATCTGTAATGCTTGCTTATTCAACACAAAGTATAAGAAATGGCGTTGTTTTAATGGCCATTTATCTTACAATAAAAGCAATATGGAATTTCCTAACCAAATAAAGAAGGTGAGAAGATGCAGGAGAAGATACTAATCTTATTAGAAAAAACAAAAAAACCACTTTCAAGAGGCGAGATCGCAAAAAAACTTCATGAAGAAGATTTGAATAAAATATCCCACAGAATAAACAGCCTTTTGAAAGGGAGATTAATAAAATGTATAGAAATAAATCAGCCTCAAGCAATGGAGTATTATCATTGTAAAAGAAGCATGAGGGTATATTATGTTTAAAAATAAGAAAATAAATCATAGGAGGTTGAAAAATGACAAAGGTATATGTTTATGTTGGAAAAGAAAATCCGAAAACGATAGAGCATGGAACTTCTTTTATCGCTAGGGATTTAAGAGGAATGGTTATTTGCAATAATGATACTTGCCCCCTTAGTTCTAAGCCACAACCAAATGGAAAAACAATTTCTTTTGGTTCAGATTTGCACGCCTGTAAGCAAAACAAAGAATGCAGAGATAATGTAGGTGAAAAGTGGGAACATTTAAAGAAATCATTTAATCCAGAATCCTACTTAGCAGAAAGGATAACTTTTCATCAAGAAAAAGGGTTTACTTATGAAGAAGCAACAAAATACGCAAAAATAGATGTAGAAGAAAAATTGAAAGAACTTAGAATAGAAAAAGTAAGAAAAAAGAAAAATGAATGGAATCCAAAATTTAGAGAAAGACAACGAAAATTAATGAAAAGAATAAACGAACTTGTTAAACAAGAACATCCTAGAAAAGAAGCTTATAAACTTGCTCACAAAGAAATTTATGAATGAGATTATATTTCGAAAATGACGATTGAATTAAAATGGTTTAATAAATGCCAAAATTGTGGAAAAGAAGAAGCTATAGCATATTATCAAAAATGGAAATTATGCGCAAGATGTTATTTTAGGGCTAAACATGGCATCATAAAATTGTCGCATAAGAGTAAAAATACGACAGAATAAGTTTAAATCACACTTAAATAAATAAATTAAAATGTCGGGAAATATCTAAAATGAAAATAGTTTTTGCGCTTGTAATAATCTTTGTAGCTTTATGTTCCTTTTTAGTAGGAATGGTTTATCAATGGGGAACTGAAGAATATGAATATAATGGTTTATGGAGTAGGGATGACTGCGGATTTAAAGGCCACTGGATTCATATTCATGTAGATGAAATGAAATATGAAGATATTGTAACAACTTGTATTCATGAAGCCACGCATGAAGCTGTCGCAAGAAAATGTGAAAATAATTATACTAAATGTAAGGAGATTTTAGGAGATGAATAGACTGTCTAAGAAACTGCCTAAATCAATAACCCCAAAAGAATTTAAAGAACTTATTAAACATACTCCAAAAAAAATTTATAAAATTGCTTTTCTTTTAGCTTATGGATCTGGATTAAGATTAAGTGAAGTTTGTAATTTAAAAAAAGAAAATATTAAAGACAATACTACTCCACCTTATGTAGAAGTAATTTCTGGGAAAGGGGGAAAAGACAGAACTGTTCCAATACCTAAAGGGTGGAGGAACAAATTCAAAACCTACTTGCCTCTAGCAAGAACTGGAAGGAGTTTAGAACGGGCTTTCAAATCATCGTCTATAAAAGCCTCGCTTAACCCTGAATACTCCTTCCATTCTTTGAGGCATGGTTTTGCAACCCGCTTAATTGAAAAAGGCGTTCCAATAAATCAAGTTCAATTATTACTAGGACATTCAGATATTTCAACAACATCCATTTATACTAAAGCCAGACCAATGGATGCCCTAGAATCTTACGAGGAGTTATTTTAAAATGGGGCTGTTAATAGATCTTTTATCTTTAATATGGCCTTTTAAAATTGAGGAAACTTTTTAAAAATGGATTTAGAAACAATAATAGGAATCGGGTTAGTCGCTTGGATCGTCTTACTTATGTGGTGGAGTTATAGATTAAGACAAAAGCAAAAAGTAGAAGATACTAATTAGTAATATCTGATTCTGCATACATATGAATAACAGTTCATACATCTACCTATATATTTACTATAATTTTTAAAACGGATTGTTGTGTTTATTAATATAGGTGTTTCTTTCTTACATTTTAAACAATAGCCTTTCATTTTTTTCTTTCAAAAAATTATTTCAAATCTATACACTTAATTTAATATTAAACCGCTCCCGATAACTGATTTATTACTCATTTTCCATAGTATAATGTCTTAATCCGTCGGATATTGTATTCTGTGGTACATAAATCCCAGTCAGTTGTTCCATTCTCTTCCCAATAGTTGTTTGATTCCATCCAACTTCTTTGTTTAATAAGAACCAACAAGCATCCCTTTGCATTTGAAACTTATTTCTTTTTCTGCTTTCTCTCCTCGATAATGCTTCTTGTTTTGCTTTACGATATTCCCGTTCATCGATTGGATAGAAGTTATAAAACCGCCCATGAAAATCATAAATGTATGCTTTGTAATTTAATTCCTTTTTTCCTTTTAAATAAAGATGTTTCTTGTTTGGTTTAGAATAGAAATTAAAAAATCCTCTTTCAAATATTCCCTCCTCGTTCGGATTGCAATAAACATCTATTAAAAATTTGCTTCTTGATAATGAAATGCCTTTTGGGAGATCAAAAAATTCAGGGAGTACTAAAATATTTAACATATTATACTGCCCGCACTCTCTATAAAAATCTAAAACATCCTGAGTGTTTCCAGACATTACTTTCCTCCCTTCAAGATCCGCGCCTGCCTCATCATAAACTAAAACTGGATAAGAATAATTTTTTCCCAATCTATTCCCGACTTCTATTAATTTTTTTCCTTCAAACACAAAATTATCTTTCATATTAAAAGGACATTTTTTATTATATAATTTTTTAATCATATAATTCCAATATGCGCCAATCTGCATAGCAAGAACGCTTTTTCCTACTCTCACTTCTCCGCCTCCAGTAATTAGAATTGTAAAATCCCAATCATTACAAATATTTTTTAATAAAATATCTAACTGCGCTTTTAGAACATCATCCATGTAGAAACCGTCTTTTCTATTATACGAAAATCCTTTAGGATATTTATCTAAACAAACTCTCATTTTTTTAAAACCGCAAATCTAGGATCTTCTCTTGAAGGAAGAAGCATTCCTTTTTTTTGCATAAATTTCCGCATCTTTATTTCTAATTTGTGAAGCAATAATAAAATTTCTTGCTTACGGGTTTTTTTGAATTGTTTATTTAAGATTAAAGGATTTATTTCTTTAAATATATCCTCGAAGGGCTGAGATTCTGAATCATCTTTGAATTTAATGGAAATCTCCCGCTGTACTGCTCTTAAATTATTTAACCATTCATCTACATCCATTCTTCGCGCGCTTATTTGACAAAGCCATAAAAGATAATCTATTCTTTTTAAATATGCTAAGGCCATATTGAAAACAGATTCTTCAGAAGTTCTTACAATTCCCATTAATTTAATATTCTAAAAATTCTTTAAATACATTTCTAAACACAAATAAAATGTATTTAAACTTTTAGTATTTTAAATCCATATGGCTGGAGAAACTGCTAAACAGGAATTATTTAGGAGGGTTAGAGAAAAAGCAGGGATTCCTGCTCCTACCCCTACTCAAAAAGAACTGTTTGAAAAAGTAGAAAAAGCTTCAGGGGTAGGAGGTGGCCGTTCAACAGCAGGCAGGCCTCGAACTTCTACCCCTGAATCTCCTATGACTTCTAAAATCTCTCCAGTAACTTCTATTTCTAAACCTCAGGCTACTGGAGGAGTTACCATTCAAAAACAAATAGCAGAAAAAGAAAGACTGCCTACTTATAAAGAATTTAGAGAAACCTTGACAGTTCAATCATTTAAAAGGCCTGAAAAATTAGGAGAGAGGTACAGATTAAGGATCAGTGAAGCAAGCGAAAGAATGTATCAAAGGCCTACAACAAAAAAGGAAAAATTTACTGCAATAGCAGGACAGTTTTCCCTCCCTTTTGTAGAAACTGGAGTTTTTATTAAAAGTGTTGTGACTAAACCAAAGAAAACAATTAAAGAAACTGGAGAATCATTGAAAATCGTTACTGGTAGAGTAAAAACAGGACAGGGCTTTCCAGAATTAGGGAAATTTGTTAGAGAAAAACCTTTACTTGCTACTGCAAGAGTAGGGGGAGAAGTAGCTTTGATAAAATCCCCTTCATTAATAGCGAAAGGTGTTAGAAGGGTGCGGGCTGTTGGATTAAAGAAGATACCTGCGAAAAAACTTATTGCACCAGAATATTTTAAGGGGGAAAGATACCCTTCAATTAGAAAAGGCCAAACTGCAAAACAATTAATGAAAGAATTTAAACCAATCCTCCCAAAAGAAACAAAGCCCGCAGGTTTTACAGCTTCTCCTAACCCTTTCGCTAAAACCACTATCGCAAGAAAAGGCACTTCTGAATTTGTAGGAGTATATCAAGCTCCTAAAGTTTCTCCTCATTTTTTAAGACTTTCGTCAGAAGAAAGAAAATTATTTACTTTAAAACCTTTTGGAGAAACCTTAAGGCCTTCTATAATCAGGATCACTCCAAAGAAATTTAAATTAGCCCCGACAGTAAAACCCACTACAAAAGTTATAACGGGTAAGACTTCTGTTTTAAAGAAATTTTTTAAAACAAAAGCAGAAGAGGGAGTTTCATATATTCATTTTGCAAAACCAGAAAAAGAAGCAGTTCTTACAGCAGGTACTAAATTAAAAAGAACAGGAAAAAGATTTTATATTTCATTTAAAAAAACAAGAGTTCCTATTTATGAATATAAAACAGTTACAAAAGTAAAAACACCCACAACCATATTTAAAAAACCTAAATTAACAACGGTTAAAAAAGTTTCTAAAATTTCAAGTAGTAGAAGAATTGGGCGGGCGGGATTAATAAGCCCTTCAGAAGTTTTACAGGCTTCGAGAGTTGCTAGAAGAATTAGTTCAAGTAAAGTTTCTTTTAGGCCTTCAAGAATGATTAAAGTAAGCAGGCCTAGAAAAATGATAAGTAGGGTTTCTGTTATTTCTCCTTCGAGAGTTGCACGGCCTTCTATTTCACGAATTAGCAGAATTGAAAGGCCTTTAATCTCAAAAGCGAGGCCATCTAGGGCAGTAACAAAGCCAAAAATTAGATTATTTCCTGCTAAACCTAAACAAATCTTTCCATCACCCTCAAAAAGAAGAAGGCCTCCTACATCTGTTTTTCTTAGGCCTCAACCTCAAGCATTTCAGCCATCTTTAACAGCTTCTATTTTAAAAATAAGAGGAAAAAAACCTAGGCCTCTTTTAGGGAAATTTAAATTTGGTTATACTCCTAGTTTAAGGCCTCTAACTGTTTAGAAATGTATTTAAAAGAATTTTATATTTAAAATTTATGGAAACTGATTTCCAAAACCCTTATGAAAATTATCAGGGATCTCCAAAAGACAATCTAGCAGAAGCCTATGCTTCAGAACTTCAAGAAGAAAGAATAAAAAACTTAATTGCGCAGATCTCTCCAGATAATCAATTAATCGAAATTCAATGGAGAATAAAAGGATATATTAAAAACCCTGAAACAGATACATGGGAAAAAATAGATGAAAAAGGCGAGGAGATCTCTCCCGTTTTAGTTTCTCGATTTATCTCTTATCTTTCTTCTATTTTAAACCAGAATACAACACTTTCCAATCTTTCTTCTATGGAAATTAATAAAATAATGAGATTAATTATTGAGTGGGTAGTAGATGATTTAGATTCTCATGCAGAAGATTATAATCTAAAAGAAGATTATACCGAAAGAACAAGAATCGGGCATATTCTATTAAATAATACTTTTCTTGTGATGAAAAGGGCGCAGAATGGAATGGAAAGCAGGAGAATTTTTAATGCTTTGAATGTTAGCGAAAATTTAACTTCTACTCCACAACAAAAAAGAGGTATTTGGGAGGGTTTAAAAAACTTAGTACGGTAAAATGGGATTATTTGGAGGATTAGGACAGCAAGTTAGCGAAATAGGGGGAACTTTCGGGGTTCTCATGAAGTTATTACTTTATGCTGTTCCTCTGGGGATTTTTCTTCTTGGAATTGCTTATTTTGTATGGAGAAAAAAAAGGTGGAATTTAAAAGTAGAAATAAAAATCCCTAGAGGAATCAATCAATTAAGAGAGGGAGAAGAATTAAATCCTGAAGAGATCACAGGAATTATAAACGCAGAATGGGGGCAAGGAGGTTATAATGCAAGGAGAGGCGTCTGTTTTATAAAAAGGAAAAAAAGAAAATCTGTACCTATGAAACCTTTTGATATTAAAAGATTTGTTCAGGGCGCGGGAATTTTAACGGTGGTTCAAACAGGCGCAGAAAGTTATTCTCCAGTCTTACCCGAAAGTTTCTTGCAAATGTATGACGATAAAACAGGAGAAGAAGCGGTATTATTAAAAGCCAGAATGGATAACGCAGAAAGTAAAGCATGGAGAAGCCAATTTGAAAGAGAGGCGAAAAATACATATTCTATTATAGGATTGCTTGCAATGTATAAGGATTATTTAGGATGGGGTTTAATCTTATTTGTCAATTTTGTAGGTTTTGCAATTCTTTACGGAAAGATTACTTAAATAAAATGTATTTAAAGTTTTTATAATTTTTAATTCTATAAATACCTTACAATGAAATGGGGAATAATTATAATTATGGGGTTAATATTAGGAGGGTTATTAACTTTGTTTATTATGGGTTCTAAAATGCCATATTCTTTTAATCAGAATCTAAACCCCTCCTATTTTTCTTTTTTTGAAAATGCTTCTTTCTTTTTATCTAAAGAAGAATACAACGGAAATTATAGGGTGATGTTAAAAACAGGTAACGAATCAATCTGGAAAGAAAACTTTAAAATAAATCCTAATGGAAAAGTTTCTTTATGTTTTGAAACTACTGATGAAATGAAAGGAGATGTGCATATTAAAAAAGATATTTCTTTTTATAAATCAAGAAACTTAATAAAGCAGGAGAATATAGAAATCAAATATGATGAAGAAAAATACGAATTTTGTTACGAAGCAAATTCTTCTATCGATTTTTATTTAAAATTTGGCGATAATTCTATTATTGTTATTCAGGAATCTGAAGTTATAAGTACTTCTTTATTAGATAAAATTTACGCAGAAGCAAATTTTACACATTTAAATCTTTCTGAAACCCATCCTTTTGATGAAGATTTAATCGTTTATTATCCCTTTGATGGGGATGTAAGTAACGAAACAGGAATAGAGATACACGATTGGAGTAATTCAAGTTACGACGAAACTCTCGTAAATGACGCCCAAATAAATGATAGCGGAAATTGTTATTTAGGGAAATGTCTTTCTCTTGATGGAGATAATGATTATGTTCAGCTTGCAGACGCAGATTTAAATGGGAATCAATCAACAACATGGTTAATGTGGATTAGGCCTACCTCTGTAGATGACACAGACGCTTTATTATGGTACCCTGATGAGTGTGTATTAAGATTAAAAACCTCGAATAATGGCGTAGAAATGATCTTAAATACTTTTGCTTCAAATGATAGAGTTACAGTAAATAGCGGGTGGATTGCAGACGAATGGACGCATACTGGAGGTTTTTATAATGGTACAGATCTTTGCGCATATGGAAACGGGGCATTTAATTGTGTTCAGCCAACAGGAGGATATAACCCCTGCTATTATTTAGATTTAGGGATAAGGGCGCAATCTAGTAATGATTATGAAGGATTAATAGACGAAGTAATGATATTTGACGATGCACTTACAGAAGCGGAAATCTTAGAGATTTATAGAAATCAATCTTCAAGATTTTCTAGTGATGGAAATCAAAAAGTAAGGGCTGTAAATATAACAGATCCTTCAACTTGGAATAATGATGGATACAATCAAATTAATCTTACAACAACTTTTAACAATTATGCACAAAGTAATATAAGCGTAAGGCTTGGCCAGATAAATAGTTCTGTAGATGTAGAAGGTTTAAAACTTTATATGCCTTTTGAATGGGGAACAGCTGTAGATATTTCAGGAAACGAAAAAGACGGAACTTTTAAAAAATATTCGCGCATAGCAAGTAATGGGCTTAATGATACCCTCGCATTACGACTTAACGGAACTTCTTATTTAGATTTGAATGATGTTAATTCTGTTTATGAAATTACTGTTTCAGCATGGGTTTATTTAACTAAAAACGGATCTGCGCAATATATTGTTTCAAAGATGAATCCTTCCGAAGGTAATTACGCTTGGGGATTATATTTTAATGCAGATAATACCTTAGCTTTTCTTGTTTCTGAAACTGGTGAAAATGGAAATTGGAGTTATACATATTCTACTGGGACACCAGCGAATAATACTTTTGAATGGATACATACATTAGCAAGATTTAATACTACAGATGTAGATTTATTTGTTAATGGTGAAGAAGATTCAGGCGAGCAAGTCGGGAGAACTGTAGATCAAATTTATCAAAATTCTAGTGTTAATACTTTAATCGGCGCGTATGCTACTTCTCTAACTACAGCAGACGCCTATTTAAATGGTAGAGTAGATAATGTAATGATTTGGAATAGAAGTTTATCAGATGCAGAAATTTCTACACTTTACACAAGCCAATCAGGAAAACTCGAAGAAGCATATTATACAGATTATTATAATATAACTTATGACGAAGTTACAAATTTTACGATTTCTACTGAAGCAGATTTTATTTTCCCTCAATATGAATTATTTGCAGACAATTCAACAAATCCTTTTTTCTCATCGATTTTAAGAAACATGACTATTGAAACAGACAATATTGTAGAACCGCCCCCAATTATTCTTTATATTGCTGTTTCGAAAATTTATCCAAACATAATAAAAAAACCATATATCCAATTAAATAACTCCTTAAATTTTTCCAAAATGCCTTATATTAAATCAGGGGAGGATTTAGATTTCACATGAAAAAATTAATTATATTGTTATTTATTTGTATTCTCTTACCAATAGTAACAGCAGGAACATCTTTTATATTTCAAAAAGAAACAAATGCAGATATTAAAATAGAATGTCTTGATTTAAATAATTCTTTTTGCGAGGAAAGTACTGCTTGTCAGATAACTATTTATTATCCTAATCAGTCGATAATGATTTCAAATGAATCTATGAGTCATAACGCAGTTTATTTTAATTATACCCTCGATAGTTCTCAAATAAAAGCCATTGGAGAATACGGAGTTTTTACTAGTTGTCAGGGTGATGAGAACGGATTCTCTACTTTTAATTTTTTAGTGACTGCTTCAGGACAGGAAAAAATTAATTTTGGTGAAGGATTAAGTTTATTTGGGAGTCTTATAGTTATTATCATTATTGCTATTTTCTTTTTTACAATATCATTCTTATTCCAAAACTATGCCGTCAAGTTAGTTTTCATCGGATTAGCCTCTATGATACTGGTAATTTCTGTTTTATTTGCATTAGTAACAGTAATGCAAAATCTAGGAGGTTATCAGTCTTTCGTAGAGGGATATACCTCTTTTTGGCTAATTATCAAAATTTTAGTATATGTTTTCCTTATCGCTTTATTAATGTTTTCGATTATAATAGTCGGGAAATTTTGGCAGATTAAAAGGGGGTTTAAGGATTAAATGAAAAATAAAAGAGTATGCGCATATGTAGATAAGGATTTTTACAGACAGTTAATACTAGAAAAAAGAAGATTCCAAAGAAAGAATAATCTATCAAGCTTAAAAACTGTAAAATTTACTTCGATCGTCGCTAAAAAAAACCCATTTAAAAACTTATTTGATAAAAATGCAAAAAAAAGGATTTTTGGGTGATGTATTATTCATCTTAGTAATTTTATTTTTCCTAGCCGTAGGCTTCTTAGTCGTGGCTTTCACTAACGATATTTTTAGGGATGTAGTAACAGAAACACAATTAAATGCCTCTAATTCTTCTACGGCGATAGTAGATAGTTTAGATACAATAAGTACAAAAACGATTCAAAGAGGATTCGCTGTAATGTTTGGATTATTATTTATTGGAATTATTGTTTCATCATTTTTAGTTAGAGTACATCCAGTATGGTTTTTTATCTTCCTCTTTGTTTTAGCCGTGACTATTCTTTTAGCGGTTTATTTAGGAAATGTATATCAGGATTTGACAGAAGTAAATGCGTTAGAAGATATAGCTTCAGAGCAAACGATGACAAACTGGATTATGGAGCATATAGTCGTATTAACTCTTGTTATGGGAGTTTTAGGAATAATAATAACTTTTAGTAAAATATTCTCAAGTGGAGGATACACGAGGGTGGAGGGCTTATGAAATATAAATGGATATTATTGATAATTGGAATGATCTTATTTAGTGGTTTAGCTTCTGCTTGGTGGCATCCAAATTCACCTAGTAATATTCTAAGATACTGGCCGTTTAACGAACCAGCGGACGCTATCCCCCATAACGCTACAGATCTTTCAGATTTTAATCAAACAGCTAATAATACTTACGGAGATATATTATATAAAACTGGAATATTGGGAAATGCTATTAACCTTACAAGTAACGCAACAACATTCGACAGAAATTATTTAGATGCGGGGAATGTAGATATAAATCTTAATGATAGTTTTACGCTTGCAATGTGGGTTAATGTAACCCCCGAAGAATCTGCAGATAAACCAGATATAGTTTATTATTTAGTATCTAAATCTGCGGGGCTTGTAGATGACGGAGGATTCGTTTCAAGATTATTAAATGATGGAGTAGAAGGATTATTTTTTCAGGCATTATTCGAAGATAAAAATCTAGCAACTCCAGAAAGATGTCGCGCCTCTCATGATACTTATTTAAATGATAGTGAATTTCATAGGATTGTTGTAACAAGAGATGGAGAAACAGAAACAAATTCTATGAAGCTATATATAGATAATTCTCTGGTTAATCAATCTGATTGTAACCCTGCATATAATTTTACTGGAACTTCTGCATCTTTAAGAATTGGGAGTTATAAAGAGAATACCTATGCAAGCGGAGAAATAGACGATATTCAAATATGGAATATTGCTTGGACTTCTGCAAATGTAAATACAGACTGGAACGGAGGATTAGGAATAGAAGCAAATGCTACGCCAATAGGGAGAAATTTAACAGAAACAATTTCTACATCATATAATACAACAACTTCAGAAACCGCGCTTGAAGACTTTGTAATCAATGTATCTTATAATGAAACATTTACAGGGATTTCAGCAGTTTTAAATTATAATAATACAGATTATTCAACTATTAAAATTTTAGACGATGGAACTTATGCTTATTTTACTAATAATGTTTCTATTCCTTTAGGCGCAAGTACAAATACTTTTTATTGGAATTTCACTTTAATAAATACAACAGATACAAATTATCAAGTAACGCAGGAATATACGCAAACAGTTTCAACAATCTTGCTCTCAAACTGTTCAGCAGGAACGACAAATATAACTTTTAATTTTACGGTTTATGATGAAGAAACTTTAGAAAAAATAAATAGCTTTGATTTTAATGGTTATTTTGAATACTGGAATATAGGAGAAGGTGACGAAAGAAAAAATATATCTTTTGAATACTATTCTACAGATGAAGTTTTACTTTGTATAGATCCTGCAGATGAAACATTAATTATCGACGGAGAAATTACTTATTCAACTAATTCAGAAACCGACTATGTAACTAGAAATTATTATTTTGAAGATCATTCAATCAATAATGTTACGCAAAATATTTCTTTATATTTGTTAAATCAAAGTTCTTCAACTACTTTTATTCTTCATGTCAAAGATCAAAGTCAATTAAATGTAAAAGATGCAATCGTAAAGACACAAAGATTTTATGAAAGTTTAGGAAAATATAAAATTGTGCAAATGACTAAAACAGATGGAAATGGAAAGGGTTCAGGGTTTTTTAAAACCGAAGATGTAGATTATAGGTTTATTATTGAAAGGGACGGAGTAACAGAATTAATAACCTCAAAAGGAAAGGTTATACCTGAAGAAACCCCTTATACTTTAGTTTTCACAATAGGAGAAGCAGAACCAAAGCCATGGGCGGATTTAGACGATTTAGACGGCCTAACTTTCACCCTAACATTTAATAATGTAACAAATATAACTGAATTTAGTTATACAGATACTTCAGGGAGTTTTACTCAGGCCAGATTATTAGTTTTAAAAAAGACATACAACGAAACAAATATAGTAATTTGCAATGTCACTTCTTCAGTAAGTTCAGCTATCTTAACCTGCGATGCTTCGGGTTATAGTGGAACATTTGAGGCGCAGGCATTTGTTACAAGAACAGAAGAAAAAGTCGTAGATGTAGTTAGTTTTATTATAACTACGGCTGTAGAAATTTTTGGTAATCTAGGTTTATTATTAGGATGGTTGATTATAATCACGGCCGTTTTTTCAGGAATATGGCACCCTTTGGCTTCAACATGGTTCGGGGTTGTTGCAATTATAATTGTAAATTTAACTGGATTAATCACTTTTTCACTTGTAACTATTTTTTCAATAATTAGTATGGCTATCATATTAACATTTTTAATAAAGGATTAAAATGAAAATGAATAAAAAAGGATTTTTAGCAAGACATTGGATAGTAGCATTTGTCTTGTTTTCCGCAGTTATAGGATTAGGATTTTTAGCAGTAAAAGGAATTAGTAATCAATACGGAAAAAATGAAATTATTAACGAAAATTTTGATGACAGTTATAATAAATTTGAAGATGTTTCAGATAAGGTTAATAGAATGAGAGAAGAAACAACAAATTCATCAGGTTTAAGTTTTATTTCAGGGCTTGATGTAGTATTTACTTCTACAGCAGGGGTAATTCAGCTTACATTTAGTACATTAACACTACCTAGTGAAATGTTAAATCAATTAGTTATTGATATGGGTGCGCCTAAAGTAGTAGGAGATATATTATACGCATTACCCTTAATTATTATAACCACAATGATAGTTTATATAATTGTAAGCTATGTTGGGAGGGGGAAATTATAAAATGTCAAATTGGTTTATCGAACCTACATCAAACGATACGGGGGGATTGTATGAATTTATTAGATATACAAATGTAGCTTCAGAAGGGTTATTTTTTCCTTTAATTTTATTAGCAATATGGATGATAGTTTTTGTAAGCCTTCTATTTTCTGGTAATTTAGACAGGCCTAGCGCTTCAAAATCTTGGATTACTGCCTCTTTTATTATCTTAATTTCAAGTATTCCATTATCTTTAATGGATTTATTAAATTCTAGGTATGTTTATATATCTATTCTATTATTAGGTATTGGAATAGTATGGATTGTATTAGAAAGTAGAGAATGAATTACAAAACAATCGAAGCAAGTGAAGAATTAATAGAAATCTTAGAAGAAATTAGGGCGGGATATAAAGAAGCGCTTGGTTTTGAGATCTCTTGGAGACAATCCACTTCTATTCTTGCTTCAAAATTAAAAAAAGCTAAGATAACCTTTAATTTTCCTTAGAAATCCTAATTTTTTCTAATTAAATGGTTAGAAATGTATTAAATAGCTTTATATTTTAGAAGAATATTATTATCTAATGAAAGGGGGTTTCAAAGGGATGAGAATTAAACAAATTAGTCTTATGAAAGACAAAAGAGGACTTTCTTTAAACGACGCGATTCCAGCGGTTCTTGTAGTAGGTTTTGTTTTCTTGATTATGGCCACAATCGCATTCGTAAGTAACGAATATGGCGATGCTATAAGGGGAACAACAGCTTGCGAGGATCTAACAGCTTGTAATGTTACAACAGATTTACAGACAGAAATTTCAGATAATACTAGCATAGCGGGAATTGTTCTAACTATAATTTTAGTTGGAATAATTTTAGGAGTACTAATAGGCGTTTTTGCAAGTACAAGAGGATCAAGAATTTAGTAATCCCTTTATTCAAAATGGATAAAAAAGGGATTACTTTACAGGATGCGATTCCTTCCGTATTGATAATTGGGGCTGTATTCCTAATTATGGCTACTGTTTCATTTATTGGTTATGAATATGGGGGATCTATGTCTGCTTCTGATTCAACTTCTGAAGAAAATGTAACTACAACAACAGTTGTAAATTCAAGTGATCCCACGGTTTTACAAGATCCCGACGCTGTTTGTAATTTTGGGGGATTTTCAATTCAAGAAGCTAGAGAATCAATAAGTAATACTATAATTCCTTCAGGGAATTATACAACTTACCCCTCAAATGGTAGTATTATTTGCGCTTCTGGAGAATGTGTGAATGAAAGTGTAGGAAATCAAACATGGATAGTTAATTTCTCGTTTGATTTTACAGGAACAGCTTGTAATGTTACTGATGACTTACAAACAGAAGTAGGGGATAATACCAGCATAGCGGGAATTGTTCTAACTATAATTTTAGTTGGAATAATTTTAGGAGTACTAATAGGCGTTTTTGCAAGTACAAAAAGAAAGGCATTTTAATTAATTATTAATGCCTCCATGATTTTAGGGAGGTTTTTTATATTAAACAGGAGGAAAAATGGTAAAAAAAGTTAGAGTAAAACCCCATTTGATGAAAGTCAAAGGAAGAAAATCTAAGGTAAGAGTAAAAGGATACCTTAGAAAGAAGTAATAATCACCTCTTTTTTGCTCGGTAGGGATTAGATTCTTTCTAAGGATATAATCCCTACTAGAGTTTTCTATTTCTTTATTATTATAACGATTACTGCATATACTTTTATTACATATACTTTTATTGCATATACTTTTATTACATATACTTTTATTGCATATACTTTTATTGCATATACTTTTTCAACCTATAGTTTGGAGGAAAAATGATCCTAAAATGTAAAGCATTAATTATTTGCATTTTGTAGTCATTATTAAGTAGTAGGTGTATGCATAAATGACATATCTTTCCGAAATGATTAATTAGGACATAAAGTTAATTTAGAAGGTTTTTATATATTATATATAATATAGTAGTATTCTCTATATTGAATTTAGAAATAAGGAGGCCATTTCGGAACTATGAACCTAAAATATATACAATATGTTTAAATACTTTGGTTTTTTTAATATAATATGAAATCCAAAAGAATTTCGACAACAATCCCCGAAGACTTTCATTTTTTGAAAAGAAAGTATAATTTAAGCTTTTCTGAAGCTTTAAGAATAGGGATTGCTGTATTATTGGCTGAAAGAGGAGAAAAAGACTTTATTAACCCAATTAATAAATTAAGGGCTGAATTGATTTATAAATCTGTATGTAATTCAAATGGGTGAGTATAGATTAGATCCTCAAAATTGCGGAGAGGATATAATGAAGGTAATGAGAGTAATTAGGAAAAAAAAGGCGTCATATCCCTCTGAAATAGCTCAAACAACTAGATTTAACATAGATTATGTTTTAGTTATTATTTCTTATTTAATTGATGCAGGATATATTGAAAGGATTCCTATGCTAGATCCTTATACAATAGATGAAAGATTAACTTTCAGAAGGCCTGAAATGTTTGCTAAGGGTGTTACTGGTTTTCGTTCTTGGTGTAGATTTCATTGGGTTGGTTTTAGAGATTGGGGCTTACATTATCAATTAAGGGCATCAGAAAAAGCGAAAAATGTTACTACTTTAGTAAAGGACGAATTAAAATGAATCTACCAAATAAGAAATATAATGTAATTGTAATAGATCCTCCTTGGCAAATAGAGAAGATTAAGAAAAGGGTAAGACCTAATCAAGTTGATATAGCTTACCCTATGATGTCATTAAAAGAAATAATGGGTATTCCTATTAAAGAGATAACAGATGATAAATGTATCTTGTTTTTATGGATTATTGATAAATATTTATTTAATGGAAAAAGGATATTAGAAAGTTGGGGATTTAAATATCATTTAACAATGACTTGGGATAAAACTAATGGATTAGCAATGTATGGATTTAATAGGCAATCTGAATTTATTTTAGTTGGTTTAAAGGGAAAACATAATGCTTATCCCCCAAGAAAAACTATCCCAACATCATTTAGGGCTAAATCAAAAAAACATTCAGAAAAACCAATTGAATTTTATAAGATGATTAGACACTTAGAGGGTAGTAAAATTGATATATTTGCAAGAAGAAGGCATGAGGGTTTTGATGCTTTTGGTAATCAGGTTGATAAAGATATGCAAGTTACATTATTAAACCCACAATTAAAAATTTTAAGACCCTCTTATGCAACAATGTTACTACTTTAGATAATAACACTAAATCGAAAGGTTTATAAACTATAGTTTCGTAGTTTCATAGGTGATAAAAATGGACATACAAAAAATTTTAAGTAAATTCCGAAAACAAAAACCTTTGTTGGTTTTTGATGAAAAAAGAGGGTGGTTACTTGACTACTCTCTTTAGTTTTTTATTAGGGTTTTTATTAAATGGAAGAAAAAATTTGTATAAAGGAAGTGAATGAAAACATTAGAAATGTAAGAATGGACTTACCTCTAACTAGACCTCTAAAACAATTAAATCAGTTTTGTGAATTTAAAAAAGAATGGGAAAATAGATTTAATTTGATTAATGATGAAAAAATTAAAAGTGAGGTTAAGAAGAGGATGAGGGAATATAATCAGAAGCCAGAGGTTAAGAAGAGGAGGAGGGAATATAATCAGAGGCTAGAGGTTAAGAAGAGGATGAGGGAATACATGAAGGAATATAATCAGAAGCCAGAGGTTAAGAAGAGAAAGATGG
>Ga0180433_10005134_pt1 | contig 17901 bp, 27 predicted proteins | sample SS_ome_8_FD_132980 | JGI IMG/M metagenome (GOLD analysis project Ga0180433, IMG submission 132980) | Hypersaline lake sediment archaeal communities from the Salton Sea, California, USA - SS_1_D_1 metaG | ecosystem: Environmental > Aquatic > Non-marine Saline and Alkaline > Hypersaline >... | reverse complement strand
TCAGTAAAAGGGAATTTAAGGCTTATTTAGAAGGATATAGGGATGCTGGCTATGATAATTCCCAACAAAAGAGTTGCTAAAAATCCAATTACGGTTGAGATAATTACTAATACCACAGCTAAAGGTAAGGATAGTTTGAAACCGAATTTGTAAATCAATAAAGAAATAATAGCGGTCAGAATTTGGGCTGGGAGAGAGGTTGTTGGTATATATTCTACTAAAATGCTTGTTAGATAAGGGGCAGCAAAAGTGTTAAAAAGTCCTCTTATAGCCTCAATAAAAAACACATTACCAAAGTTCCTTGACTGGGATAGAATTTTAAGAGCGATATATGTGGTAATTGTGGTTAACAGAGTTGAAAAAAGGAAAAGAAATACCACATTAGAAGTAAAATTTATTGCCATAATATAAATTGGGTTTTAGAATAAAAATTAATATGGGCCCGGAGGGATTTGAACCCTCGACCTTCAGGTTAGAAGCCTGCAGCTATAGACTCATTTAAGATCTGTCCAAGCTGAGCTACGGACCCTAAATCTTCTTAACAATAATTAGTTTAGATTTTTATAGTATTAGTCTTTTAGCGTTATTAGAACTGAGAAAAGAACATAAAGGAAAGGGTAAAAACAGATCTCAGGATTACATACTTAGGCTCTGTAGACATACCAGAAAGACAATCTGTTATTCCGGATAGAACCTTCATTAAGAAGAGGTATACTTTATTATCCATTTCAAAACGGATTTTCATTTGACCTCACGCTGCAATTAATTTTTATATCCCCGTAGTATTTAAAATTTACTCAAATTCCCTTTTAAAGGGATTAAAGTTTTAAATATACTTCACAACTTATATAATAAGTTAACGGAAGTGGTGTCTATTGCTCCGGTTATTAAAGACCATAAAAAGATCGAAGAGAAATGGAAAAAGAAATGGTTAGATTCGGAAATCTTCCAAACAAAAGATGATAAATCCTTAGATAAATATTATGTCCTTGAAATGTTCCCTTATCCTTCTGGAACTGCTGCACATGTTGGTCATGCCAGAAATTATGTTATTGGGGATAGTTTTGCTAGATTTATGAGAATGAATGGTTTTAACGTTCTATATCCTATGGGCTGGGATTCTTTTGGTCTACCTTCAGAAAATGCAGCCAAAAAGAAGGGTATTCATCCTATGGAAAGTGTTGCAGAAAATATTGAAACAATGAAAGATCAATTCTATGCTTTATCTTTGAGTTACGATTGGACTAAAGAAGTTACTACTTGTGAACCTGAATATTACAAATGGAATCAGTGGTTATTCCTGAAATTATATGAGAAAGGGTTGGCTTACAAAAAGAAAGCTCCAGGGAATTGGTGTCCACACTGTAAAACTACCTTAGCAAACGAGGATGTCAAGGATGGGAAATGTTGGAGATGTGATACCCAGGTTGTTCAGAAAGATATAGAACAGTGGTTCTTCAAAATAACTGATTATGCTGACAGATTACTTGAAGGACTGGAAAAGATAGAGTGGTCTGACGATTTAAAATCTATGCAAAAACATTGGATCGGAAAAAGTTATGGATTAAACTTGTTTTTCAAGGTCAAAGGTACAGAAGAAAAAATAAGTTGTTTTACTACCCGTCCAGATACTTATTTTGGGATAACTTTTATGGTATTTGCTCCTGAACATCCTTTAGTTGATAAGTTAGTGGAAGGTACGAAATATGAGAAGAAAGTGAAGGAATTTAAAGAAGAAACAAGAAAAATGACCGAACTGGAGAGAATATCTGAGGAGAAGGAGAAAAAGGGTGTTTTTACAGGACGATATTTAATCAATCCGATAACCCAAGAAGAAATTCCAATATGGATTGCCAATTATGTGATAATGTCTTATGGGACAGGAATTGTAATGGGAGTACCAACTCAAGATCAAAGGGATTTTGAATTTGCTAAGAAGTATGATTTGAAATTAAAGAACGTAATTAATCCACCTGGAAAAGAACTGAAAGAGGAGGAAATGGAAAAAGCTTATACTGAGCCTGGCGTGATAGCTAATTCTGGACAGTTCAATAGTATGGATAGTGAAGAAGCTAAAGAGGAAATGTCAGAGTTCTTTATCGAGAAAGGAGTTGCGGAGAGAGCAGTTAATTACAAAATCCGTGACTGGAATATATCTAGACAAAGATACTGGGGGACTCCTATTCCTGTGGTTTACTGTGATAAATGCGGAATAGTTCCTTTGTCAGAAGAAGATTTACCATTAGAATTACCTCTGGATGTTGATTTCAAGGCAAAAGTAATTTCACCCTTACAAACAAATGAAGAATTTGTTAACACTACTTGTCCAAAATGTGGAGGACCTGCTAAAAGGGAAACAGACACTATGACCACATTTGTTGACAGTGCATGGTATTTTCTGAGATATCCTAATCCCAAGAATGAGGAAGAGATTTTTAACAAAGGTATTGTCAATTACTGGCTACCAGTTGATCAGTATATTGGTGGAACTGAACATGCTGTTGGTCATCTGATGTATTCCAGATTTATAACTAAATTCCTTCATGACTTGGGTTTTTTAGAGTTTGATGAACCTTTCTTGCGATTATTGAATCAAGGTATGGTCCTGAAAGGTGGGATTAAGATGTCCAAATCCAAAGGGAATACAATTGATCCCAGAGAGATAATTGACAAGCATGGTGTGGATGTACTTAGGACTTATCTTATGTCAATGGCTGCTCCTGACAAGGATGTGGAATGGTCTGATAGGGATTTGAAAGGAGTGGAGAAATTCCTGGAAAAAGTTATGGGAATATTCACTGAATTGGATAAGCCCCACAAAAAACAGAAATACGTCCAGAGTATTACTCAGAAGGGTATTAGGAATGTTACTAAGTATATGAGGAATCTTGAGCAAAATAAGGCCTTATTAGAATTAATGACTTTGACTAATGAATTGGTAAAATATCCAGAGAGAGATTCCTACAAGAGTTTGTTGATGATGTTAACTCCATTTGCTCCACATACATGTGAGGAATTATGGGGAATGATGGGAGAAAGACCATTTATTTCAACTCAAGAATGGCCAGAACCTGATGAAAGTCTGATTGACGAGAAAATTGAACAACAGGAAGAATCTGTAAGAAATACAATCAAAGATGTGAAAAGTGTTCTAGAATTGGTTGAGAAAGAACCTGAGAAGATTTATCTTTATGTCATTCCTCCAGAACTGGAATATTACAAGAATTCTAAAGAATTATTTGAGAAGGATTTCAAACAGGAAGTAATTATCCAATCTTCTGTTAATCCTGAGTATGATCCTAAAAATAAGGCTAAAAGAGCTAAATTCGGGAAACCGGGGATTTATGTTGAGTAATTCTAACAATATACTACTTGCCTTACTGAATTACTTGGTGAAACTACTAAAATTGTGTTTGGACCAGGATCCCCCGCGACATTTGTAGAATCTGTTTTATGCGGCTCTATGGTACCCATCGTCGGAAAAGTGGTATTCTCTACATTATTAACATATATATGAATATCCCCAGTTACTGGGACCCCATCTATACCTACAGTACCATCATTCGAGACCACTAGAGTAATTAAATCATTGCTACATGAAGCATCAAGAATTGAAATAGCTTTAGAAGTTCTTACACCAACCGCTCCTGACATGTAAATGTAAGCAGTTGCAAACAACATAAGTCCGATTATAATTAAAAGTAATATTATTGGGATCAAAACTATAGCTAGAGTTTTCAAATTTGAAATTTTATGTAATTTAGATAAACCCACAACTTCTATTATCAAGGAATATAAACCAGCAAATAAACCAACTATAGGAATTGAACCCAAAACCATAGTAGGAGTCGAAGCAATAGTAATAGCTGTCAATGTTTTCTTATAACCTCTACATCCAAATATGTGGAGTAGAAAATGTAAGAATGAGGAACCTAACATTAAAGAAAGGAAACCAAAAGTTATAGATATTATGAAACGAAGCAAGGAATTCAAAATTACTCCTATGGTACTAGTACCGATGGTTCCTAAATTAATTGGAATCATGGATTCCGCTAAACCAAGGTTTTTTAAAAGAAAATTTACAAAAGAGAACCTCAGAGGTAATGTAATTATACCAAATATTATTCCAGAAATTAAACTCAATAAACTTAAAGGAACCCAGAATTTATATAATTCACCAATAGATTGTTCACCTGTTTTATCAAAGAATTCACCGGGTTTTAGAAGAATTTTAGGAATCAGTTTTAAGTCGTTAAGCATGATTAAATTTTGACTCCCCAATTTAAATACCTTAACATGGAAAAATCAACTAAACTAATCTCATAATCTTACTCGACAATATTTCCATGTCACTCTCGTTAATATCCCTAACAATTATTTCCCCCTTCTTGTTAATTGTTATCTTGGGTCTTCCTATCTTGATTATGGTTATAAAACTAGTGTCAGCGATGATTTCCCCATCAAATTCTTCAACTATATTTTTTACTAATTTTTCCCTGTCTACTTTACATTTAGGAACTAATTTGAATGAATCATCAGCCTTACATGGCTTGAAGATAAAACATCTTTCCATGAATTAGATTTGGAGGTTGGAATATTTAGGCTTTTATCGGAAACTAGAAAAATTATCTTGAGTTAGAATTGTGATAAGTTACTCTTAGATGTAAAGAGGGGTTGTGTTTTTCTATCATATCTAAATTTTTTGTTTGACCATGAAACCCTCCCCCTAATCTCCCTGAATTATACAATAATCTTTGATTAAGACATAGAGGTATTTTATCTTCGTCCAGTGAATAAAAAACAGGTATGGAGAGCCTCTGACAAAGTTCAACTACATCCCTGGCGTTATACATGGCTTATTCATTAAAAATAGGCTTATATAAAAATTTTTGTCCTGAAGTCAATATGTTAATGAAAGGTCTATTAGTGACCTAAATCTATTTAAAGTCCTGATATTGTTTATTTCAATTAATGAAACCCAACATAATAATAATCAGATACTCCGAATTGTTCCTGAAATCAGACTATGTGAGAAATAAATTGCAAAAGAAATTAGCAGATAATATCAGAAATGGGATGAAAATTCAAGGAATCGAAGGTAAATTAATCAGGCAAAGAGGTAGAATATTCCTGAAAACAGAACAGACAGAGCAAGCAACTGAATTAATGACCCATATATTTGGAATAGTATCCCTTTCTCCTTCAATAAAGATGGAATTAAAAGAACTTGAAGATTTTATTAGAAAAAATTCAGAAGAATTGATCAAAGGTAATTCATTTGCGGTAAGGGTGAAAAGATCTGGAGAACATGATTTCACTAGTCAGGAACTAGCTGTAAAATTAGGTCAAATAGTGGTTGATAGAACAGGTAAAAAAGTTGACTTAGAAGGACCTGATACTAAATTGAATGTTGAGGTGAGGGGAAGTAAAGCTTACATATTCACCAAGAAGATAGATGGTCCTGGTGGAATGCCGCTTGGTTCTCAGGGTAAAGTTAACTGTTATATTGATTCTCGTGAGGTCTTAGTTGCCTGTTGGCTGATGATGAAAAGGGGTTCTAGAGCTAAGGTCTATCACATTTTTCCCACTGATGTACTGGATAAATGGAGTTATGGGGTTAATCTGGAGAAAATTAAGGTTAGTAGTGTAGATGAAGTTGATATTAAATCACCAGTAGTTCTGGGAATTAATCTAGAAAAGGATGGATTAGAGAAAATTAAAGAATTTGAAAAGAAATTTGAAACAGTTTTATCTCCAGTTATTGCCTTCACAAAGAATGAAGTTGATGAAATCTGGGATAAGATAAACAAATAAGTCTTAAAAGTCCTATAATTAATAGATAGGCATGGGTCCTTACAAGATTCCTAAGGAAGATTTTGTTTATCAGATTGTAAGAGATGTTGTCAGGAAAGGAGGGATAATAGAAACACAGGAAGAATTGGCTCAAAGAGTAGATCAAAGACTGAAAAAATATGATAAGAAATTTGTGATCTCTCCACGAAGGGTAAGAAGAATTGCGATAAAAGTTCCAAAAATTAAGATAAAAGTTAAAACCAGGAAATCTCCAAGAGTTAAAAAAATTAAAAGGTGTCCTGCCTGTAAAGGAAAGATCAAGAAAATATACGGTACTAATCTAATGGATAAGGAAGTACACGTTGGATATGCTTGCAAGAAATGCAATTTTTCCTCGGATTTGAGTTCTCTTGTTCCTATGAAGTATGTGTTTGTTTGGAAGGGTTAATTTTACCTACTTCTAAGTGGTTCTATACAATAGATTTAAATAGTAGCGATAATATATATAGGAATAGTTATTGGTACCAATGGGTGTGATGATAATGGGGTTATTAAATGGAGTATTTTCAGGAAATGGTAGGAGAGTTCCACCAGTGGAACCCGAAAGACCATATACTTTAGATCAACTTGACGAAAGATTATATCAACAACTCCATGGTAAACAAATTCCCGTTTTAGTGAACAATAAAAACTGTGAAGCTGTTTTCTATTTCCTCGGAGGAAAATTAAGGCTTTTATACAATGACGGTAGAACTTGGGAATTACCTGTAGATAGATTTGGAGAAGTAGAAGTATTAGATGGAAATAGATACAAATAAATTGAATTTTAATAGCTTAAGTACCATTATTGGGGATCAATTAAGAATAAGGTGAATACTTATGAGTCAAAATATAAGTGAAGGGACTTACCAGGCTAGACCTGGTGTCACGAAATCTGAACTAGCCGATATTGTAGGTGAAGTTTATTTTCCTTTTGAGTTAGAAATGAGAGGTCTGACTATTATTGTACCTGAAGGGGTTGAAGTTCCCCCAGAAGTTAGTGTTCGTGAGCTTTGTCCTCAGATAAGAGAAAGATATGGTCCAACAGTAAGACTTGGGGATTATGTTCAATTATAACTCGATCCTCTTCTCAATTTCTTCCAAAACTTCATCCTGACTCATATCACTACTATCGATAACAATATCAGCCATGTCTCTCTGCTCATCCCTATCAAAACCATAGATTCTTTTCCATTCCTTCTCTTCCATCAGTTCTCTTTCCTTCAATTTTTCCCGAGCTTCCTCAAGGCTAATATTATCTCTCTTAGCCGCCCTTCTAGCTCTTTCCTCGAAATCACAGTCGAGCCAGATTTTGATATCAGCGAGATCACCCAAGGCCCAGATTGATAACTTTCCACATAAAACTATGTCTCCCTTCATTGCTAATTCAAACTGTAATTTGTCTATTTTCTTGTTAAATTCCTTACTTTTTCCTTTACCTTTCCAATGAGTATTAGCTTTATCAGTTTGACTCTCGCCTTCATACATTTTTTTAACATACTCTCCAGGTGAAAAATAATCTAACCCCAATTTATCCGCAAGCATTTTAGCAATAGTTGATGTGCCCGCACCAGGTTTTCCAGTAACTGCAATAACAACCATTTAATCACTAAAAACAAATAGTAATAAGAAAACAAATAATTGTGGTAACCATGAAGATTCTGGGTTCGTTGATTGGAATTCTACTAATAACTTTGTCTTGGCTTGATCCATTTGAACTGGGTATTGAATTTCAGGTCCTTTTTTTCATTCTCGGATTTGATCTGATGGGATTAATTGTTAAACTGGGAGTATTTGCTGCTGACTTGTATTTCGATCTTTCAGGATTAGGTTTTTATCTGGTCGCTTTAATTGGGATAGAGGCTTTGATATATTTTCTGAAACTTAAGAAGTTTGTTGGGTATATTGTTAAGCCACTGGTGGTTTTTGGAATAATATATCTTAGTGGACTAGGATGGCAATTAGGGTTAATTATCGGGGGAATAGATTTATTATTAAACTTCTCAAAGAAGTATATCTGAGTATTTAAGCCGAGATCGCGTAATCTGGTATCGCGCAGGTCTGGAAAACCTGTTCTCTTCGGAGTATGAGGGTTCAAATCCCTCTCTCGGCGATATTGTGTTTATCTCAATAAGGTGTTCCTTCTTCTCTCGCTTGCTTTAAAGCCGTAACATACCATTCAAACTCATCCAAAAATCCTTTAACCCTTCTGTTGTAAGCTTTTTCAATCGCATTGCCTTCCTCATCAAAAGCGTCCCGAACAAAAGTCACAGGAAAAAATGAAGGCGTACTAACCATGCCTAATTCACCGAGAACCGCTCTCAAATGAACTGCCTCTCTGACACCACCAAAGGGACCCCTAGAATAACATGCTATTCCAGCGGGTTTAAAAAAATATTGCTTCTGAAAATGGTCCAAAAGGTTCTTCAGTGCGGGTGGTGTTCCATGGTTATATTCACCAGTCACAACCACAAATCCGTCAGAATTATCCAATATTTTAGCAATTTTTTTCATGACTTCAGGTGCTTTACTTTCCTCATATTCCTTGTACATCTTGTCAAGAAGAGGAAGTTTGAATTCTAAAGGATCTATTAATTCTACCTCATGTCCCCTCTGTTCTAATTTTTTGACTATAAATCTAGCAACTTTAATTCCCTGTCTGTTAGATCTAACTGATCCATAAATCACGGCAATTCTGAAAGTCATATAGTATATTCGGTTTCAAAATATAAGAAAAGTAGCTTATACTAGTATTTTCCAAATAAACTACCTTTTTTACTATCTCCAGATGACTACACAACCCTTAAAACTCCAGATAACGTACATTATTTAGATTAAGATGGCGTTAGGACTAACTGTACTAGAAAATCTAGCAACTTCGTTCCTTGTATTACTCCCAAATATTATAGGAGCATTATTTCTCCTCCTGTTTGGTTGGTTACTAGGAAGGGTTGTAGCAGAATTAGTTAGGAGATTACTCGATAAACTGAAAGCAGAGAAATATTTCAAGATAGACAAAAAAATTAAAGTAACAGAAATCTTCTGTGAAGTGGTAAAGTGGTTGATATATCTTACCTTTATTACAGCGGCTGTAGATGTATTAGAAGTACCAACTTTGACCATGTATCTAAGAGAATTGAATAACCTAATAATAGGTTTGATCGGGGGAACAGTAATTATTGTGGTATCTTATGTAATCGCCAGGTATGTCCAAAAACAAGTGAAATCCAGTAAAAGAGAATATTCAGGAGTGGTATCTCAGCTAATTTTCTTGTTTGTTATGATACTAGCTGTTTCTATTGCTTTTGAATTAGCAGGAATACCAAATGATCTAATGAACACGATTATAATAGTACTAGTGGCTTCAGTAGGACTTGGAGTTGCAATTGCGCTGGGATTAGGATTGAAAGATACAGTTGCTAGATTGGCAAAGAAGTATGAGAAAAAACTTTAGGAATTTTTTTGTTTTTTAATCTTTATTTAGTGGATATTCCAAATTTTTTACCAAGGAAGATATTAAATGGTGGAAAAAATTGGTAAGGAAAAAATCTCAAGAAAAAGAATTGGAACTAGGGATATGTTTGGGTATAGCTGTGTTTGTTTTCCTGATATTTTTGACAAATTTTATTTTTGAAATGAGTTTATTTAACAGTCTTTTAGTATCATTTGTACTAAGTTTAGTTTCTGGATTCATTATATCAAGAAATTTATAATATCTTTATTTGCAATAATGGTAAAATTATTAGTATGAAAAAGGTTGTTTTTTCAAGATCCAGGAAGTCTTTTTTTGTAGGATATATGTTCGCATTATTCTTTGCTCTAATCGTTCTTTTCATCTATATTATGGAAATATTCTCACCCTTCCTTATTTATCTGTTGTCTTTTCCTGCGGTTTATCTATTTTTACTCCCAGAATACACAATCCTGAACAGTAGTTACCTCCTCAAAGAGGAAAATGTTGAAAGTGTGAGTGGCATCATCAGTAAGAAGAAAAAGATTATTCCCTGGTCATTGGTTTCTGATGTATCCATGCATAAAAGTATACTTGGTAATTTTTTGGATTACGGAGATATTTTTGTGAATAGTATAGGAGGGAATAAAGAAAGGATTGTTATGAGGGGGATAAGTGACCCTGAGAAAGCCCTGAGAAAAATTGAGAATAAGATCGGTAAAGGGAAGGTAATCCATTGATTCATTTCCTATAACACTAATTAATTTATCTCCCCCAAAAATAACTCATGAAAGTTTATCTTGAGACTTATGGTTGTAGTGCTAATCAATCCGATTCTGAAATAATGCTAGGGTTGTTAAAAGAAAGAGGGTATCAAATTGTTAATTCTCCCACAAAATCTGATGTAAATATTTTGAACACTTGTATTGTCAAATCACCCACAGGAAATAGGATGAAATACAGGATAAAAACTCTTAAGAAAATAGGTAAACCCCTGATTGTCGCAGGATGTATGTCTAAAGCAGAAAAGGAAGTCGTGGAAAAATTATCTCCAAAATCATCCTTAGTTGGACCCAATTCTATCCATGTTATCCCTGAGACTGTTAAAAGAACTTTAAACGGTGAAAAAATTGTATCAATAGATGATATCAAAAAACCAAAACTATGTCTACCTAAAATTAGGAAAAACCAAGTGATTGATATAGTACAAACTTCCACAGGTTGCTTGGGAAATTGTTATTATTGCCAGGTCAAGTTTGCCAAGGGAGAATTATTCAGTTATCCTCCAGAGTTAATTGTCAAACAAATCAAAGTAAGTCTGAAAGAACGGGTTAAGGAAATATGGCTAACTTCCCAAGATATGGGTGCTTACGGAAAAGATATTGGGAAAAATCTACCAGAATTACTTGAGAAAGTAGTGAAAATTAAAGGTAAATTCTTTGTGAGAATAGGGATGATGAATCCTAATCATGTCAAAAAAAATCTTGAGGAATTAGTAGAAGTCTATCAGTCAGAGAAAATTTTCAAGTTCCTGCATATACCAATCCAATCAGGATCTAACAGAATTCTGAGAAAGATGAACAGATATTACAAAGTTGAAAATTTCAAAGAAATAGTTAGGGCTTTCCAAAAAGAATTTCCCAGAATCACATTATCTACGGATGTAATAGCGGGTTATCCGGGTGAAACTGAAGATGATTTCAAACAAACAATAAGATTACTGGAAAGGGTAAAACCAGATGTAGTTAACATATCAAAATACTGGCCTAGACCTAGAACTGAAGCATCAGAAATGGAACAGATTGACAGAAAAACAATTAACCAAAGGACAAAAAGTCTGTCCAAGTTAGTTAAGAAATTCCAAAAGGAGAAGAATAAGCAGTGGTTAGGATGGGAAGGCGAAGTTCTAATAGATGAAAAAGGGAGCCAAGGAATGATTGGTAGGAATTATGCGTATAAATCTGTTGTCACAGATGGAAAATTGGGTGAATTCAAACAACTAAGAATAAGGAATAGTTACACAAATTATCTCAAAAGTTACTAAAATGCTTTGAGATATTCTTCTTCATCCCATTCATCTTCGATTTCTGGGTCAAATTCTTCTTCTTCCAATGTGCCCCCCTCAGCTCAATTATTTTTTGCTAATTGGCTATTTAACGTTATAGATAGTGGAGACTATATTTGGATGTAAAATATTTAAAAGTTCAAGAAAGAGGAAAAATAGTTGACCAGAAAAACAATTAATTACTTCTTTTTCTTCTTGGTCTTCTTTTGCTTAGTCTGCTTCTTTTTACTACCACCGCAACAAAAAAATCCCATTTTTCAATCACCTTAGGTATAATTAGAAATTAAGGTATATGAAGGTTAAGTTAGGGAAGATTCATTACTCAAAACATTGCATAAGACTAACATTTGTCTCTCGAACATAACCCCTTTCTCCTGATAATGTAGAGGAAACTCTTAACCAAAGGTTTCCATCATATCCTTCTGTAGCACCTAAAACTTCATATGGACTTTCCTTATTTACTCGAATAAAGTCTCTTACTTGTGTATCTCCAATTGTAACTCTTGGATCCATTTCAGGGTTAAAATTGAGATAGTCAGTATCAATGCACACTAAATCTCCTCTTTTATATTCAGAAGAATCCAAAGGACTGGAACAAGCTACTGAAGCTCCTCCTAAAAATAATGAACCCAATCCCAATAAATATTTTAAAAAATCCCTTCTATCCATTCCACTCATATATCCACCATTTATTTACTACTATATAGAGACAATTAATATATAAATATTTCGGTACTTAAGCATCTAGAATAAAATCACCTAAACAATCAATCACTTAAGTTTAATATCACTAAGATTAATTATGTTGAACGTTATTACCTCGGTTGATGCCGAAAACATTGTTAATTATAATTTTGGTCTAGCCGCGGTCATTGGTATAATCATTATTATTCTGATAGTTGGGGTAATAATTGGATTTTCGGGGGCTAGAAGAACAAGGAAAATACCTGAATAACTTGTTAATTCAACCAATGATTCAATCTACTTTGCCTAACACCAGAAACTTCAATGAAAGGACTTGCTCTTTTCAGGCTAATACCAGCTTTTTTTAGATCAGGTATATTTTTGAAAGGTCTTCTTTTAAGTATTTTTTCTGATGATTTTGGGCCTATCCCTGGCACTTTCAACAGCTCATTTTTTGAAGCATCATTAACATCAACCAACAAATCATTCTCCTTGGCAATTGTGAACTTGGGATCCTCCTTCAAATTCAATCTGTCATCGTTTCCAAAAATGAAATCCTTGGATTTAAAACCGTAATCTCTTAACAGAAATGAACTCTGATATAAACGGTATTCTCTCCAAGGGTCTTCAGGTTCTCTATTTTCCAAAGGTGTATTAGGAACAGGCTCAAATTTGGAATAATATATTCTTCTTGCATCCAACTTCTGGTAAATATAACCACTTATCTTAACTATCTCCTTGTCAGTTTCATTTGAAGCACCTACGATTATTTGTGAATCCATTCCAGCTTTACATTTACCTTCCTCTTGTGCTTTATTTACCTCTTCAGCCAACCATCTAAGTCTTTTGAGAATATCTTGGTTAAAATCTAGGTGTAATTTCATGTCCTCATAATGTCCTTGGTTAGGAAATTCTATGTTTATTCCCACTCTATCTGCGACTTGGACGCCCTGTTTTATCAAATCTCTTGATGTCCCCGGCATTACTTTGATGTGGACGTAATCATCAAAACCTAATTTCCGCATTTTCTTTACAGCTTCTACTTGTCTAGAAAAAGAATAATCAGGATCTCTTTTCACAGAGGAAGAGAGGAACACCCCCTCAATTTTTCTCATCTTCCAAAGTTTGATGGCGACCTTTGCAAGTTCTTCGGGTTCCCATTCCTCTCTATTTTTACCCCTGTTATCCCTGAATGGGCAAAATTTACAGTCGTTCATGCAGCGATTGGTCATTAATGTTTTAAGTAATGGGGTTGTTCTATTACCGCATGAGGCATGAAATATAGGTATTGTGTGCTTGTCGTACTTTGAGCCTAAAGTTAATTTTTGGTACTTTTGTCGTTTGAATGCCATCTTGGTAGATTATAAAATAGTATAAGAATAACTGGTTTTGGTAACGGTAGGGTTGGAATAAAGAATACATTAAAATATTTGAAAAGTAGTTTAAAATCATGAGAAGGAGGAAAAGAAAGTTTTTAGTTGTATGTTCGGGGGGTATGCACAGATCTCCTGTTATAGCCGACTATCTCGAAGAGATTGCTCGTGTTAGAGGTTACAATTATGAATTTAGAAGTTCAGGTAGTAGAAATCACTCGAGGGAAATAAGAAATTTACAAGAAAAAGGGTATGAAATCATATCAGTCTCTGAAAATGTCACCAGAGAATTGTCAGAAGAACATATTCACCCAGATTATCAATTTCCTATAGATATAACTCAAAGATGGGTATATGGAGAAGGTCCTATTAGTGATTTAGAGGGAGTATTTAATGTTTTAATAGCTAATGATGAAAATTCATACTAATTTTGAAAGTTCTTCAAATCCCAAACAACCTTCTGCAATTATCCTCAATAACCTTATCTATTTCTTCAACAGGCATTTCCCGTAACTCTGACATCTTTTCAAGCACATAAGCTACATTCTGTGGGACATTAGCTTTCTTAGGATAAGGTGATAAGAATGGTGAATCAGTTTCAGTAAGTAATTGCTTAAGAGGAAATCTTTGTGCTAGTTTTTTGGTATTTTTAGATCTCATTAGATTAGTACCAATTGAAATGTAATAACCCTTCTTTTTGATTTTTTTCGCCAAGGTCATATTACCAGCATAGCAGTGAAACACAACGTCTTTGAAACCGTTCTCAGTAACTATATCAAAACATTCCTGCTCAGCTTTTCGGGTGTGAAGTATTACAGGTAATTGGAGTTCTCTTGCTAAATCAAGCATTTGTTGGAATACTCTTTCTAATCTTGGTTGCTGCTCAGGTTTGGGGTACCAGTGTTTATCCAATCCTATTTCTCCTATTGCTACGATATCGTCTTTGTGTGCGCGGACAAATTCTATGTACTCATCTATTTCCTGATCGGTCATCTCAACTATGTCGATTGGATGTAATCCTAAGCTTAGATAAATGAATCCTTCATCCCTCTTTTTAAGTTCCAATGATTTTTTTGCGTCTTTAGGATATCCACAGTTGATTATAGCTTTCATTGATTTTTTGGCATCTTGGATTATTTCGTCCTTTTTTTCTTCTAGTCCTTTGTAAAATAGGTGGCAATGAGTGTCTATCATGGGTATAAACTAGGATTAATTTGGATTTATATTTTAGGGCCATCCATCCAAAATTATAGTAAAACCTTCTTCTTCAAGATCATTTTTAACGTAATCTGGAAATTCATCAGCTGTTCTAATTCTCAATCCGTGATGTGTTCTACCATTCCAATGAGGGGATTCTCTAACAGTATTTGGTTTAGTTCCAGTTCCATTAGCACATGCGTAACCTATTAAATAGTATCTTAAAGATCTTAAAGAAGTATTTTTCTTAGCCCCATAAATAAAATATACCCAAGGTAAATTAGGTTCTTTTGTCATGTTATTCTAATTAGTAAATAGTTGAAAAAGAATTAATAAACTTCATGGTTTAGTGAGATAAATAACATTGACTGGGGACCTACCTCTTATTGTCGGCACTGATTCAACTAAACCGGAATTTCTTAATTTTATATAATGACAAATTAAATCAGGACCTAAATCGCTAGTAGTTATCTCCCTATCCCTTTCTTGGGCTTCTAATATCATTCCATATACTTTAGTTGGCCATTCTCCTAACTCTTTTAATATATTTTGAGTAACCTCATCAGCTTCCATAAGTAGAATTAGGTAAAATATTTATTAAAAGGATTTATTATTTGGGTAATTTCCAAGTTTTGATAACAATTGAAAACAAAGGTAAAACTTTTAACTTTTATAGTTACATTAATCCTTATGCCCAATCGAAAGATCCGTTTCACAAGGGAGGCTTCCAATGTCATTAACCAAGAATTAGGCCTTCATATACCATCTGGTGTTTATGAGTCCGAAAAAGGTGATTTAGGAGCTATTATAGCAAGATATATACCCAAAGGTAAGTACAATAGAAGATATAGAAATCAAATAATTCGTGTTGCTGTCAACCTTGCCAGAATACATGGATGTGAAGAATATGAACCTTTAAGAGTAAGGGAAACTACAGAAAGTAATTTTGATCCATCAAAGGAGCCCCATCAACTGGAGATGGGTTCTATTTTTAGACAAGCTCGTTATGATGAAACTTTTCATTTAAACCCAAATGGTAAAAGGAGAAGATGAAATTCCCACTAACTTTTATTTTCTCCTAATCCCAAGAATAAACTATGACAATAGAACATGAAATATCTGAAAGATATACTCGATTACCTTCATCAAATTTCGCAAAAATTCTGAAAATGGCAGTTGAAGACAAAGATGTTATCTCTTTAGGTCCTGGAGAACCTGATTTTACAACTCCAGAACATATCCGAAATGCAGCAATAATGGCAATAGACAAAGGATTCACGCATTATTCTCCACCCGGAGGAAGAACAAAAACCAGGGAAGCAATTGCCAAAAAACTAAAGAAAGATAATAAAATAAAGGTTTCACCAGAGGAAATCATGGTTACATGTGGCTCCCAGGAAGCTCTTTTCCTCGCCACACAAAGCTTAATTGACCCAGGAGAGAAGATGTTAGTCCCAAACCCTGGTTTCTTAGCTTTTATCCCTATGGTTGAGACACTCACAGGAGTCCCGGAATCTATTCCACTAAGGGAAGAGAATGGATTTGAATTTGATCCTGATGAACTTGAGAAATTAATTGACAGGCGGACAAGAGTAATACTGATTAACTCACCAAGCAATCCAACGGGAAGAATGTTAAAAAGAAAAACCTTGGAAAAATTAGCAGATATAGCCATTCAACATGATTTAGTCGTATTCTCAGATGAAGCTTATGAAAAATTAACTTATGACAACCGAAAGCATATCAGTATAGCCAGTCTGAACGGAATGAAAGAACGTGTTCTAACTTTCCAGAGTTTTTCAAAGAGTTATGCTATGCCTGGTTTCAGGATAGGTTACGTAGCAGGGCCCAAAGATATTATTCAAGCCATGACCAGACTTCATATTTACACAACAGTCTGTGCACCCACTGTATCACAACTAGCAGCAATTGAAGCATTAACTGGGGAACAATCCTGTGTCAAAGAAATGAGAAGTGAATATAACAGAAGAAGAAAATTAATTACCAAGAGATTGAAAGAAATTCCTAAGATAAGTTGTCTTAAACCACAAGGTGCTTTCTATGCTTTTCCAAATATTTCAAAATTAGGTTCATCTACTGAGGTTGCAAATCTTTTCCTAAAAAAGGCCAAAGTTCTGGTTGTACCTGGAACTGAATTCGGTAAATACGGGGAGGGATATGTTAGAATGAGTTACGCAACGAGTTATGAAAAGATAGAAGAAGCTATGGATAGGATTGAGAAAGTGGTTAGAAAATCATAAAAAAAATCCAACATTCGGTACAAAAAAAATCAATGAGTGGGTCTATCACCCGCCCTTCGATACATTTCCCTAAAACCATCTCTGATAACTTCTAAAGTTCCACCTTCTACCATGAGATCCAAAACAGTTGAAATTTGTTCCAAACTGTAATCCTCCCCTCGTTTTCCCAAGGCAACACGAATTCCATTTTTTCCTCGCCCTTGGTCTAAAACACCATATATTTTTCCAGCCAATTCCATATGTTCACCATATTCATGAACACTATCAGGAACACCAACACCCCCAAAACTATCTCCACCTCCAACAGACATCACATCACCATTAATAAATTATCGATAAAGAAATAAATTACCGATTTTAGTCGAAATAGAAAATTCTACTAACTAATTATATCTGAAATTATCCTTAGGTTTAAGAAAAAGATTTGTCACTGACAATCACTATCAAGAACTTAAAGGTTAATAAAAAAGAAAAACAACTAACCAAATAAGTTCGCTAATCCACCTGCTGCTTCTTCAGCTCTCTTTTCTTCGTCTTCTTCATCTTCTTCTTCTTTTTCTTCTTCCTTCTTTTCTGCTTCTCCACCTGCTGGTGCTGCTGCGGGTGCTGCAACTGGCATTGCTGCTTTACTGACTACTTCTTCGATGTCAACTCCTTCCAGGGCTGCTATCATTGCCTTGATTTTTGCATCGTCTGCCTTTACTCCTGCTGCTTCTATTATCTTCTTGACGTTTTTTTCATTAATTTCCTGACCAGCTGAGTGTAGTAGCATTGCTGAATATATGTATTCCATTAACTACACCTCCTTAATCATTAAAACCTGAAACTTGTTTTAGGTTTTTAGCATGAATTTGACCTTTCTTTAAGACTTCTTCAATGACACCTTTATCCAATATATTACATTCTACTCCAACATATCTAGCCTCATTAAAGGCCTTCTGAATCATTAATTTAACGGATTCTTTGGTAACATAACCTGTGTTCATTGAAAGATTAATAGCATGATTATAAGCGATCTGTAATTTATCAAAATATTCT
>Ga0180433_10005133_pt1 | contig 17904 bp, 18 predicted proteins | sample SS_ome_8_FD_132980 | JGI IMG/M metagenome (GOLD analysis project Ga0180433, IMG submission 132980) | Hypersaline lake sediment archaeal communities from the Salton Sea, California, USA - SS_1_D_1 metaG | ecosystem: Environmental > Aquatic > Non-marine Saline and Alkaline > Hypersaline >... | reverse complement strand
GAATCTGGTAAATCGATTTATAAAAACAATGATAAAACAAGGGGTAGGTGATAAAAAACATGAAAAGAACACATATCCTGGTTTTAGGGATCGTACTGGTATCTATCATGATACCTGGTCTGGTGTTTGCAACAGAGCCTTTAGATGACCAGGACGATGAGATGATTTCTCTTCTAGATGAAATGGATGCTGAGAAGATAAATACCGTCGATGAGGGGTCTACTGAAACCGATCGCTCAGTGACAGTTCGTGGAAAATGGGGTCAAGGTAAAGACCGTGAAGCTGATGGTTTCTTTGGTGGAACAATAACTCGAAAGGGTCGAGTAGGTGTTTTTGTTGGAACATATAACAAAACAGACGAGGCGGAACGCATTCGAATTGTAGGCATACTAAAAAAAGGTTATTTCAATGGCAAGATCATATCTGATGAAGGGGAACAAAGGATAACTGGTCTGTATAAGATAGATGTTGATGAAAAGACCATAAGACTCCAATGGATGGCACCAGGAACTGCTGGGTGGGCTCTCGGACGGTTCACTGTTGATTCTGGATAAAGCAAATACCTTTCTCTTCTCTAAATTTTTTTTAGAAGAAATGTTGCATAAAAAAATATTACTCGGTTACATATCTGAGGGTTTACTATTGTAATCTCGCTTTTGATGTTTTTTAAGAAGATAATTCACGAATTCTCGTTCCTCTTCAGAACCTGGCTCAAGCATCTCGCAGATCCCCTTTCAAATCCAAGAATAAGAAACAAATCATCATTTATAAACTTATATATATTTTCAAGTTCATAATTATTTAAGATTGAGACAATAAATAATTGGAATATTTGTTAAATAAAAATCCCTCAAGCAAATATTAATCTTATTTATCTGTGGCCCCTAGATTATTCTGAGTAAATCTATGTTATGAAATATGAACACAATAATTGAAACCATCCTCTGTTATATTTTTGAAATGCATATGAATGTTACAATTGAAATTAGATGCATAAAAGATAAAAAAATGATACTGTTCATCAAATACGAACAATTGTGATAGAATATGAAGCTAGCAATGAAACTCTTAGCATTTTTCTGTATTCTTCTTGCAATAATCACAATTTTTCTCCTTTTCCAACATAGTCCAGAGATTGAATACTCCGTAATAACATTCTATACCAACGATACAAACATCTCATTTACCTGTGAAATAGCTGATGATGCATCATCTAGAACAAAGGGACTTATTGGAAGGGATCAACTGGACAATGATCATGGGATGCTATTTGTATATGATGCTGCTGAACAAAGAACATTTCACATGAGAGATATGAACTTTCCATTGGATATACTATTCATTGATGAACATCTAACAGTGATAAATATCGTTAGTGCAAACATATCAGAAGAGAACATACAGAGTATTAGACCAGCACGGTATGTATTAGAGATAAACCAAGATCTCTGTAGACACTATGGTATCGATGAGGGAACCCGGGTCTCAATATCTGAAAAGTTAAATCAATAGCATTATGGAATATAACAATGTGGATTTTAAGAAAGTAACATGCGTTAATGTTAAATATTAAAAATATAATAAATATAAGTTGTATTAAATTCAAAAAAGTACCCTGGGGGCAAAATAAGATCATGAAAAAACATATTGTATTGATGTTCATTGCGATACTCGTTGCATCATCCATAGGAGTATCTCAAGAAATAGATAATAACGGAATAAAAAAGGATACTAACCAAGAGATACAAACAACTACAATGGATTTTACCCATACCGTTCTTGCTGAATATGCAACAACGACCTGGTGTCCGAACTGTCCAACCGCTTCAGAGGCACTCTACGAGTTGTTCAGCACAGATTCAATACCATTTTACTATGTCACCTTGATCTCTGATGTAAACCCAAATGCACGGAACAGGAGCTGGTTCGGATACTTCAACGTGGTCATACCATCCGTCTACTTTGATGGAGGTAACGAATTCTATATCGGTAATGCTGGAAGTGTTCCAGCAACAGCTGATGCCTATGCCGAGATCATTGAAGAAATGGGGGCAAGAACCGATATAAAGGATATTGATCTGGAAACATCGGTCTCCTGGGATGAAGATGCAGAAATGACCGTTACCGTGACCATCACGAACAATGATGACAGCTTCTATCTAGGATTCATAAAATCCTATGTCACTGAAATTGAATCACGCTGGGATGATTTCTCCGGAAACCCCTATCATTATGGATTTCTATCCTTTGCTATAAATAAATTCATCACCCTTAAACCACAGGAAACAAAGACAATAACCGCACAATGGGATGGAAAAGAGGATCATGATGGATTGACCTTTGAGGATATTGTTCAGAACAATATCGTCGTGCAATCAGCAATCTTTCAATGGATCCCTCATCTTACAAAAGGATATGATGAGCTACCATCCTATACACAACGATTCCTCGGATTCTATCTGGATCAGGCAACTGCAACCGTTCCGTTGTAGAAAACTATAACGTTTCATTTGGAAACATACAACAAAAACTATATTTATATCAAATATAGTATAATATACTAGTCATTAAACAAAATAAACATGGTCGAGCGCTATGAGAATGCTATCTAAAAAAGAAATGAGAATCGGTTTTTTTGTCATAATAGCCTTGATCATAATTATATCAGCAGCCATCCTTCTAACAGGGGGAAGTGAAGAAGAAGATACAACACCTCCAACAATAGTTAAAATAAATACGGGAAATGGGAACTTCAGCATCAAAGCAGGAGAGACCGCTACAATCACTGTAAATTTCACCGATAATGTTGGTGTCACAAATGCAATCCTATTCTACCGGACCAATGGAGAAACAGAATGGAAAGAAACATCCATAATCACGGGTACAAAAGAACTCTACATACCACCCTCAACAACAGAAAACTGGGAATATTATATCACCATCAATGATGCGGCAAAGAATGGGCCAGTGGGAAAACCATCGAGCGATGGCTCCAGCTTTTACACCATCATAGTTCTAGAGAACAATACAAACAATGATGACTGGGATGAAACTAGATATATACTCGTAGAAGAAGGAACCGCGGGATGGTGCTCCAATTGCCCTGAAGTTGCAAACAGTATCCATGAAATATATGATACCAAAGATATCCCCTTTTATTATGTGACCATGGTAGATGATGAGAATACCAAGGCAAGCAATAGACTGGACAACGATCTCAACATCTATGGATTCCCCACTGTTTATATCGATGGGGGATACACGGTCATCATGGGTGCAGGAGATTTTGAAAACACCTTTGAACAACAACTCTCAAATGCAGCATCACGCAGCACTCCAAAACTACGGATAAATCTTACCTCACTATGGAATGAGACCAACAAAAAACTGGAGAACACAGTGATCATAGAAAATGGGGAAGAAACCACGTATACAGGAACACTGAAGGTCTATATCACGGAGATAAATAGCCGATGGACCGACTGGAATGGGGATGCATATAGCTATGCATTTATCGATTATGGTATCAATCAGGATATCAGTGTTGCAGCTGAAGGAACAAAGACGGTGACCGCTACCTGGGATGCAAGTGCATCTGGTTTTGGTGATGTGGTAAAGGAAAATCTGTTCGTGGTCGCCGCGGTCTTTACTGATGAAGAGGAGACAAGATATGCAAATCCTTCTGATGGGACAGAACCATTTGATGCCTATTTCTGTGATGCAGCAGCCGGCACACGAATAGCAGAAGGAACCCTACCACCAAGTATTGGTATCATCGCACCTAGAGAGTATTCTCATTATATCCGTGGAAATGAGAAACACAACCGTCTCCTAAGTTTCACTTATATACTAGGTAGTCTACCAGTAGAGGTATCGGTAAGTGGAGATGCTGAAATTGAAAAAGTCGAATTCTCCATAACAGGTCGACGTGCCAGCTACAATGAGACTGATACCGAGGCGCCCTATCAATGGACCTGGGATCAATTCTCATTTGGAAAATACACTCTCACCGTAAAAGTATATGATATTGATGGAAGAACAGATACCGATAGCATAGAGGTCTATGCGTTCATTCTCTAGATCCTTCCTTATATTTTCTTGAGATTAGATTCTTTCTACTGAACAATCCAATGATATTACGAGCAAAGACAAGGAAAAATGGATGAATGCCAAGGGATAAAGCTCGACAGATCCTTTTGATCGTGTAACCTGAAGAATAGAAATCGTTATAGATGAGGGTGACCCCCTGTATAATGTCCTCTGAGGTCATCTTTTTTGGTTCGAAGACCACGGAATGCATCGTATATCTTTCCCAGTCCTCTGTGAGCAACCGTTTTTGTTTTTTCAGATCCTGAAACAGGGGTGTTCCAGGAAAAGGTGTGAGAATAGAAAAATCAGCAACATCTATCCGTAATCTCTTGATCAGTTTCAGAGTGTTTTCAAAGACATCCTTTGTATCACTGTCAAACCCGAACATGAAATCACCGATCACCGCCATCTTATACCGATGGATGAGATCTATTGCCTTTTTGTATTCTGAGACCTTGTTCGTTGATTTACCAATCGTAGAAAGGGTCTCTTGTGTAAAAGATTCAAAACCAATAAGCCATCCGATACAGCCCGCCTCATGGGCCAATCTGACCAGTTCCTCATCTGAAGAAAGAACATCCACATTCCCATTACAAAAGAATCTTTTCTTCAAAGGTTTCATCTTCTGAAATAATTCCTTTGAAAAATCCTTGTTAATCGTCAATGAAAGATCATAGAACATAAGGGTCTTCTGAGGAAGAGATGCTATTTCTTCGATGATCTCTTCGACAGGGCGAACAAAGAACCGATGCCCCTCTGGCGTATTAGCCTCTGGACAGAAACTACATTGATAGGGACATCCTCTTGTGGCCTCTATCGCACCTGTTATCTGAAAACCAGGTAATGAAACATGGGTCGGTGGTATTGAACAAGAAAGATCACCATAGGGTTCTGGATGATAGAGTTCTTTTAACTCTCCTCGACTCATATCATTAAGCATTTGTAGATAGTTACCTTCGCCCCTCCCAAGAAGAATGCTATCGGCATGATCCAATGCCTCATCTGGTAGCGCTGATGCGTGAAGGCCACAGAGGACAACTGGGACATTCTTCTTTCTGAACATATCTGCAATATGATATGCTCGATATGCAGAAGCTGTATTGAAATGAATGATGGCAAGATCATAACTCTTGGTAAATGGGATAGCATGATACCGTTCATTGATAAGAGTGACCTTATGGTCCTTAGGTGTGATAGCTGCAAGTCGGCGAGGATAGAGGGATGGGAGAATGGAGAACATGGTAAGAAACATCTTTTCAAAAGGTTTTGAGGGAATTGCCTTCATCTTTACCTGTTCAATGAGAAGAATGTTCATACAACTGATCGTATGAATATCGTTTTGATATAAGAAATATTTTATATCGATGAGAATACTATGGGTGGTTCAGATGAATCCATTCCTTGATCCACGATTTCTAATAAGGGTCACAAAGAGCTATCTGAGAGATATCGATCGTCTCCGACGATGGGATGAGGAAACACTGAGATCATTTCGAAATAAACAACTTCAAACGATGGTCAGACGGGCGTTTTCAACACCATTATATAACGATTTGTATAAACAATCAGGGATCACCCACGATGATATCAAAACAATGGATGATATCGGTAAATTACCTATTATCTCCAAAGAGGATTTCAAAGGTAGGGATCCAACTGATTTAGTACCAAAGGGTATCGATCCATCCTCGCTCATCAAGGTCTCAACATCAGGGACAACGGGGAAATCACTATCGATCTATGTGAATATGTATGAGATTATCATGGGTTTGTTCGGATATCTTCGAACGACACGAGAATATGGTTTTCATTGGAGAAAACATAAACTGTCAATCATTGGTGATTTTGCGCCTCATACTGCTGAGACCGGATATGTGAAAAGAGGTCTTGTTCCAAATACTATTTTTCCCTCTCTTTTCAAGAACATCCAATGGCTTGATACAAACGATCCGCCTGAAAAAGTGCTTCATGAATTAGAAAAGTTCAAACCAGATTTCATTGGTGGATATACAGGAATGCTAGGTCATCTTGCGGTCCTTCGGTCACAAGGAAAGGGAAAAGATATCTGTCCACGTGTGATCGCATCAACAGGTGCATTACTTGATCCAAAATTAAAGGAATTCATTGAATCCACGTTAAACACAGAGGTCTTTGAGGTGTATGGTGCTACAGAGACAGGACCCATAGCCTTTCAGTGTAAAGAAGAAAAGATCTATCATATCATGTCTGACCTCCTGCATCTTGAATTTTTAAATGAAGAAAACGAACCAACTGTATCAAAGCAAGCAGGTCATCTTGTGGTCACAAAGCTCTTTGGAGGTGGTACTCCGATCATTCGTTATAATGCGATAAATGATATCGTTTCACCCCTCTATGAGAAACATGACTGTGGTCTATCTGGTGATCTGATCGATAAGATATATGGGCGAGATAGCATCAGGTTATATAGAAAGGATGGTAAGATAGTTCTCGCATCTTCATTGTCCTCGATATTCAGTCGTTTGCTCTATGAACTGCAGACAAGTAAGGTCCGTGAGATGAAGGTGATTCAGCAACATCTTGATCATGTTGATATGCAACTTGTCATTGACCAAACGATAGAAAAGGATGGGCCAAGTGCTGAAGAGATACAGGCATCACTGGAACGTGGATTCAAGGAGAAATTTGGCAAGGATATGACCGTTTCATTTGAACAGGTTACAGAGGTATCTAGATCAGAACCTCGTATCATCTCTCGAGTCGATCCGAAAACCTTGAAGATCACAGGTTTCATATGATAAAATGGTATGGTGGTTCGGGTCTTTTTTCAGGGAATTACCTTCAATTTATCCATTCATCGAAAATTATATAAAATACTGCTGTATTATTTATTATCAATTGTTAATATTGGGGACGATAGAATGAGAATAGTATTATGCACAGATGATACATGCGTACCTCCAAAATGCCCTGTTGTTGACGTTGAAGGCGATGTTGTCACCATTGGTGAGAAAGAAAATGTCTGTACGTTGACCTTAGAGCAATTTGAGATTTTGAAGCAAAAAATAAAAAATAATGAAATTTAAGGAAACACTAGTTTTCCTTAACCTTTTTTTCTATTATCTTTACTTTTTCAGTGTTTTCATTGATACATAAAAGAACCCGCTGATGAAGAAGATAATCAAACCGATCATTGTGAAAAACTTATTTAATGCAAAGGAAACAACAGGATAATTCAAAATGGTCAAGATCAAAAATGCTGCAAATATCAGCAAACCTGTCATTAGTCCTGCGAAGATGATTCTTGTTGGTCTATCCATCCGTCCAATAACCCCAATTGGAAATGAATCAGATACTGCTTTAAAAGCATTTCTTTTAACACGAAATCAATGTTGGATTCATATTTCCAATTCCGATCATCTGAATTTCGGAAAATAACTTTATTTAACCTTTATTTTACCCATTTTTAACTTAAAAATAGAAAAAGTATAAATAATGTAAATGAGATATGAATATTAGCATAGATTCGAAGGGGAAACAGGAACTCTTTTTTTGGTTCTGTAGCAACACTGTTTCCCTTTCTTCCCTCCCTTTTACAAATGATTATTCAATATAACAGGATATAGTTTGAAAATATTCAATTTAGATAATATATCCTATGTCTAAGAAACGGTCACAGAGAGACTGACCTTATCAGAAAGCCATGCTTCCAACTGATCTCCTTTTTGCAACTCACCAACCCCTTCAGGGGTACCGGTAAGGATAAGATCACCAGGTTCAAGGGTCATGATCCTCGAGATATAAGATATCATATTTTCAACAGACCATAGGAGATGATCCGTATTTCCCTTCTGACGAACTCTTCCATTGATCAAAAGAGAGAACTCAATGGCATTTGGATCAGATATCTCTTTCTTATCTATGACCTTACTTATTGGAGCAAAAGTATCAAAACCCTTAGCAATACCCCACGGCCAACCATTTTTCTTAGCAACACTTTGAATATCACGAGCAGTAATATCAAGACCAATAAGATACCCAAGGACATGATTTAAAGCTTCATCCCTTTCGATATCATTCCCCTTCTTACCAATAACAATTCCCACCTCTACCTCATGATGAAGACTCTGCACCATAGAAGGTTTAATGATTTTCCCACCTGAGAAGATGACGGCACTTGTTGGTTTTAAAAAAAATATTGGCGATGTTGTAGGTTCTGTTCCCATCTCCTCAGCATGTTTTCTATAACTACGGATAAGACAAATGATCTTACCAATATGTAATCTCTTCTGTGATGCATTCTGGAATTGATACTCGACCATACATCCATGCATCCTTTTTAATAGATTTAAATATCTGCATTGAATCACATGTTGCACAATAAGCTTCATTAATAGCATATTGATACCAGCATGGGGAGCCTATGAACTTTATACCAAATTCCTCGATAAAAGCACAAATGCTCAAAGAAATCGGACTGGATTGTATCGATCAACTCTTTGAGGACATCCCAAAACATATCCGAGTAAAAGAATTGAAACTTGACTCGAACCGGTCACAATGTGAAACCGAGAAACATATGAAAAGACTAGCGGAAAAGAACATCTCCAGTCAAAAGAATCTCTGTTTCCTAGGTGGTGGTATTAAACCTCACTATATCCCAGCGGTGGTGAAATCTGTTCTCTCACGAGCAGAGTTTCTCACAGCATATACACCATACCAATCTGAGGCAAGTCAAGGATTCCTCAAGGCTATGTTCGAATATCAAAGCATGATATCTGATCTCACAGGTATGGATATTGCAAACTGTTCACTCTATGATTCTTCAACAGGTCTCGGTGAAGCAGCATTAATGGCCACGCGCATCAAAAAAAGATACACCTTTCTTATCCCTCAAAACATAAGTTGGGAAAAAAAATCAGTCTTACATAATTATACAAAAGGGGTGAACATCACCATCAAAGAGATACCCTATGATGAAAAAACAGGAATGATGAATATATCATCCTTGGAAAAACTCTTATCAGACGATGTTTCCGGTGTCTATCTTGAAAATCCAAATGGTTTCGGCATCTTTGAAGAGGATGTAGAGCGAGTTAGAGACCTGACACAGAAGACAAATAGTCTAATGATAGTAGGAGTGGATCCGATATCACTGGGCATCATTAGATCACCAGGAGAATATGACGCTGATATCGTCATTGGTGAAGGACGAGCGCTAGGCAACCAAATGGACTTTGGAGGCTCAGGACTTGGACTTTTAAGTTGTAAAAAAGAATATCTCCGGCAGATACCAGGTAGATTAATAGGCCTCACACAGGATGAAGATGGAAAACAAGCATTCTGTATGGCCATGCAAACCCGGGAACAACATATCAGACGTGCAAAAGCCACAAGTAACATCTGTACCAATGAGGGTCTCTGTGCCCTTGCAGCAGTCACCTATCTCTCTTGGCTCGGTGGAAATGGCCTTGAGAAACTAGCAAGAGATAATCTAAAGAACGGGATCTATCTATCAAAGAAACTCAATGAACTTGATGTATTATCAAAAAGGTTTTCAGGATCTCATTTCAACGAATGCGTGATGCATTATGACAAAGAGGTCAAAAAATTGAATGATTCTCTCCTTAAACACAACATATATGGCGGGCTCAGTCTTGAACGATGGCATCCCTCATTGAAACATGATATATTATTTGGTGTCACCGAAATGCATTCAACAAAGGATATCGATCATCTTATCACTGTACTTACGGAGGTGGAACATGTTTAGAAGTGCCTTCTATGAGGAACCGTTGCTCTGCGATCTCTCAAGTCAAGATTCAAAAAGACCCACAGTGGAAAAAACTATACCCAAGGCTTTACAACGAACAAAATCCCTTGATCTCCCAAATCTAGATGAGACACAGGTGGTCAGACATTTCCATCATCTCAGCCAAATGAACTATGGTATCGACTCTGGTATCTATCCCTTAGGATCCTGTACAATGAAATACAATCCAAAGATCAATGAGGAGATAGCACGATGGGAACAATTCTGCTGTCTACACCCATACCAACCGATCTCCACCGTCCAAGGGACACTACAGATGATGTATGAACTCGAACGGATGCTTTCAGAGATCGCAGGTATGGACGCGTTCTCCTTACAACCTGCTGCCGGTGCACACGGTGAATTCCTTGGCATGCTCCTGACACGAGCATATCATGATCATCATAAGGATACTTCAAGAACAGAGGTCATTCTTCCTGATACAGCACATGGAACGAATCCAGCAAGTGTTGCTCTGGCAGGTTATGATGTCGTTGAGATACCTTCAACTCACGAGGGAACAGTTGATCTATCCCTTCTTGAAAAAGCAGTATCTGAAAGAACAGCCTGTTTCATGCTAACAAACCCTAATACCCTAGGTATCTTTGAATCTGATATCCTTGAGATAGCAAAAATCGTTCATAAGGCCGGTGCGCTCCTCTATTACGATGGAGCTAATATGAATGCTATCATGGGGAAGGTCCGACCAGGGGACATGGGATTTGACATCGTCCATCTCAATCTTCATAAGACCTTTTCAACACCTCATGGGGGTGGAGGACCGGGAAGTGGTCCTGTTGGTGTCAATAAAAAACTCAATGCTTTCCTCCCAGTTCCACGTATTATAAAAAAGAATGATATCTATGATCTTTCCTATGATGCACCTGAGTCCATTGGAAAACTCAGAGGATTTTATGGAAACATTGGCGTCCTCTTACGAGCATATACCTATATAACAATGATGGGCAAAGAAGGACTTACCGAGGCAACAGAGATAGCGGTCCTTAATTCCAATTATATGAAAGAAAAGATACTTACCAACTGTTCAAGCTATGAGCTACCATACAAAAGACTACGGAAACATGAATTTGTTCTAAGCTGTGAGAAGCTAATGGGGGAAAAAGGATTACGAGCTATGGATGTGGCAAAACGTCTTCTTGATTATGGCCTACATCCACCAACAGTCTATTTTCCCCTGATCGTCAAAGAAGCATTGATGATAGAACCAACGGAATCGGAATCAAAAAAGGACCTTGACAGATACATCGATGCATTGATCAGTATTGCCAAAGAAGATAGTGAAAAAGTCAAAAAGGCACCATACAACATGCCCGTACGACGGGTAGATGAGGTTGGTGCTACACGGTCCCAGATATTAACCTGGAAACAAAGGCCTTAAAGTTGTTTATCAGACGGCTGGTATAATGTAAGTACCATTCCAAGGATGCCCGAAAGCACAAAGAAAACGGTCACTGAGTAGATACCAACATCTGCCCAAACACCGAATCTCATTCCCCAGTATATGTAGAAGAGTACTCCAACAAGAAACAAGAGAAATGAGATGATGGTAAACACATTCATATTTTTCATATCTAGTTTTATCATGAAATCTTTCACCTTTTCTTTCTTTTCTTTTTTTTTAAATGAAGGTATGGGGGCACTGGGATTTGAACCCAGATCGGCGGGTCTCTTCTTAGGTCATCGCTCCAGTTATTCATCACAAATCAGATGACCCTCTTGTAATCATTCCGTAACTGGAGCCCACAATGATGCCGGGTTACACCATGCCCCCAGATGATGAGTGTTACTTCCGTCTAGCCCTTTTTTCCCGTCGCATACGCTTCTTACGCCATTTCCAGCGCATTTTGCCTCTTTTCTTCCAACTTCGTGAGCTGCGTTTCATGATTCGTATTCCTCGAGTGTTATGCGATGCCCTAAACAGAAAGATATATTTAATGGTTTAGGAAAATTTCTTCTGTATTATATATGTATCGTTACTTTTCTTGGAGTGTTTGTTTATCCAACCAAACATATTTACAGAGTTCACAATACCATCCGAGGGGTATCCATTGTTGCTTCCCATGCTTTGGATTGAGATGACGATAGAGACGGTACAATGTTTTTTCACATTTTGGACATTGCTGCTGAAATGTTTCATTATATTCCTCCCCACCGGTCTTATAGATAAGAGTGTCCTGAGCGACCTGATAGACATAGTAACAGCTGGTACAAAGCCATGCAGTTGGCATCCATTTCCGTTTCCCATCTACCGTTTTTATCCTATAGAGCTTAACAGCTTTTTGACTGCATTGCGGACATTTCTTTTTCATATACTTTTTACTCCAAGACTCAGACCATGTTGAAGAACAGGAAGCGTGATGAAAAATGTTGTTCCCTTCTTAGGTGTACTTTTAACTGCAATCTCTCCCTTATGTTTTTTAACAATTTGTTCACAGATAAAAAGTCCAAGACCCGTTCCTTCATGAACCCTGTTATCTGCGGTATATGCTTGATAGAACTTATTGAATATCTTTTTAAGGTCCTCTTGTTTGATGCCGATACCTGTGTCCTCTATTGAGATGATGACCGAATTAGCTTTTTGTTCTGCGGAAAATGATATGGAACCTTTTTCTGTGAACTTCAATGCATTGACAAAGATGTTCTTAAAGACCTGATGCAAACGATGATGATCACCATACATCTTTGGAAGGTTACTTGGTATCTTCACTGCAAACACAAGTCCTTTTGATTCTACTGCTGGACGGAAGTCTTCAGCTATCTCTTGTAACATATCTGTTGTGTTGATTCGTTTCATCTCGAATTTCATGGTATCATTGTCAAGTCTTGAGACATCAAGGATGTCGTTAACAAGAAGAAGAAGTCTTTCAGCGTTACGTAGGCTGACCTGAGCCCATTTCTTTGTCTTCTCATTTGTCTCTTCATCGGATATGATGAGGTCAAGATATCCTTTGATGGGTGTCACAGGTGATTTTAATTCATGGGCTGCGATGTTCATGAACTCTGTTTTTAGTTGTTCGGATCGCTTCATCTCTGTTTCTATCTTTTTTCGTTCAGTGATATCGTGGACCATACAGATGTAACCAATGAACTGATTATTCTCCGTTATTGGTGTGATACTTATTTCAACTGGTATGATCCCTTCATGATTCTGTTCAAGTTCGAGTTCTACATTATGGATCTCTTCATTTGTCTTTCTGGACTCTAAAAGAAGCTGTTGGAAATGATACAATGAGTCCTCATTTAGGAATTGTCGGAACACGGTGTTGATGGCTTCATCCTGCCCATTGCCGATCATTTTAAGAAATGCTGGGTTAGCATAGGTTATTTTACCTAATGGGTCCAGTGTGATGATACCATCTGCGGACATCTCAGCTATCGCACGGTATTTCTTTTCAAGTTGAACTAACCTGTCCCATGTTTTCCTTCTGTCAGATATGTCTCTGAAAAAGACGACATTGGCTTGTTGTCCTTTATAGTTGATCTTGTATCCAAGTCCTTCTATCCAGATACTTCGACCATCCCTTGTCCGTGCATGGTATGTATCTAAGAATCCTCCTTTTCCCAGGCGTACAAGAAGTTGATCACGGACAACACGGCTATGAAAAGCCTCATCGATGTAATCAAGGATATTAGCTCCTATAAGATCAGTTGAGTTCGTATCGCCGAATAGTTTTGTCATCGCAGGATTTGCATAGAGTATCTTACCCTTGAAGTCAAGGATGATTATTCCCTCTAAAAGGTTCTCAGCAAGGGTCTTGTAAAGATCCTCTTCACTGTTGACTGGTGGGATTTCCTTGTTTTCCCCAGGGGCAATTTGCATAGAGCTTTTGCAGGGGGCTGTCTTCTTTTTCAATAGGAGAGTGTTATCGTTTGTAAAGGTCGTATGTTTCTTTTGAAAGGATTCTGACCTTTCAATGATACTCTCTTCCTCTTTCATGATACCTTCATCTTCCAGATAATGTTTTCATCACAGTAACGTTTTATGAAGATATGGCCTGGTGTCCTCTCTCACCCCTACTGTGTAGTGCGTCCACATTTTATTTGATTGGGTAGAAAATAGTATTGACCTATATTAAATCATTGATTTTTTGGTGTAAAAGGGAATATTTGTTGTTATTTGATGGGGTCCTGTTTTTTTCGCTTATCTCGTTTTCTTGTTATTTTCACTTTTTGTCTATGGACCTTTTGTATGTCCTTATAATCGATCTTTTTCTCCTTATGAAAGAATTTTTTCTTTCGTGGTGGGATTATCTTTCTCATTTACTTATAGTGATAAACTTGATGTTTCTTAAAAAACCATATGTACTCTTGTATTTGTATGATTCGTTGCTGAGGAATGTAAATTAGATTTCATAAATTTATAAAAAAAATTATATGATTACCATTGTAACGAAATATATGGAAATATTTAAATTATTGAACCTAATTTACAATTCGGGGGTTGTAGAGTAAGATAGATTGCGATTATGGGTGAGAACACAACAATTCCTCCGATAGGACTGCATCCCATTTCACTTTTCCCTCTCACATTTAACCCTCCCACCATATCATCCTCTGCTCTACAGCTCCATTTTTCCAATTCAACCAAAAAAACTATTACCTATAACCATTTAATATCAATATTGAGGGGCATTATGTTAAAAAGAGCAACACAACTAATTCTAGCCTGTTTCATTCTTACATTACTTTTACTTCCAACCTCCACAACAGCCTTTTTTTTCAATAAACCAGTGATAAGGGTTGCAATCATACGTCAAGACTGGGATTTCCTTGACCAATCACCCACATCAAAATTCTCAACACTTGTTCACAAACACTGTCTAAGAGAATGGGCAAAACAATACGGATATAGGGTCATCGTCTATGAGTTCTGGGATAGCTGGAACCGAGGAGATGTCCAACGAGGCCTTTTAAGAAAACGTAACATCGATGTTGTCATCGCGCCTGGTGGCGTAGGTGGGTGGCATACACCACTGAAATACCGAAGTGAACTACGGCAATTCGTAAGACTGGGAGGTGGATTCTATGGGATCTGTGGAGATTCTACCTTTGGATCACTTGGTGTTGAGAACCTGGACTCTCGATACAATAGCCTGGTAAGTAAACTCCTAGGTTATCCAGAACTTTCACCAATGTTGGGACTTGCAAACGTCTACACCGATGCATCAGCACTTCGATACATAATAAGGAATCCAAAATATTTCGGTATGCTCGATATGGTCCAATTCCTTTCAAGACTCCCTGTGTCACGAGGCATCATTCATTTCAACAATGACCCACTAAACATCCAAGAACCCTATGAGGGGGAACGAGCACGAGTGATGCTTGGTAACGCACCACTAGTCGATGGTCCAACCACAAATTCATTGTTCATGCCAAAGGTCCATACCATAGCAATCTTTGGAAGACCAGATGAACCCTATGACAATACCATTAGATATAAAAAAGCGATCATAGCAACAACCTATGGGCTTGGGCGAGTGATACTATCCCCAGTTCATGCTGAGTTCACAGTTGGAAACAACAAGGTCCATGATGTCTATTTTAGAAATGTTCTATGGCTTGCAGGGGAAACAATCAGTTAATGGAAAAGATGTCATACAACAATTTATCTAATATCTCTTTTATTACAAAATAACTTATGAACAACAATCAACAGAGTGAAACACCACTTAACCTCATTTTTGTTGAAACAGAACTTGAGACAATACCAGCTTCAATTCAACATCATCCACAGGTCAAATCCTATGCAGAAAAAAGAGGGCGACCTGCAACAAAGCTCATCCTTGATTCAACCTATCATCATCATGCAATGAGAAAACTGCAAGACTGGAAACGCCGAGGAAGACCAGATATCATACATCGCAATCTTCTCCTTGCACTTGATAGCTGGGCAAACCAGCAAAGATTGCTATCAATATATATCCATACGAGAAACGATGAGATCATAACAGTAAATCCCATTGTACGACTTCCTAAACATTACCAGCGTTTCCTGGGTCTCTTTGAGCAATTATTCGAAAAAAGATCCATTACTACAGAGACAGAAACACTTCTAAAGATAAGAAAACAATCATTAAAGGAACTATTAACCTCATTACCAAAGGAATCATATCTTCTCTCTGAAACAGGGAGACCAACATCGCTCATACCATTCTATAAAGACCATAGATCAAAACCAATTGTCATAGGTATCGGGGCCTTCCCTCATGATGATTTCAGAATTGCACAATCCCTTTTCAAAGAATTCATCTCTGTCAGCCCTTTCTCTTATACCTCCTCAACCATCACTGCAAAGGTATTATGTCTCTATGAAGAATCAAAGAATCAACAATGATCTAACCCCATAAGAAGATATGTCCGTCAGGGTTGTTATTGAATGTTATCGATCTTTTGTTCAAACTCTGAAAGACTATGAACAATATGAGAACCAGTTTGATTGATATCCCTTGTTAAAAAGAACGCATGAAAACCGGCCTTAATTGGTGATCGATAATCATATATCTCGTTATCACCGACATGAACAATACTGGAAGGTTCCACCTTCAATTTACTGGCTATCCCTTTATAGAACAATGGGTCTTTTTTTACCATATTCGTATCTGATGTTGAAGAGAAAAAATGGGAGAAATATTTTGATAAGCCTGTTGAGGATAATTGGATATGGATAAATTCCTTCATGGCACCAGAACATATGATCAGAGTATATTGCTTTGAAATCCTCTGGATCACTTTTTTAGCATCAGGAAACGGTTTAATAGTCTCCTTGTATAGATTGAGAAGATCATTAGGGGTAATTGACAGGCCAAGCTGATCGATCCAGTACCTAAGATCATACCATTCTACTCTGTCACTACCTATTGTATTATAGCTTTGCATAAGCAAAGATTGCGCGGTCTCAAAATCAATTTCCTTCTGTTGTGCATAGAGCTTTGGAAGGCCTCTAAGCCAGACACTATCAGCAAATTCTTGTTGCATGATGGTTCCATCAAGGTCAAATGAGACGATCGATATCAATTGTAAACTCTCCTATACTTTAATGTAAGTATGCAAGCTATGTTTTTAAACATCAATACTATTACGAAGCAATGAGGGGTGTTGATCTTATAAGACTTGCAAAGGTGATTCCACCATATATCGGTGGTTTATTAATTGGGTCATTGGTTATAATAACCAGTTTCACTGTATTTGTCTTTACCAAAGAGATCTATCGTTACTATCTTGATGATTTTTGCAATATGGTCATTGCTCTTCTGGATAGTTCTTAGCTGGTCCTTATGTAATCTTATTATCCTCCCATTATGCATTGTATATCAAAAGAATAATGTAATAACTCAATATGGATTGTATCTTTTTTTCTCGATACTTTTTATCATATATGGTATCGGTGAACATTCATTGTTTGCTTGTTTTTATGCATTCTTCAACTGTTATGTGATCCTATTTGTTGTTTTTTTCTTTCAGATATACGAATATATTTCAAACCACAAAACATCAAGCCGGGGGAGAAAAGAACAAATGGTTTTATACATGGACAATATCGATTGTATTGCAAAGATGTAATTCTTAAAGGAAGTATGAAATGTCAAAGGATCTATTTCTTCAGTAAAAAGAACAATCAAATGCATCATGCTGCGATATACCAGAGGTATACGATATTGGTTTAAACAAACAAGATGCCGTATCTAAAAAAGAAAGAAATAGGTTGAATCATATTTTCCCATCTCCTTTTTTATAGTAAGATATCATGTGATTTCCTTGATGAAAAATTACACCTTCAATAGTATTCATCTTTTTATTGCAATCGTGATCTTTCAATTCTTTCTTTTATTAGTCCCTCCTGTTCAATCTAACCCAATACCTGTTTGGCCTGATCCTCAACCAGATTATACACCACCTATCGAAATGTCATCATCAGGTTTTTCAATTGCCTTCTGGATACTTTTCATATTTCTTCTGGATTTTGGTCTGGACATCATCATCACTTATTCTGGTCTTTATAT
>Ga0180433_10005132_pt1 | contig 17904 bp, 15 predicted proteins | sample SS_ome_8_FD_132980 | JGI IMG/M metagenome (GOLD analysis project Ga0180433, IMG submission 132980) | Hypersaline lake sediment archaeal communities from the Salton Sea, California, USA - SS_1_D_1 metaG | ecosystem: Environmental > Aquatic > Non-marine Saline and Alkaline > Hypersaline >... | reverse complement strand
GCTCTGGACGGTGCGCATAAATGCCGCAGCCAGGTTATGCGGGGTATCCTACAGCAGATTAATTGCCGGGCTGCGCGCGGCTGGAATTACGATCAACAGAAAGATGCTCGCTGAAATAGCAGTGAACGACATGGAGACATTCAAGAAGATCGTTGAAAAAGCTACCGAAAAAGCGGCGTGACCGGTGGAGGAGTTTCGAGAAGCGCAAACCGGTGCACCCCCGATGTGCCATTCCTGAACAAGAACAGACGATTCTCAATGCAATCCTTCGATTGAGCGCCATTGCGGCGGCGCTTTTTGTTGTTTTTCTCATATCATCAGATCTCAAGGCATCACTGCCGCTTACCGAAACCATCAATACCATAGCAGAGGGAGAGATTGAGGTGCTCTTTCGCGAAGAGTATCTCAGGGGCGATGAAAACGACTTCCGGCGTGAAGAATACGGTCTCGGGCTCGGCGTTCTGCCCCGGCTCTCCATATGGTACCGCCTGCAGTACCTCCACCGCGGCGTTCCCGAGTCCCGGGAGGATGAACTGGGAGACACCTTCATGCGTATCTGGTATTACCTTGGCGATTTTTTCACCGATCACCTCCATGCCGGCATCCTGGCTGTTTTCCGACTGCCGACCGGAAGAAATGCCTATGAGGATGAAACGTGGCGAACGGTATCATTCGGAAATAATGAACTGAAAGCTGGCCCCGTTTTCCAGCTCGATCTCCACAAGGTTTTCATCCATCTGAACATCCTGTACGTTTTTCGGGAGGGTGACGGCGAGGGGCTCTATGACGGCATCTCTCTGAATCCCTTGGAAAAGGAGACCTATACCAGGGTTTTCGGATTAAACTTTATGGCGAAGGACTCGTTTCTGGAGAAGGAGCGTCTGGAGAACGACTACCTGATAGGAGCGATCGCTGTCAACACCAACGCGATATATCCCCTGATTCCCTACGTGGAGTTCTTTTTCGCCGACTGGATTTCTCAAGATACCCAGGAGCGCCTTCCAATCGAAAACGGCACCACCTCTCCCCGGCTTGCCTCGGCCGGCTTTCGATACTTCTTTTCCACGGCGCTCTATCTCGGCTTCTACACGGGAGTAAATCTCTGCAGGGAAAACGCCGAATTCCATGAGCTGTACGGATTCGATTTCGGCTTTCAGTTTTAAGCACCCTCATCACAAAATTCTTTTTTTCGGCATCAATTGCAATTGAGAGAAGATAACGGGAACAGAGCGAAACCATGAAAATCAGGGCAAAGAGCACTGCCCGAGGAACGTATTAACGGAATACCGTGAAAGAACAGTTTCGGACGACGGCACTGCGGAAGATCCGGAAGGGGGTCAAAGCCAAAACCGTTGAAAAGCGTTTTTCAGATGCATAAAAAATAAAAAACTTGATAAAATCACATACAAATATTAATATATTAACATGCCCGTGTATCATCATTATGCCAAAGGGCCGCCGTGGGAAGAACAGAGGTTACTGTTTTCCACATAATAAAAATGATTATTTTTTTATGGTTTAGAAGACCTCTGTGATGAGCCGAAAATTGTAACATACCGTACCAGTGAGTCAGCTCCCACGAGTGCAGGAGAGGTTATTCAAACGATATTGGAGGTAGTGAAAAATGTTATCAATGCAGCAACTGGAAGAACTCGAAAGCAGGATAATAAAAGCACTCCAGTTAATAAGCGACCTGAGAGCCGATAATTCCAAGCTCGAGGTCGATAATGAGGCGCTGAAGACAGAGGCTGAGGAAGCGAGACTGAGTCTTGAAGAGAAGGAGCAGGAAATTGAGAAGATAAAGAAAGAGCTCGATGCTGCTACCAGAGAGCTCAAGAGCCTGCAGGAGAAGGAGGACACCCTCGAGAAGAAGATACTGACCCTCCTGGGCAAACTGGAAAGCATACAGCCCGGTGCAATCCCTGTAAAGCCTGAGACTCCCCCGGCCCGTGAGCCCGAAAGACCGGCTGCAGTCGCCCCTGCCTCCGAGGAAGTGGTGAGCATTCCCGAAGAGGAAGAGATACGTGTCGAAACGGTTGCAGAGGAGGAAGAGGAAGCGCCGGTTGAGGAAGAAGAGGATATTATCATCATCGATGAAGAAGCCGGGCTTGCGGGAGACGAGGAGGTAACCGTCGAGGATGTCAGCGAGGATGTCGAGGATGAGGATGAGATCATCCTTCTGGATGATGATGAAGACGAGATCATCATCGATGATGTTGACGAAGATACCATTATCGTTGACGAGACCGATGAAGAAAAAGCAAGCATGGAGGGAGAAGACATATCCCTTGAGAGTGACGACGATGAGTTCTTAATTATCGAGGAGGACAAGGAGTAGTCCACCCGATTGCCCGCGCACGGAGGTGACGAAATCGAGATTTTTTCGGGAGGAATTCATTCAAGTGAATAAGATAAAGGTAAACATTTACGGCAACAGTTATACCATTCAGGGTGATGCCCCGTCTGAGTATATTCTCCAGCTTGCTGAATTCGTCAACGAAAAGATGGAAGAGGTCGGTACAAACATCTCCAGCGGGAATCTCGTTCAAATTGCCATTCTCGCTGCCCTGAATATCGCAGATGAGTACTTCCAGGTCAAAGACATGAAGATCGGTTTGACCGGAGCCCTTGAGAAGAAAACAGAGGCATTGATATCCATGCTCGATGAGGGCCTCATCGGCGATATCTTACAGAACAATTCCGTATACCGGTAAGAGGCATCTTGCTGACCGGTTTTTCCGACAGTGAACCACCATGCCTTCTCAAGCTTCTGTATGTAAATTATCCGCCGCATAATTTTCATCGAGAATTTTTACACTTTTATAAAACACAGTTAGTATAATAAGTACAGTAATGAACACTGGCCTGAAATCGTTGAAGGATGAAGAACTAGTCAGGTTATTCAAGTCGGGTGATGAACAGGCCTTCGACGAGCTGTATTTCAGGTACGCGCCGAAGTTGAAGAAATTAATATACTACAATCTCGGTGACGTTGATGAGTCCAGCGATGTCTTTCACGACGTATTCATCAGGGTGTACAAGCACATTGACTCGTATAACGTGAACATGCCCTTCTCGTCGTGGATTTACAAGATCGCCGTGAACTGTAGCAAAAATTACCGGAGAAAGAGCATCCGGAATGAGGTGCTCATCGAAAAGGAGAAAATCAACATCAATACCGCGAGAAATGAATCCACTCCCGAAGAGCTCTATATCAAAAACGCCGACATTCATGAGTTTTACAGGGCGGTAGACAGCTTAAAGGATAAATTTCGAACGGTATTCCTTCTCCGATTCGATCACGGATTGCAGTATCGTGATATCTCGGAGATCACGAACTGCTCTGAGAGAACGGCGAAGTGGAGGATGCAGAAAGCCGTTGAAAAGATCACCGATTATCTCAAAGACAGGGGTATTATCTGAATCACGGGGTATCCGGAATGACAGTGCAGTATGCCTGCAGGACAAAAAGAACGAGATGTGGTAATCATGAAGGGGATTGATGATATTCGAGACATCATTGTAAAGCTCAAAGGGAAGAAAAAGTTTCGAAACGTCGACTTCGACAAACTCCAATTGATGATCAACTCTGCTGAGCGCGAAGCTCCGGCCTTGGACAGCGCTGATGGCCTCGCACGGATTCGAAGAACCATCGCATCAGGAAAGCGTCCGAGGACCGCTCCCGGCCTGTTTACCCGGCGGGCGCTGGTTCCAGCATGTGCGGCCCTTTTTCTCATCTTCCTGGCAGGCATATTCATATATTCACTCCTCGAAAGAGACGATCAGCGATTCTACTGCACCCTCACCAGCGGAACGGTGAGCATTCTTCGCGATGGTGAGCGGATTCCCTGTACCAGGGGAAGCTCCCTCCTGGCCAACGACATCATTGAAACGGATGAAAACGCCTCGGCAGACTTCTCGTACCGGGACACCGTTACATTCAGAATAAAGGAGCATGCAAAAATTCTCATCTCTGAGCTTCACCGGAGTGACGATCGAATGATACTTGATATGGATCTCTCGCGGGGAATCATGCTGATCACGCTTTCGAAGCTCTCACGGAAGGATGAGGCGGTGATACGGACTCCCATAAGCGTTGCCGTTGTCCGCGGAACGAGCTTTGGCGTTTCAGTCGACAAAGACCTCAATTCACGATACGAGGTTGCAGACGGTAAAATCAGGATTGCGAACCGGCTCTCCATCGATAAAGAGCGCATTCGCCGAGCCGAGCAGGAGGATTTCCTCAACTCACTCGAGAGCATGGTTGAAATGAACTCCATTACCGTCGAAGAGAACAGCATCTGCATGCTTCGCTCATCGCACTACTATCGATTCAAGAACACCGTCGATTCCCTCATGGCTGCAATCGAGCAATCGAAGACTCCGGTGAGCGCCGCGGAACTCTCCAGAATAGCGGAGCTTCTTGCGAAGCCAGAGATCCACTCAGCAACACCGCAGAACGCACTGATGATACCCGAGCTGAATCAATTCACCTCAGCGATATCGCGCGAGGATCGCGAACACCTGCAGCTCACCATACACGCGCAGCCCGAAAACGCAGTCATCACGCTTGACGGGAGCAGGATCACCTCTGAAACAGTATCCGTTTCCCGCGGCATACACCGTCTCGTGGTCACGGCAGAAGGATTCATCCCCAGAACCCTGAGCGTTCCGGTTGCCGACAGTGATGTCGAGATATCGGTCGATCTGAAGCGGGCCGGGCAACCACACGGGCAGGATGAGTGGGCAGCGCAAATTGATGCAAATTATGTAATCGCCCTTCCTCGAAGAGACATGTTTCTCAGCTTCAGGAAAAACGGGACGGTGATAGCCTTCACAAAAGAAGCGGTGCTGTGGAAGCAGCATCTCCCGGGGGCTATTAATTCGCCTCCCGTTGTCGATGCGGAGAGCCTCTATATCGCCACCGACGACCAGCGCCTCTCTTCCCTCTCCCTCAAGGATGGAACATTGCAGTGGAGCAACGCAATCCGCGGCATCATACATTTCAATTCCGGTCTCATGAAATACCGAAACAGCATCTATGCGGCGACCACCCGCGGCTATCTGCACCGCTTTACCGGAAGGGGGAAGCTCCTCTGGATTGTAAAGTTGCCCGCCGGCATCTATACCAAACCGGTACAGAGTGACAAATTTCTCTTCGTATCTACCAGCGATGATCACATTTACGGAATCGATGTTAACCTCAGGATAATGGTTTTCAAGGTGAAGGTCGGCAAGGTCATCGGCTCGACAATAAACATCAGGGACAAAAACCTCTATATCTCCAACTATAACGGTGAGGTCCTCTGCTATAACTACGAACGAGACGAGATCGTATGGCGTCACCATTCCGGGAGCAGGATTATCGTCGACTCCTCCCTCCACGGGAACAACCTCTACATCTCAAATGTCAACGGCGACATCAGCAAACTTGATCTCTCAGGAAACCTGCAGTGGAAAATCAGTCTCGGAAACACCATCACGAAAACGCCTCTTGTGGATGGCCATACCGTTTATGTCCTTACGCAAAAAGTACTCTACCTCGTCGATACTGAAAGCGGAGGCATCAAGTGGTCGTATGTGATTCCCGATAAGGTGACGACCAATATCGCGCTCTCCCATAAGAACATGTATTTCGGAACAGAGAAGAAGGGCATTATCACCCTGAAGAAATAAAGAGGCGTTCCCCCTCAGTATATCTTGAAGTCCGTCTTGATATCGAGGGTCGCGAGAAACTGAGAGTTCTCATAGCGATCATCGTATTCCTTTCTATATAAGTAAAACCACTTATGCTTCAGTGAGAGGCTCAGAAACGAGTTGAGGGCGAAGGAGAGCCCGTTTTCCGTTTCACTCCTGAAGTGATCAACCTCGCCGGCATTGAGTTCCCTCTTCGCCAGGAAAGTATCAACGCTCAGAGAATAAGTGAAGAGCTTCAAGAATGTCACCTGCAGCTTGAGAATTGCCTCAACACCGTAGATGGGATCATCAACGGGATCGTGTACCTGCTTCTCGAAGCCGGCACCGATGTTCCCTTCAATCCTGAAAAAAGCACCGGTGGTGAGAATATTCGCGCCGAAGGTCTCGCGAACAATCGTCGGCCGAAGACCGTCGACGTCGCGCGCGACCGTATCGCACTGTGATTTGTGATAGGGCCTGACGATGTAATCCAGATTAACATTGTAGAAGAAGGTTCCCCGCAGCAGATTCTGTAAATACTGCTTCTCCCCGTCATGCACCTCCTCCTCGATATAATAGATATAGGGAGTGAGGATAAACTGATGGTAACGGTTATACACCGTAAGGTCTATTTTATCCTCCATCCCCCAGCGCCGATAGGTTATATCGGGCTTGCCGGGAGGAACCGGCTCCTCTTCTTTTCTCGAAATAACCGAGTAGTCGAAGAAATTGGATATGAAGAGATCCACCGTCATACGAAATCGCCGATCGAGATATCCGTAATCATCACGGAAGAGCATCTTCTCATCCTTCAGGTCATCGACAAGCACTTCCGTTATATTCATCCAGGTGTTGGCATAGGGGATCTCCCTCTTCAACCGCCCTTTCACCATATCAAATACCCGCTGGGTCGAGCTCACCCGATACTGCCGGGTATCGCTCACCGGATACCCCTGCACCTTCCCTGCGTCGTAGCCGGTGATGAGAGCCCTTTTCGAAAATTTAGCGAGCCGTTTCAGCTCGGCACCGGTGATGTCGTAAACAAAAATGGTATACTCGTCATTGATCATCCGGTAGAGCTGAAACCGCTTGATATCACCCTTGAGGACGGTGCGGTCGACCGTGTTCGATCCGACGATGGATATTTCGGACCTGAAGCGGTCCCGCAGAAGATGGGCAACCCTCCTGTTATCAATGACGCTCTCCTCTGCAGCGGCAGTGATGAGCGTATTTTCCTCCTCCTTGAATTTCCTCTTCCATATCGAGAGGCGATTGAGAAACTGCCGATAGGAGCGATCCCTGGTATTAATGAACTGCAACGGCATGAATCGGAGCTTCCCCGCGCTCACCCGCTCGTCAAGGGAGAGATCGAGAAGATAGTATCCTCTTCTCTTCTGTAAGAAAACAATCGCCCTGCCATCGGAAAAATCGACCCGGTTCATCTTTTTGCCGTGAAGCCTGCCCGCACCGTCGCCGCCGCACAGAACGAGATCGATCTCTTTGACGGATTTCAGAAGGCGAACGTTTTCCTCTATGTCCAGTCCGGAGAGTAGAACGATATGCTTCACCCCCCGCCCTTTCAGGAGATCGACACTTCGCCGCAATGCCGTTTTTTCATCTTCAAGGGTAAGCCGGTACACGCTCTTCTCGGCGATATCGAAGAGCACCCTTTGTGAGGATATGCCAATAAAGGCAACCGTATCCCCGTCGATGGTGTGCTCGAATACGGGATCGTATAGCGTTCGACCATCCCTGACGATATTTGCCGAAAGGAGCCTGGTTTTTTTCTCCTCCTGAAGAAATGCCAGGTTATCGACGCCAATTATGACATCACTCGATGATATGAGCGTTGCACTGCAGTCGAAGTACTGAAAGAAATCGTACATAATAGAGCCGTAACTGTACTTCGAGAGGGCGCCCGGATAAAAAGCATTGCCGAGATCCAGATAGATATCGATTCGCCGGGTTTTTCGCTCGCGGACAATAGACTGCCCCAGGAGGAGAAGGGGATCGTTCTGTTCCTGATTCTCCTCGTCGAGCGAGAACCGTCCCTCAAGATTCCCGGTCAGCAGAAGAGACATTCTTTTCTTTGCAGGTGCCGCCTGTGGAAATGCGACACACAGCGCACAGAGGAGCAGCATGATTCTCAGCACGCTCCCCTTCCTCCAGTTAAGATCGCAGGATCGATCAGGGCTTCGCCCCTTTTTCACTCCGCTTCTCCTCTTCAACCGCCTTCCTGAGTGAGGCGACCATTGCTTCAAGCTCCTGAATGCGAGCATCCTTTTCCTTCAGCTCTCTTCGGGCTTCTTCCTGCCCGAGTATGAAGTCATTAATCTTCGCCTCCATCTCGGCATTTTGCCGCTGGAGCTCCGATATGCTCTTTTTAAGATCTTCAATCTGTTTCAGGCGATCGAACTCGCGCCGTGCAAAATCCTTCTTGAGCTGTTCCCGCTCCTCCCCGAATGTTTCGTCCTTCTTTTGAGATTCCTCGGCCAATCGCCTGATATCACCACCAAGCTTATCTTCCAGCTGACGGTTGAGCCTGGTCAATTCCTGAATCTTCTCGGAGCTCTCCCTCTCGAGAATCATATTTTTCTCTCTCAGGTTTTCGTACTTCTTCTCCCACAGCGCGATATCCTTCTCGAATCTCTCCCTGATGGATCTCAGCTCGGACTCCAGCTTCTCCACCTCGGCGCTCTTCGTATCCAGGTTTTTCTTATACTGCAGATTCTCCTGTTTATAGACACTGTTCTCCCGCTGCAGGAGCGAGAGCCTCTTCTGCAATAATCTGTTCTCCGATTTGAGGTGATCATTTATCTCCAGGCACTTTTTATTCTCGACGGTTGCACAGGCGACGAACGCGAATAGTACCATCAACACGGGAACCGTATTTTTCATTGACATCTCCTCAATCCTCACAGGCGAATGCAGCGGGAATCAACCGGCTTCGTTCGGATTATCCTGACGGGAGCCGGCACGGCGGCACTTTCCCGCCCCCTCCCCCGATGAGTATCATGCCACATGTTATTACCGTTCAACACATATGCTGTTCGCAGCGAATAGTCGGGAAAGAGATACACGTGAATAATCCCACAGTAATTTACCACGGAAAAACGGGGAAAAAATCAAGAATTAATTAAATCGAAGAAAAAACTTGAAATAATAAATGTTGAACAGCAAGATGATTATTACTGAAATTAAGAATGGGCATACGCCAGTATAATTATGAGCAAGAGAATCGATACGACAATCCTGATATGTCCGAAGTGCAAGCGCCAGAAGCTCGACTTCCATGATGATCATATCCGCTGTGAATACTGCAAAACCAGTTATCAATGCACCGAGGAGAAATACTTCTTCGCCCGAAGCAGCGGTGATGATGTTACCGATCCCTTTGACCGGCTGAAACACATCTTTAAAAAGTACCACCGGCTCTACACCTTTCTCATTTATCTCATCAGCCCGGTTTATTCCAACCGCCATTTAAAGAAGTTCATAAAAAAACACATCACCGCGAATACGCTGGCCATCAATCTCGGAAGCGGCAACTCGAATCTCTCGGAGGAGATTATCAATATCGACCTCTTCCCCTATCCCAATGTCGATATGACCTGCGACATACACCGGCTTCCCTTCCGGAGCGGCTCGCTCGATATTATCATAAACCTGGCCGTCTTGGAGCACCTGCCCGATCCCGATCTCGTTGTTGAAGAGATATACCGGGTGCTGAAAAGCGGCGGGCTGGTGTATACCTTCTTCCCCTTCATACAGGGCTTTCACGCCTCGCCGCACGACTACTCGCGGCGGACGGAAGCGGGGCTCGCGCACCTCTTCAGGAAATTCGACATTGTTGAGACGGCTGTCGGCGGCGGCCCGACTTCCGGCTTCCTCTGGATCTTTCAGGAGTGGCTGGCTCTCCTCCTCTCATTCGGCATCAAGCCCCTGCATCTCTTTCTCAACATCTGTCTCATGTTGATCACCTTCCCCCTCAAGTTCCTCGATATTTTGCTGGCGCGATACCCGCTGGCGAAAAATATATCATCCGGTTTCATCATCGTTGCGAAAAAATGAAGGGGGAGAGCGTTCAATCAATCGGCGCAAAGCTCTTATCGGAAGAATTTCTGAATTCCGCCGCACCGCTCACGGGATTATCACGAAAGAAGCTCATCGAAATACTGAAAATCGCAATCGGCGAGGCGCAGTTCGGATATACACTCATCGAAGAATACGATCTGGATGGGAAGCGAATTCTCGAGGTGGGATCGGGCGCCGGCATTCTGAGCGCATGTCTCAGATCTGAGGGGAGAGATATCACCTCCATCGAGCCGGCCATTCAGGGATTCGAAATGTACCGGGATATCGCAAAGCAGGTGCACCGGTTTCTGAACATCGATGCATCAGGCCATCTCTCAATTCCCATTGAGGAGCTGAACGCAGGGGACCATGGCATGTTCGACTTCATCTTTTCGATAAATGTTCTCGAGCATGTGGCGGATATTCACCGGTGCCTTTCGGCGCTCTCATCACTCCTCACCCCCGGCGGGATGATGGTTCACACCTGCCCCAATTATATCGTCCCCTACGAGCCTCACTACGGTATACCGCTCGTTCCCTTCTTCCCCGGCCTGACGCGATATCTCCTGTATCGGAAGCTGAGAGATGATGAGTGCTGGAAATCGCTTAATTTTATCACCTACCGGGACATTCAAAAATCGGCAAAAAAAAACTCTTGCGCTATTGCATTTAAAAGGGGAGTGCTATACGATTCACTGATGAGGCTTGAAAGGGACAGCGAGTTCAGAGAACGGCAGCGAACTATCCCGCTCACCGTATTCAATCTCTTGAGAAAAACAAATTCGCTCAACATACTAAAACATATTCCCTATCAGATATCGACACCGATGGTATTCGAATGGAAAAAATAAAAGTGCCCTTCAACATACCGGCGCTCACCGGGAACGAGGAAAAGTACGTCAGGGACGCCATACGGAACAGGAAGTTTTCCGGCGACGGCCCCTACGTCAAGAAATGCGAATCGTGGCTCGAGTCGAATCTCGGGTGCAAAAGGGCCCTCCTCACCCCCAGCGGAACGCATGCCCTGGAGATGGCCGCGCTCCTCTGCGACATCGAGCCCGGCGATGAGGTGATCATGCCCTCCTACACCTTCAGCTCAACCGCCAACGCCTTCGCGCTCAGGGGGGCGCGCATCGTATTTGTTGATATTCGCCCCGATACCATGAACATGGACGAGAAGCTCATCGAGGCCGCCATTACCCCAAAAACGAAAGCAATCGTTCCGGTGCACTATGCCGGCGTCGCCTGCGAGATGGATGCCATACTGTCCATTGCGGAGAAGCGCAACCTGCCGGTGGTGGAGGACGCGGCGCAGGCGATAATGAGCAGCTACAGGGGGAAATACCTTGGAACGATAGGACAGCTCGGCTGCCTCAGCTTCCACGAGACGAAAAATATTCAGTGCGGCGAGGGGGGGGCGCTCCTTATCAACGACGAGCGGTTCATCGAACGGGCGGAGATAATACGCGAGAAGGGTACCGACCGGAGCAGGTTCTATCGGGGTGAGATAGACAGGTACACCTGGGTCGATATAGGATCATCATACCTGATGTCGGAGCTGAACGCGGCGTTCACATTTTCCCAATTGGAAATATCTGAAGAGATAACAGAAAACAGGCTAAAGAGCTGGGATACCTATTATACTCATCTTAAGCCACTGGCAGAGAAGGGTCTAATAGAATTGCCTGCCATACCTTCGGATTGCATCAACAATGGGCATATTTTTTATATTAAATCAAAAGATATCGAGGAGAGAACAGAATTATCTAATTACCTATTAAAAAACGGGATTTCAACTTTTTTCCATTATATACCACTGCACGGTGCAAAGGCAGGAAGAAAATTATGCAGGTTTCATAATGAAGATCTATTTACGACAGAGGAAAGTAAAAGGATATTGAGACTACCGATTTATTATAAAATAGAGATTGCCAAAATAGAAACAACCGTTAAAAGAATTAAAGATTTTTATAACAGGCTTTATTAAAATTGATATAAGCATGATTCGTTTTAAATTGCACCTTTAATTACTTATGGAGGGATAGATGGCTGAGATTCCGGATATTTCAATTGTTGTACCTGTATACGGAGTCGACAATATCTTATTGGAATTGCATAGAAGAATTGTTGCCGCTTTAAGCCTCATTCCAGCCAGTTTTGAGCTTATTCTTGTCGACGATTGCGGTCCCGGACGCCCATGGGAGCGAATAAATGAGCTGGCGAAACAAGATTCAAGAGTAATTGGTATCAAGCTGTCACGGAACTTCGGACAGCACAATGCTATCAGTGCCGGCATTGATATCATGAGAGGCAACTGGCTTGTGATCATGGATTGTGATCTGCAGGACAGACCTGAAGAAATTCCCCGTCTGTGGGCAAAGGCACAGGAGGGTTTTGACGTTGTTATCGGCAAACGTGTAAAAAGAAAAGACTTTTTTCTAAAACGTCTTTTTTCTCGTATTTATTGGCTCTCTTTTACCTATATGACCGATCAGGTTAATGATTCAACACAGGCAAATTTTGGAATTTATTCGAGAAGGATCGTTGAGGAATTTAAGAAATTACCTGAACATGCTCGTTTTTTTTCCCTTCTTTCCCGATGGTTGGGTTTCGAGGCCACTACTATTGAGATTATCCATGATAAAAGAAGCGAAGGGAAATCAAGTTATACTCTCCGTAAAAGACTTAAGCTTGCCACTGATACTATAACTTCTTTTTCAATCAAGCCTCTTAAATTGATCATTGGAATAGGTTTCATAATGGCCTTGAGTGCTTTTTCCTTTGGAATTTGGCTTATTGTCCTTAATCTATTTTATGGCTATACTGTTCAAGGATGGACCAGTGTCATGGTTTCCATGTATTTTTTATCAGGATTTCTTCTCATTGTAATAGGGGTTTTGGGTATTTACATCGGTAAAATTTTTATCCAGGTTAAAGGAAGGCCACCATATGTCGTCAACCAACGTACTTCCTATAAAGCAGAAGGTGTTACAGAAGAGAAAGATTAAATAATTTCATAATTGATGCAACTCATTGAAAGGCAATGTAAATCGAAATCAATCAACCGACATGAATTCGTTTTTTGTTTACAGTTTTATTTCACGAGATATTATCCAGCGTTTTGAAAATATGTCCATTATTACACGATGCAAAGGTAAAAGCTAAAATGCCAGCATCATTTCTTAAGATAAAAGACACTATAAGGTAAATCTAAAAGTAATCCAATTAATGTATAAAGAGTTACATAAAACCCCTGGAGCCGGATACTGGAAAAGGCTGTTGCTGGAGCAATTTATCGAACCTGCCATTGTATGCCAAAAGGATAGTATGGCAATCACTGATAATGAAAAGCTTAGAGTTTTCAAAAAATATGTTAATATTATAAATATTGAGACATCATCTTATTGTAACAGAAAATGTAATTATTGCCCAGTATCACAATATGATCGTTATTCAGAAAAAAAATACATGAGTGACATTGTTTTTACAAAAATAATTAATGACCTGAGATCAATACAATATAATTCAACATTATGTTTAAATTTATATAATGAGCCATTAGCTGATAATCACATTTTTGACAGAATTAAGCAAATTAAAAAATCAATTCCTAATTCACTCATTTTTTTCAATTCAAATGGTGACTATCTGACTGTTCCAATAATTGAAAAATTATCTGAAATCGGGCCCGTAATAATCAATGTCACTCTTCACCAAAAACCTGATGAGGAATACAATGATGAAGATAGAATCAAGCACTTCAGGAAATTTTTTAAAAAATTGAATATACCATTTAAAATAGACACTCTTATACCAGAGAAAACAATTAAAACATCTTTTAAGCAAAACGGCATTAAGATAATGGTTAACGCAATTAACTATAATGAGTCCGGAAACTCGAGGTCAGGAATTATAAAACATTTAATTCCTAAACAAATAAGAACCAATCCATGTTTACGGCCTTTCCGTGAAATAACCATAGATTATAATGGTGATTCATGGCCCTGCTGTAATATATTCCCGGATGCTCCACAAAATATAAATTATAAAATAGCCAATTTGCAGGATTCAAATTTGTTTGATATATACATTAACGAAAAAATGAATTATTTTAGAAGAATGCTGTTTATCTTCAGTGAAAAAGAATCGATATGCAAATTTTGCTCTGATCCTGATAATTCTGAAATAACATCAAAGAAACAACGCGATGAAATTTTACAAACAGCAATGAATTATGGAGAAAAATAGTAGACGATTGCTAATCGCCGGTGGAGGTTATGCAGATATACCCCTCATACTATCCGCGCAAAAACTTGGCTATTACGTAATAACCAGCGGGAACAGGCCCGATGATCTTGGCCATCAATATTCCGATGAATACTGCCCGGCCGATTACTCAGATCCCGAAGCCATATATACTTTAGCGAGGTCCTTAAACATATCGGCAATCTGCGCATGCTGCAATGACTTTTCCGCGCTTTCAGCAGCCTATTCCGCTGAACGGCTTGGTTTGCCCGGGCACGATCCGTTCCGTATCGCTAAAATCATTCATCACAAGGATAAATTCCGGCAATTTGCCCGTGAGAACGGAATCCCCTCCCCTCTTGCCATGAGCTTTGCGAACAGAGAAGACGCCTTTAATGATATAGGTAAACTTTCACTCCCCGTTATTGTTAAACCTGTTGACATGACTGGCGGGAAGGGTATTTCCATTGTACGTGAAATCAGTGAAGCGGCTTCAGCACTTGAGAAAGCTTTTTCAATTTCGAGAATGAACCGAGTTGTTGTTGAAGAATTTATCACCGGCAGCCGACACGGTTTTTCAACTTTTTTAGTAGATGGACGGGTAGTATTTTATTTTTCCGATAATGAACATTACTTTATAAATCCCTACCTGGTATCAGCCGCTTCTACTCCAAGTATTGTTCCCAAATATATAGAAGAAAAACTGTGTGCCGAATCGGAGCGGATTGCTTCAATACTGTCATTAAAGACCGGCATTTTCCATATTCAGCATATCCTCAAGGAGAATAACCCTTTTATCATAGAGATCTGTCGCCGCGCACCGGGAGACCTCTACATCAAACTGGTCGAGCACGCTACCGGTGTCGATTACCCTGCCTGGATAGTTAAAGCTGCGACAGGATTACAGTGCAACGGGTTAACGCAGGCCGAACCAAAAGGTTTTTTTACCCGTCACTGTGTGATGAGCGCAGAACCGGGGAGAGTAACTAATATAACCTTTGACACATCCATAGAGAAAAATATAATTGATAAATTCATGTGGTGGAAAAAGGGGGATTTAATATCAGATTACATGACAACCAAATTCGGCATTGTCTTTCTCAAATTTGAGTCAATGGAAGAGATGATGGAGAAGACTGAACGGATGCAGGATTTAATCAAAGTTGAAACAGAGTAATGTTGCGTGAACCGCGAGAATAGAAAGGGAAGATGTTCGTCACACTGGGCAATCGGCAGTGAACCTATATTGATAAAAAAACGAAAGTCAATCTAAACAAGGAATAAAGCATGTCAGGAAATCCCTTAAAGTTAGGCTTTATCGGCGGAGGTATAAATTCTGCTGTTGGTAACACCCATCGAATCGCTTCACAAATGGATCACCGGTGGATACTCGAGGCAGGCTGCTTTAGCAAAAACAGTGAGATAAACCTCGAAACAGCCCATCAATGGGGTATAGATACCTCCAGGCTTTATGAGAACTGGAAAGATTTACTGAACAAAGAAAGTGGAAAGCTGGATGCCATCTGCCTCCTTACCCCAACCCCGATGCATTCGGAAATGGCAATAGAGGCCTTAAACCTGGGGTATGCGGTTATCTGCGAAAAGGCTATGACTACAAACTGCAAGAATGCCGCTGCAATATGCGACACTGTTGAAAGGAACAAGGGATTTTTAGCGGTAACCTATAACTACACCGGCTATCCCATGTTGCGTGAGCTCAGGCAAATGATAAAGAGCGGCAAACTTGGCACCTTGCAACAGATACAAATAGAAATGCCGCAGGAGGGCTTTGCCCGACTGGATAGAGAGGGAAAACCATTTGTTCCACAGTCCTGGCGTCTTGAAGATGGCATAATTCCAACAATATCACTTGACCTCGGCGTTCATCTACATCATATGATATATTTCCTGAGCGGAGAGAAACCGCTTGAAGTCGCGGCAGACCAGACGAGTTTCGGAAATTTCAAGCAGGTAATGGATACTGTCATGTGTATCGCCCGTTATACAGGCAATCTTCGCAGCCAGTTATGGTACAGCAAAGCTGCCTTCGGCCATCGGAATGGCCTGCGCGTCAGGGTATACGGAGATAAGGCCAGCGCCGAGTGGTTTCAGATGCAGCCGGAGGAGCTTATATTCAACGATATTTACGGTAATCGTTCAGTTATTGACAGAGCTTCAAATGTAGACCTTGCAAATGAATTACGATACAACCGCTTTAAATCCGGACATCCGGCAGGTTTTATCGAGGCATTTGCGAATCACTATTATGATTTGGCTGAAAGCTTACTAAAATTCAAGGAAACCGGAACTTTCGATTCACCCTGGATCTTCCCCGCAAACCAGGCAATGGAGGGTCTGGAAATGTTCGAGGCAATTGCACTAGCGTCAAAGAATCATTGCTGGCAAAAAATTTCGTAAGGACTTAATTTGATATTTAAATAGTCGTGAAACAAGTTCATCCCATGGATTTCGATACAATATAATTACAATATTATAGGGGGAAGGCGAGCAAAAAAAATAATTGTTATTTTTTATATCTTAAATTTAATATAGATTTTCTGGAGTAATTATAATGGATGTACAATTGTTAAAAAAATATACAATCAGGATGTCATTATGGATTTCCAAAATGATTTCACTTACTGTAATAATATTTATTTTATTGGAACTATTTTCATGGACAACTATTAAGTTGATACCGACGATTGACGGAATACTGAATAATCGGTCGTTAAAAAATATAGAATTGGATGCAAGAGTGAATTCACCCCAGTATATCGATAAAGATTACGCCCGTACAATATTCGCCGATTCCAGAAAATATAGAGAACTGTATCATCCGTACACCGTATGGATATCAGGAAAACTTCACAGTAAAACAACAAACATTGACCAACACGGAATTCGAAAGACATACAATCCACCGGTTGTTCAATCGAAAATAAAAACCAGCAAAAGAATATTTGTTTTTGGTGCAAGCACGGTATATGGACTTGGAGCTGACGACAATAACACTATTCCGTCATTTTTATCAAAAATTATCAATAAACGTAGTCATTATCCTTATCAAGTTTTTAACTTTGGAACGCCATCATATACAAGCTCTCAGGAATTAAGCAGACTTATCGTTGAATTACGCAACAACAACATCCCCGATTACGTTATTTTCTATGATGGAATAGCAGATACCTTTATCGGAGTATATAATCCCGGCATACCCGACTCGCATTTGCACTATTTTGAAACAGCCTTATCATACAATAATCATGGATTTGCCAACCTCTTGTATTCATCGTATTCTTTGAGACTAATTGGCCATATCAAATCACGGCTATTCTTAAGATTCGATACGTCTAAAACTGAAAACATGGAAAATAGAATTTCCAGAACTTTGAATAATTATAAGAGAAATATTGAGATCGTTCATGCTTTGTCAAAACAGTTTAAATTTAAATACTATGTTTTTTTCCAACCAGTACTCAGTAGTACAATAAAGCCAAAAACAGAATATGAAAAGATGATTTATGATAATAATGGAATAATTAATATTATCTTTAAAAAAACTTACGACAAAATAAAAGATATGAATTTTAATGGTTATAATTTTTTTAACATTTCAGATGTTTTTGACAAGACAGACAGGGAAGTTTATATTGATTGGGCGCATGTAGGTACCTATGGAAACGAATTACTAGCAAAAATCATGTATAAATACGTGAAAAAAGATATTCGTTGAACTTCCTAAAATTCATAAATCTATATAGCAAATTAGAGTTGTTATAATGAGTAAAACATCGTTAAAGAAATATATTATCAGCATTTCATTGTGGTTCTCGAAAATAATATCACTGACATTTATCATATTTTTAATGCTTGAAATATTTTCATCATTTGCAATCAAGTCACTGC
>Ga0180433_10005131_pt1 | contig 17906 bp, 16 predicted proteins | sample SS_ome_8_FD_132980 | JGI IMG/M metagenome (GOLD analysis project Ga0180433, IMG submission 132980) | Hypersaline lake sediment archaeal communities from the Salton Sea, California, USA - SS_1_D_1 metaG | ecosystem: Environmental > Aquatic > Non-marine Saline and Alkaline > Hypersaline >... | reverse complement strand
TGATCTAATCAGTGCTATTCCATTTTTTACATCGGAATGGACCGCCCACGATGCAGATGATTTAGGTATAGTTCTCATTGAGTTATTCTCTATAATGGGCGACGTGCTTCATTATTATAATGATCGTAATACTAACGAGGCTATTCCTATATTGGCTCGCCATAAAAGAAATGTTGTAGCCGGTGTAGAACTTCAAAATTACTATCCTCACTGGAAAGAGGCTGCGCTTGTCGATTTAGTTTTAGGCGTAGATACCGCATTAGCATTCGATGTTCCTATTTCTGAAAATTTTAAAATGTCCACATCAGGATTAGAAGAAGATATTTATTTTCAGGCAATAGATGCTACGGTAATGCCTGCTGGATCAACTTCAATTGTAGTACCGATGATTAATGGTATTAAAACTGAAGAAATATTAGGTATATCTGATGGGTCTGGTTTTCAAAAATATGTGTTATCTGAAATAGACGCTATAGATGGATATATCGAAATATATGTTGCAGGTATCGAATGGAAAGTAGTTAGCAACATGGCCGGTCAAGGGCCTAGTGATAAGGTTGTTACCGTACTACGTGATGGAGATGGTATAGTACACATAAAATTTGGAGATGGTAAACGCGGTAGAATTCCATCTAATAATGCTCAAATAAAAGCTATTTATCGTGTCGGAGGAGGAGAGCAGGGCAATGTAGCTGCTGGTGTTCTCAATACTTTTGTTGCACCTATTCCTGGTGCTGCATTAGGTGTCACATGGACTACTCACGAGAATTTAGTAGCCGCATCAGGTGGCGGACCAGCAGAAACTATTGAAGAAATAAAGCTTAATGCACCACTAAACACTGCGGCACAAAATAGGGCTGTTACTGATCCAGATTTCGAAACACTTGCAATTCAGGTGAATGGAGTATTAAAAGCTCAATCAAAACCATCGTCTGTTAATGTGCATAAGGTCTGGATTATCCCTAATGGCGGCGGAATACCGTCGTCTGGATTATTGACAAATGTAGAAAATAGTCTCAGTGTAAAAAAAATGGGAACAGACCATGTAATAGCCGTTCAAGCTGATTACATATATGTTGATCTAAAACTTAAAATACATCTGTTTGATGGTGTATCTCGTGCTACAACAAGAGAAAACATAGAAGGCGATGAAGGCGTGCTGTATCAACTTTTTGATCCTACGCTAAGAGAATTTGGTGTCACAAATAAAGGACAGGGTAATTTTAATTTATCTGATTTAATTGGATTAATCGAGGCGGTTGAAGGTGTCGATTATGTGGATACATTAAAATGTTCAATGGAACCTGATATAAAATACGAAGTCTGGTCTAGTGATGCCGATATAACTGGGGTTAATATAGGCGCTGCATCTATAGATCAAACATGGCGTATATATTTTACTAGTACAACACAGTTCAATGTACACGGGAATACATTAGGTTTACAGGTGAATACAGGTACAGTTGACACTAAATATATATCAGACAATGGCGAAATAGAGTTTACTGTAATAGGTGGCACTGTTACGCCGCAAAAAGGAGATTGGTGTACTATTAGAGTATCGCGTGTAGTAGGTAATGTTTTAGTAAATACAGGTGAATTTGCAGTGCTTGGCGATGTAGATATTGCTTATTTTGGAGGCGTTGCCGTCTAGTGAGCAATAAAATTTTTATAAAAAATATTAAAAAAAATACAACAGATGAAGAAGGTCGTAGGCACTTTTACCGCGATGATATAAAAGTGGTCAGAAGGTTTAATATCGCCTCAGATGAGTTCTATCGTGCCGGTAGAACAAATTATCGCGGAGAATTTATTGGGTATACAGCAGGCGGATTTTATCGCCAGGGAGACTTGGCGGTGACAACAGATGAAGCAAGTTGGGCCTCTGAGTCCACGGAATCGCCATATTCAGACACCTTAATGTGGCTAGATCCTCTTCCGACATCTAAATGGACTGATGCATCAGGTGGCGCAGGTAGTGCGACGCCATCACTTAGCGGCATGACATTGCATTCAGAATTAATGGGTGATGGCGCAATTAAAAGTGTGGCATCATGGAAAAAGGATTTAGATCTATGGATTGGATATAATTGTCCAACTTGGCCCATACCTGGCGGCGGTTACGTACAACTAAGATTATTGGCACCAGGCGGCGAATACGCTTATTTATTTGTAGCATCAGCAGCAGTTGGGTGGCGTATAGATAATCTCGGTTTATATGCTACCAATACGATTGCAACTTCACCTCCGCAAGTAGGTAAAATAAGAATAAAAAGAGTAGCAGAAAATTGGTATTTTTATTATTATGATGCATCCAATCCCTCTGCCGACTCTGATGGATGGGTGCTAATACATAACTCTACAGGAGATTTTTGGGATTGGAATTTATCGGTAGAAATAAAATTGGTTTCACCAGATGTTTTAGGTACTAATGTTTATATATATAATTTTGATGAATGGAATACAAATAGAGGATCTGATATCGGTGTACCAGATAAAGGTACAATAGTATTCGATACACATGATGTAGTTATACTTGACAATACAGAGCAAGTATGGATGAGATCGGTGGGGGATATGCTAAATGGGTATATGAGATCCATTATTCATCCTGGACCGGGAAATTATACACCAACTGTAGCTGCATGGAATAGTGGCACATTAATGCTAGGTGCTATTTATGATGCTACTGAAACAGGTTTTATAACATTTTTAGATTTTATCAATGATGAAATAGTTTTTTGGGGTGTAACAGAAAATAATCCAGCGGGAGCAGTAGTACGCCGTGTATATGATGGAACTATAGGAACGCGAAATTATCATATAGATTGGAGTACAATAGGAAGTGTGCCTACTGAATTTGGGCGTTGTGCAATACTTGATTTTTTAATTTCTCGACGTAGTGGACCATATGAAAGATCTATGAATATATTTGTTTGTCGAGATAGAATAATATTTAATCCTAAAGACACTACAAATTATTATACTGCTATGGTACAAACTGGAGCTGAACAAATAGTATGGGCTGCAATAGCAGGACAGAAATTATATGTATTGGAATCAACGGCTGGAGTAGCACCTTACTCTATTTATGCATATTATGACGTAAATGATATTACCACAAATGAAACAGTAAAAGGTGGTAATGCAAATGTAATATATACACAAAATGAAATACAGGCATTAACAAATATTGACTTATCTACAAGTACATGGTATCATATTACAGCTACAGAGGATACTAGTTCTCATGAAAGTAGCACTTTATTTGTTTCTACATCAGAAGGTGTGATAATGCTGGATCTTGATGAAACTATTGAAGAATCGACAGAAAAAACAAATCTTGATGTGGAAATAATTAGCGCTAAAAATATAGAGTCCGGTAACTCTATTTTAGAAGGTCGGGTTGAGCGCGTAAAAAGAACTATTCCTGTTAACATGGCAGGTAAATTATATGGACAAGAGTTATATATATTAACTACGGAATAATATAATGCCGTTTAGTAAGCCATTCACAAGACTACATGCAGGATTGAACGACAAGAATGGTATACCTTATTTATATGGCGATAAAGTAAGATTATTATATCGATATGAACCGGCACTACATGAAGACTGGTATAGTCCGTGGGGTGATTTCGAATTTACTGGTTATGGTATGGATGGACATTACTATGTAAATGGTAATAGGCAAAGTGTACCGAAACATTGGGTATTTACATTTGATGGATATGACAGGGAAACAGGTTTATCGGATAGGAGACTATTTTCGGCGGGACTAAAATCACTTGAATCAGATCCGAAATATTGCGGCATTCCGTATTATGAAGGTGCTGTACATATAAAACATGACTTAAATATTTCATCGGCATTAATGTGGCTACAGCTTAACTCTTTGTTTTATATAGGTTATTCGTCTGGATCATTTACTGCGCGAGTGAGGCATTTTCGTGGAAGACCGAACAATGAAGATAAACCATATATAGGTTTATTAATATCTGGTAAAAATTTCGCACCAAATGAATCTTGGATTAGGTTTAAAAAAACGCTAGTTAAAGATTTCCATCTCGATGAACTAGAAGTGGAATCTTATGCCGGTGATTCTGCGGCAGGTTCTATTTCTAAAAAAATAGACACATTAAAATGCGAGGAATTTAGACTTCGTTTTAGATGGGAAGAAAATTCAGATCATTCTGCACAAGTATGGCTTGAAATAGACGAAGGATTTGGTTTTAGAGAAATATTATATATTTCTCATTATGATGTTGATATAGTTACCGTGTCTGTAGAGAGTACAGTGTATAAAAATGAATCTGATTGGAGAATAGAAGATATCACACTAGATACTAGCCAACGTACTCCAATACTAGCGTCATGGTTTATTGAAGCGTATGGTTCATTCGGTACTTATGAATGGCCGATACACGGTAAACCGCAACGTGGTTCAGGCTATACTTTTCCCGGAAAATGTGCAATAGCAGTGCAAGATGTAACTACTGATGAATCATGGCCGGGTGCCGTATCAATCATAGATGTCACAAATACACGTGTACGTTCAGTATGGATGCATTTACTAGCAGAAGAGTATGCGGCATTATGGTCATATCAACGAGAAAAAACGATATATGATGATTATGCCCCGCCCCCGCAGTTGTTGATCACTGATGTTTCGGCAGATAATGGCAGGATATACTTGGCATTTAATACTCAAGAAGAACGTGGATCACATAGCGGTGTAATGGTGCTAGATTTTGTGCGCGATGAAATATGGACACTTGATTCATGGGGTGCATGGATAAGACGTTATATAGGTATGCGTAGCTCAATAGATCGGTATAAATTGTCAATGCAATACCCATCAATGCCACGCGGTAATATGTTTATGCCATTGCCGGTTAAGCCAGGATTAGGATATGATGCTATGTGGCGTTCGGCGGATGAACAATCGGTGCCAGAGTTTCCTAAGCCAGATACATCACGTTCCGTTCAAGGTGTATCGGCGTCAAGAAATGCTATAGCGTTTTCTATGGGACAGTGGGGGACATTAGTGGGTACTCCATATCGAAATCATTATAGATCACGTTTTTTACAGAAATGTCTTGATGCTGATTCAATAGATTGGACACGAATAAAGTGGATGTTTACAATAATCAGCAAAAATTTCGGAATAGTAGATAATTTCGATCTGTGGGATTCAGCGCGAGTACCTACGGGTTCAGAGCTATTTGGTGTTAATGATGCATCAAAACAGAGAACTCCATTTGGTGAGCTAGATCACGGTCCAGTAGCATATGATGAATTCCACGATTTTGAAGGGCATTGGACGGTACATGATGAATTTGATTCGATAGCCACAGAAGCTACTGATGACGAAGCTAATTATGGAGCACGAAATATTTATCCGTGGCCTGGACGTAAGAGTGCTAATATTTAATGTCTAATTGGGTTCAACATACTGGCGATAGTGCCATGCGTATTACATTGGCAGAAACACCAGATTCGGTTGTGTTTCTGCCGGTTGGCAGTGAACGAGGAACTAAGGAACCTAATCCGTGGAATACTAATATTAGACTAGAAGCAGGTATCCCTGATTGGGATGGAGATGTACTAACCGATTATGCTGATAGGAGATTTTGGTTAGATTATGATCCTGTAGTATTTTTGCCACGTGATATTAATTATACAGCCATAGTAACTGGTGCATTTGAACACTGGCAATATCAATATATTAGAAAGGGCATGGGTTTTGGGATCGCCGTTAAACCAGGAACAACTTCCGGTAATCTCGGATATACATTACTATTCAGGACAGTAGAATATACTGCACTTCCAGCTACTAATCCAGATCGATATAATCACGCTGTATTAGAGTTATATAAAGGTTCAATATTTGATTATACCGCTACATTATTAGGATCATGGACTGGTACAGGATTATCGTTACAAGCACGTCGATCATTAGATAATAATGAATCTATTCCATATATTTTATCGCTCACTGTTACCGAAGAAATGACAGGATATAGATTTAGGGCAGGGTTTGGATTTCTACATCCTCCATCAGAAAATGGAACATTGATAATGCCCGATGATAAATGGGAAGCAATGTTGCAAAAAGATGTCATAGATGTTACTGATACTGGCGCTGGTATAGGTGTACCGTCTACAGTTTGCGTAGGTGGAATAATTAGAGAATGGATTGATTTGGCTGATTTTAAATTAATTGAGCTAGGTACTTGAAAATAAAAGGAAAATAACTCATGCCTCGTGATGACTGGCTTATAGTAAAACCGATAGCATCGGAAGTCAAGTTTGGACTATTTGGTGTAGGATCTACTCTCGATTTTGTCCCCGGTACACCAAAAGGCGAACAACTTGTACTTACTCCGCAGGCTAGTGATACAGACGGCCGATGGATGATGTTCTACGATGTTGACGGTTATCGTGCAATAAAAAACGGCAGATTAAGATTTTTGACGTGGATTAATAGCGGAATTGGTCCAGTATGGACCGGAGCTTTTGTTCATGCACAAGGTAATACTGAATACGACTATGCATATCTTGTCCTAGTCACCGCAGTAAATCCTATGGGTGACTTAGTTTCACACGAGATCCAACTGTACAAAATGCCAGTTGGAGGCCCTTCTGTACGATGCTCACCTGCTGACTTCCCGACGCCATTAGGGCGTTGGGAAGTCCCTTCTTCATTTACGTTGGGCAGCAATAGCATACCTATATTTAATATAGAAATATACGTACATGAAGATTTAGTGTCATCTGCTAGTGGATTGGTTTCCAATGGAACCAAAATAGAAATATACCAAAACCATGTAGGCGCAGATGTAGATCTTGGTGATCTCATTGAAGCCATAGAAGATGCTGGTGGAATAAACAGCAATATGTTCCTTGCTTCTGCTGCCGTTAATTTTCCAAATCTACTTACTCAACGAGGTGTATCTTTTACTCAGGCATGGGATTTAGTCGGTGAATATACCGATACATCTGCTGGACGATATACATCTGGTCGTTTTGGCATAGTTAATCTTTCATATGTAGAACCGATTATACATAGCACCACAGCAAGCCAGATAATAGCAGGCGGTGCAGTACAGAATAGTTTTAGTTTTTATCCAGCCCAAATGGGTATTAGTGCACTAGAATTTTTATCTAATTGTAGAATTATTTTAAGTGGCGGTGCAGGATCACCAAAAAATAATGGAGTTTTTGAAGTAAGTGATATAGGGACACAAACTCCTTATTACAATAATCTGTGGTATCTAGGAACATCTACAACATATGGAACAGATGGTTCTGAAACAGCAGTACAAAACCCTGTGACAGTAGATGTATCTAATAAATGGATAGTGGGGTTTGATAGCATTGAATTATTTATAGAATCAGTAGTATCGGAAGATACTGAGCCACTATTTATAGAATCATTTGAACCAGGTTACGGTTGGCCGTGGCTTGAGTCGGCCGAAGAAGTATTATTCGCGGAGAGCTTCTAATGGATGATAAACTCGCACACGGTTGGCCACTTGTTGAAGATTTTTCAACGTTAAAGGCACAGGCAGATTGTTGGCCTATTGGCGAAGACTTTGAAAATGTATTATATCAAGAATCATTTGAGCCGCAGTCTGGTTGGCCTTCTAGTAGATTTACCTACTTCGTAGATCCTATAAATGGCGATGATACCGACACTGGCTTAAACTGGGATCATGCATTTTTGACGGCACAAGAAGCTGTTATTCAATATATTTCTGACAAACATGATTATTGTGCTGCACATGGGCTAGATGAAAGCCGTGGTATCAACGGAGTCATTTTTCTTGGCGCAGGAGATCATTTACCACCCAATGCTACATCACCTATAATAGAAATACCAGGATGGAGTGCCAACGGAGCCGATACAGGCGGCGCAGACGGACTAATGATATTTGGTGTCAATGAAAACGGACGGGTATTGTTAGAGGGGGGTGCTACTAATAATCAATCTTTGATTCATATAGCAGGTGCTCGTGGCATTAGAATTATGAATTTATATTTTCATCGCGGATTGAGAACCGGAAACACGGCAGATATTTTGCTTACTGATTGTGATAATACGGTCAATAAACCACCAGGACTTGCCACACGTCATAGCGATTATTTTGAAATATTCGGGTGTCATTTTCTAGGAGATTTGTCGGCCGATGCAGAAAGTTCTCCATACGCAATATGGTGCCAAAGCGGGAATCACGGCAACATAGAATACAACCAATTTAATGACAGAGTAACTAATCCAGATGAAGCAGCTGGAGTATATTTATCAACCAGAAATGCCGATCCAGCGAGAGTTAGAATAACATATAATATATTTGCCGGGCAAGATGATTTCGATATTATTGAAGAACCAGGAACAGTAGTACTTGGTTTAAATATATATAGTAATTATTTTAAACGGTATGGACGCGGACCCGGAGGCACAGCGATTACTACAACTACCGCCATAAGCTTTGATAATGGACAGGCGGCAGAATATAGACCAATAATCACACGTAATATGTTCATGGGTTGGACCAGCCTTGATGCTACTGGAGCTGGTGATGCCATCAGAGATGTAATGGGCGCAGCAAACATGGATGCTGGAACTGATTATTACGGAAATGATAACGAAAACCTATTAAGTTCATAAGGAGAAGTAACAATGTCGTCACCTTGGCTATCAGGAGCATTATTAACAGCAGGGATGAATCCCATAGCTGCTATTGGTGCATATCGTCGCGTATATTGTGTAGATCCTATTAATGGAAATGACGCAAATGCAGGAACAAGTTGGAGTGCACCGTTTCTTACGGCTCAACAAGCAGTAACACAATTTATAGAAGATAAACATAATGACTATACTGGTTCTGCTTTAGCGCCTACCGCTGAAATATATGGTATGAACGGTTTAATTTTACTAGGTGCCGGAGATTATGCTCCTCCTGATAATGTTACTCCGATTATAGAAATACCAACATGGACCGCAGATGGGGCTACTACAGGTGGAGGGTGGGGTCTTACGATTATGGGTGTGTCATGGAATGGGCGAGCGCTACTAGAAGGTGGAGCTACTAATACAGTGCCTCTTATTCTGGCTGCTGGTGCTCATGGTGTAAGGATACTTAATCTTCATTTCCATAGACAATTAAAAACAGCTGGCATTCCTGATATATTACTCACGGATGGCGATGAAGGTATTTTGTATCCAGGTGGTGCAGCTGCACATCATCCAAATTATTTTCAGATTGCAGGTTGTCATTTTCTTGAAGACATGATAGCTGATGGCGAAAGTTCTGAGATGGCTATTCATATAAAGTCTGGACAACATGGAATAATTAATGGTAATTATTTCTATAGCCGTTCGTCGCCTGGTGCTAATCCTGCACGTGGAATAGTGCTGCAAAATGATAATGGTAATCCTGGCAGAATAGTGATTGCTTACAATGAATTTGAGGCGCTAGAGGATTGCGCTATAAGATATTTGGCGGCAGCTAGTATTCAGGGGTTAAATATTTATAATAACATATTTAGGAAAAATGGTAGTACTATAGCAGGACCAGCGTTTGCTATGGCTAATGCTATTGATATACCTAATGGAAAGGCAGCGGAATATCAACCCATTATCAATGACAATAGATTTATGACTTGGGCGGCTCTCGACAATGCCGCTGCTACCGATGCTATTTACGATGCCCAAGGTGCTGCTGTGGTGGATGCTGGAACTGATTATTATGGTAACGATAACACAAATTTATTAAGCAGTTAGGAGATAAAGGATTTAAAGGAGATATAAATTATGGCTTTTTCCGACTTCACGATTTACAATACAGCCTTCTATGACAGTAGAGGTGGCGCACCTTTTATTACTATACCACATCTTGTTCGTGCTTGTTATACAGAGGGTAATATAGGTGGCGTACGTTATCTTGGTGCCGTGCGAACAGAAACTAGCGAGGCAGCAGGAGACGGTGGAACATACCGCGAAGATGGCATCTTATCGGCGTTCCTACGTCTAGATATTAACTGTGATATTGGCTCAGAAATAGGGTTGATTCAACGTCACCAACTTACTAATCCTGCTGTTCCCGCTTGGTCTATCGATGATGGGTACGTACTGAAAGTAGTAAAAAGCGCGGCAGCTGGTGTAGCTGGTTGGACTATTCAGCTAGACGAGGTAGACGCGGCAGTAGTAACTACGCTATATGGACCAGCTGCCATTGTTGCTACTACTTGGGTACATGTCGGCTTTGAGGTGCAGACAAGTGGTCCAGCACAGGATGATCTTCATGTTAAACAGGATCTTACATTGACACCAGGATTAGATTGGTCTGAGTGGGCAACATCTCTATATAATGCGACTAATGCTAATCACATTGATGACGGTGCAGCTACATTCTATGCTAATTTCGTTGCTGGCGCTAATCAATGGGCAGGATTTGATTACGTGTATTATAGGGAATTATAATAATAGAAAGAAAATCTACTATTTTGTGGACATAAAGGAGATATTATGCCTTTCCAGGGTGACTGGCACCAATATGTAAGTACCACATCAGTATGTACATGGGACTATCGTAGCGGAGCACCTTTTGTAGCTATTCCACATGGTTCTAAAGCCATGTATTTCGAGGGCGATACAGCTACATTAACCGGCATTGCCTTAATGCGCCGAGAAACTTCACAATGTACAGGAGATGGCGGAAACTACTTAGAAGATGGAATATTACGTTCATTTGTTCACCTAGATATACTTTGTGGTAACGGTGCCGCATTTCAGTTGTCTCAGCGTCGTCTATTTGTGGATCCTGTTACGCCGACCTATGATAGTGATGAAGGTTATGGGTTGCGCCTTACTAAACAGGGTGGTGTAGGAGTTGATAGTTACCGTCTTGATGTTTATGAGTTCACAGGTGGTGTAGCAAGTATATTAGCGACGCCTGTGAACCCACTAACTTATGGTGCAAATGAATGGATACATATAGGATTTGAAGTGGTTACATCCGGCGCAAACGATTTAATAACCGTTAAAACGGATCCCACATTAACATACGACCTCGCATGGGCCAGTTGGGCTAATGTTTATGGTCCTTATACTAGTACAGCCCATAAATCACCTGGAATGGTTGGAATCGGAATAGGATTTGGTCCAGCTGCTAATCAATGGTGCGGTGTGGACGCAATAAAATATGACTATTTGCCCTAAGTAGAGGATATAAGCAAAATGCCTATCGGTAGAGATTACCATGAATATTCTGGCGGATATAATCCTTGTTTGATGGAAACTAAAACAAGCATACCGTTTTTAACTTTTCCGCACGGTGATAGAGCAATATATTTTGAAGGCGATGAAAATAATATAAGCCAAACAGCATTAATTCGCCGTGACACATCGCCATGTACGGGCGATTTTGGCGGATATGTAGGTAATGGAATATTTACCGCATTTATTCACCTTGATGTAGCTTGTCTGGCAACTTCAATCGTTCAATTAAGCCAAAAAAGAATATTCGCCGATCCTGTCACACCTACTTATGATGCTAATGAAGGTTATGGATTGCGTGTTATAAAAATTGGTGCTGCTGGAGTAGACAACTTTCAAATAACATTAATTGAATATAATGCAGGAGTACCTGCACTGCTGGCTACACCCGATCCTGCTTTAGTTTATGGTGCAGCTGAGTGGATTCATATAGGCTTCGAAATTGCTGCTGGTCCACCAGATACAATAACAGTAAAACGCGATCCTACATTAACACCTGGATTAGCATGGGGAAGCTGGGCGACTACATATGGTGCTTATGCGGCTAGTGGAACCAAGGCAGATGGAATGATTGGTCTAGGAGTTTATTTCCCTGCTGGCGTAGGACAATGGTCTGGTGTAGATTATATGAGATTTATAACTATTTAATATCATTGTTGTCTTTTAAATTGTCTAAAAAACGTTTTTCTATAATATTATATACTTTTTTATTTAAAGCACCAGCAAAAAGCCCAAGTGATCCGTAAACAGCAAGCCATTGCCCTATTTCCTGCCATGTAGATGGAAATTTAGTAAGACTTATTAAATACATTCCTATTGTACCAAAAACAAGAGGTAAGATAGGAAGATATTTTTTTAATTGAGTTTTTGCTACCTTTTTGACCGCTTCCATTAGTACAGCAACGCCAATACATATAATACATATATCTATTGCCGCGCCACTTATTAAATCCCATAATTGATTTATATCCATCTGAATAACCTTTTATCTTTTGTTTATCTTTTTCATCGCATCAATATGATAATCCCAGACTTGCATTGGGGTGAAAGCAAAATCATATACTGCTGCATGATATATTTTCGTTCCCCAAGTTTTGACGAAGCTGAACTATTGGGCGCAAGTGGAGTGGCAGCACCCGTTCCGTCTATCCCATTGAGATAAATTTTTGTGTTTGTTCCATCATGTACACCTACCAATGTAGCTATCTCGCTACAATTTGTTATATTGCAGCATTGGCAGCACCACCACCTGAGTAAAATCTAAAAGAAGTCGAACCACCGTCATTATATAAAATACCTCCGATATTAGTTCCACCTGAAACCTCATAGGATAATAATGGGAAACTGGAAGTGAGAGCAGTTATTGAGATAGTAGCAACCATCGTTATCTCTGAAGTCATAACCTCGCCTATGGCATCAGTAAGCATATAATCGCCACCGTCGAAGCTATAGCCTCGTGTAGATAATTTGGTAGGTTCTGCCGCTCCCACTCCAAAATCAGCGCCGATATTGATTATAGGGCCACCTACTATAGCCGTAACGCCATTACCCCATACATGCCCGGCATTCTCGAAATTCTCTCCAAATACCGCCCCACGCCTACGCTCGGCGAAAGTGGTATTCCCGGTCAGTTCGTCTGCTTTGGCAGAGAGACAAACTAGAGGTAATATGAAATAAATTATCTTTTTCATGAAGATACTACTCCGAGTGCTTTAAAGAACGAGTGATCGCCAGTTACATCGCTATAGGCGAATTTATCTCCTGCATCCATATCCAAAACAAAATACTCACAACTTGTAGTTGTAGAATCGGTTCCAGAGCCAATTGAAATGCCATCCAAATAAACATTGAATAATCCGGCACCAGAGCGTGTTACTCTAACTTTAGTCCATGTATCTGCGCTAATTGATCCACTAATTCCTGCAACAGCTCCCACTCCATACTCTTGAAGAGTGACTACTTCAGCAGCAGAAATATTTATTCCATACCCAGTAGAGATATTTTTGTTCAGAGCTACAAATGCTACGTCAAACGTTGATGCATTATCTTTACTTAACCACCATTCCCATGTCCCGTATGCAGACTCGGTCGGTGTCATCTGTCCTAATGCAGTAATAGGAAGGTAGAGTAAACCTGCTGTAGTGCATTCGATAACCTTGACGTTCTTCCCATTAATTGTATCGCTGGAAACCTTGAAACGACCGGATGTGTCAGCGAATCTGAAGGGAGTACTTCCAAAAGCAAAAAATGAACACTGGAATAACAAAATTATAAATAGTGAATATTTAAACAATCTATTCATTTTTATTATCCTTATAATAATCAAGATTACTTACCAAAGCACCTGATTTACCACTTCTATTTAAACCATGCCATGATGTATGCTCTGAAGTTGTTTCAAATATAAATAAATTTTCTGGCCTATTATCAGATTTATCTTGATTTATATGATGTATTACCCATGATTTTTTTAATTTTCTTCCTATATACTTTTCTACTATTAATATTTGTTCTCTAATATATCCATTCGAATCAGATCTATAATATTCTGGTTTTAAAACTAAAGTATAACCTTGATGATTTTTTATTCTACCGCCATTCCAATTAGGATGATTTTCCATAGATATTTCTGGCCTTTTCTTTCCTTTATTCCACGGAATTTTTCCTTTATGTGATTCACTCATCTTTTTTCTTGTATCATCAGATGGAGATTTACCATAATTCCAAGAATGCTTTCCCTTTTGTGTTTGAGCCGCACAATTACGTGAACAATATTTACCAAATCCTTTATTTTTATAATATGCCGGTCTTATAAATTCCTTGCCGCACATTTTACACGTAAATGTTATAGGTGGTTGCCGTGGAGTATAAATGTGTCTACTAACTGTCATTGACCTAAAAATGCTCCAATTGTACCACCCTCGGTGGCCACACTTTCATTGACTCCCCAGTCTGTCTTGAACTGGATTGCCTGAGCGCCTTTTTTATATTCGTTCGCTATCCACTCTTCGGACTTTTCTTCATTAAAAACTTCCACTCTACCGATGTAGCCGTTTGCATAGGTAGGAGATTTGTAACCTATTCTGAATAAAGCCAAAGTGTTCTCCATAGCTGTGTAGGAACCACTGTTAGCGTTAATATCGTCTACCCTTTCCCCATTAAGATAGATTTTTATACCGCTACTGGATCTTGAACCATCATAAGTTCCAACAATGTGTGACCACTTATTCTCATAGGCCGTAATAGCAAAACTTGTGTCACGACCTATCCGTCCACCTGTAGAATTATCGAAAAATCTAAAGTTGAGTTTATCCCCACCGTCAGTAACCAAAAAGTATTCTCTATTTGCAGCATCGTCTTTTTGGACGCCATAAAAATTAGTGGCATCCCGCATTTTCACCCAATAAGACAAAGTGAATGGATAATCGTTAGTGCCATCGCCAAAACTCAAGACATCAGAATCCGGCACAGTTACGCCATCGTTAACGCCATCGAACGATAATGAATCTCCTAAAATACCCCTAGCATGATATGGACCACTTATAGCCCCGTTATTCCCCGTAGGAGAAAAGTCTACTACTTCACCACCAACGGGCTTCATTCCCCAACAGGCAACAAGGCTCGGATCGTTCGGATCGCAAAGCAGCCTGCTTTGAGCTTTTGCATACGGCTTAGTCGGCCAGCTCATGCTTGATAATTCAGCATAGAGTTGGGCGTGTTCTGTAGAGGTTAAAGCTCTATTAAAGAACAAGCAGGCTCGATAGTTTTCTTCTACCGGATAACCCCCGTTGTGATAGTTACCCACCATGAGGCTATCAGAGGGAGTCAAAGTTATTGCTAAACTTCCTAAGCCGATAAAAAGGCCATCATAGTAAAAAGATGGTTTATCGGCCTGCGTGTGAGAAACAGCTATATATCTTTTCCCCAACGGGGATATCGCTACAGTTGATCCACCAAAATTTACATATGATCCACCAGGAGGACGAGTATTAAACTCTATGCGATAAGTCGCAGGAGCAACAAAAAGATCGGCTAATTCTTGATAAGTACCGTATGAGGTCATGCTTTTATTTCTATCCACTAACGACACTATTGTAAACTCATTAACCACCGAGAATCGCAAATCAGTATAGTAAATACGACCATTCCCTAAAAATGTTATTCCCTGGTTTGTCCATTTCGGTGAATTGGACACCGTAGGCTCAAGTCCATCGACCAAGTCAACAAGGCTCCCACTACGAAAATCAACATAGAAAACGAGAGCACCTTCATTTTTCAATTGTTCAATAATACTTCCACCAAAACAAACAGAAGGAAATATAAAAAACAAAATTAAAAATAGGTATCTCATTCAAGATTTTCCTTTGCTTTTTTAATTTCTTTTTTTATCTGTATTAATTTACCTTTAGAAGCTGGAATTAAAAATTGTATTGATGATTCAGTTATCCCGACAAACATAGAGGGTACATTTGGCTCATAATAGCCTAATCCAGCGTAATATTTTAATCCCCAGTAAGCTTTAAAAACATCTTTGTTATCCATAGTTGGATACAGATCATAATATTCAGGTACGGTCTTCTTTTCTTTAAATATATTTTCTTTTATTCCGGCATCATCTAGTATTTTACAGTCTTTTTTGTAGTCAAAATCCTTATCTTTAGCTTTAACATCTCCTTTGTTAATATCAGCGGCAATACAAAAAAGTGATACTAAAGTATATAGTAAGAAAATTAAATATTTCATCTCTATCCCTTCTATAAACCAAGTCTGCCCTTTAAATTTTGAGCAACATTAAACATATCCTCGTCAATTAATTGTACATCTGAAGCCAATGCCCAAATTTGTCCATCTAAATACCATCCAGGAGTAGCACCATTAGTTCTTCCTACTTCAACCGGAGTATTTGGATCTTCTATAGCAACAAAAGCTCCAGCGTTAGCCTCATCATTAGCATTGTCTTCTGTGTGAGTCATATCACTTAACTTATAAACATCAACTTGTATATCGGCAGAAGTCCCTAAATTCGGCTCGTAACGGCCAACAACTAAATACCATTCTCCAGCAGATATAGTAGCTGCGGCGGTAGTACGTCCTATATAAGTATGTGCTCCTGCAACAGTAACAGAGTTATCGAACACATGCATTGCAGCAGCCCCACCAGCAGACACGGTTAGCTCGAACTCCTCCAAACAATTAGCTAAGACCGCGTCATAATATCTCTTGGAAATAAGTGAATGCCCAGTTGCACCCATCGCATCTATTTTTACAGCAGCAATAACTACAACACGAGTCGTAAATCCATTATCCCATACGCCATCAGCCTTGGAAAAATAATCAGTAGTCCCATTAAGATAAGCATAAGATAACCATTTAGTATACCCGTATACAGGAGAACCATTAGCAGTAAAATCATTGGCGGTATAGGTAAAATCAGTAGCATCTCTTTCAATAAAATTAAGAAAGAAAATAGGATCTATTAAATTTTTTATAAAGACATCATTTATTCTATTGTGATGAGTAAAATTAGGATCGGAAGTAGATCTGCTCATAGTCTTACCTTTCTAATACATAAGTTTGTGGTTCACAACCCAATCACCTGTGTTTGGACCATTTGTCGAAGATTCTACCCTAATTCTCATACAATGCATTGCTTCAGGTGTATTTATACGCCACGTATCATAAATCCATCCACCGCCAGGAGGAGAATTAAGATTAAGTGTACCAAATAAATAATTAGTTAAATCTTGATAAGCAGCAGCGGTACAGTCACCTGGAGTAACACTTGTTTCAACCGTAACAGTTACACCACTAGGCCCGGCACCAGCATTGCCACCATTAATGGCAAGTTGAATCCATCCATACCTAAATCCATCCCAATTAATATAATAAAAATATATTCCATCCGTTCCATTGGTAACATTAGCATCCTCAGCATTAATAAATTTTTGATCTAATGGATCTATTTCTTCTACTCTTTTTGAGTTCGAAGCAACAGTATGCTCTTTATCTTGACTCTGGACTCCGACCACATAAGTATCTCCTACCGCAAAAGGAGTGCCGGCACCAGCTACAGTAATAACACCGGCAGATGCTTTTAAACTTACTCCACCTACCCCATTTACTAGTGTTCTGGCAAAAGTCGATCCAGATGGATAATAAGCTATGTAGACTACAGTTCCATTTGCATCATCCATTGAAAAAGGCCATCCTACACAAGTAATCGTCACATTACTCGTATAAGAACATACTCCATCACTGGGAGATCTATAATTCGCTACTAATGGAGATAAATTGGCATTTACATAGACATTTCCTTCATTATCAGTAATGGCAGGTTGATAATCACCACTCGTGCCAGAGGTAGCAGCAGGAATATCCGATCTAACTGTTAATCCCTGAATGCCTACATCTTCATCGGTATGGGCAGCATCCTCTTCTAAGATAGCAGTTTTTGTCCCGTCCTCATTCAGAATTGTTCCGAACAAAACACCTTGTAGACTAGTTTTTAAATACATCGCTTCGGTAGCAGCAACAGCACTTAACGCGCCTATATTTTCAGCTACACCAAAAATTAAAGTACCTTTATCCCAAGTTCCAGGAACAATTTGCCCGAATTGAACTA
>Ga0180433_10005130_pt1 | contig 17914 bp, 17 predicted proteins | sample SS_ome_8_FD_132980 | JGI IMG/M metagenome (GOLD analysis project Ga0180433, IMG submission 132980) | Hypersaline lake sediment archaeal communities from the Salton Sea, California, USA - SS_1_D_1 metaG | ecosystem: Environmental > Aquatic > Non-marine Saline and Alkaline > Hypersaline >... | reverse complement strand
TTATATTAATCAGTTTAGTTTTTATCTGCGGAATGAACCATCTAACAAAATAATACACTAAATAATAAATCTCTGATGCATTTATTTCGTTTAACTTTATTTTATTAATTGTATCATATGGCTTTTTGATTTCAATTAATATATTACAACTGAAATTCTCATTTTTTTATAGAAAAATAGAAAAGCTCGAGCAACAAACGTATTATAATTCTTATGTTTACTCGAGTCTTTTATTCAATGTTTGTTCAAGTAGAAGTACGAATCAGTATAAAGTATAAAATATAAGGTTTCATGGTATAGCACTTTCAAAGTAAATATTATATTTTGTAAAAGAACAGTTATTCTTTTTATTTCAAGACAATAAAAAATCTTATTAACAATATTTTCTATTTTTTATATCAATAAATCAAATTCGAGATAAACATTTTTTCAATATATTTTCAATATTTTTTCAAAAATTGTCAAGATTCAGATTTATATCATTTTCAACATGTTAAATGTAATGCAGCAACTTTTTTAGTTAATTGTTCTTTATTATATTCTTCACATATTTTTTTAGTTTTATCAATAAGAATCTTTTTAATACCATTTTCCTTTAATTGATTAATGAAACTATCATCAATATGCATTAGACCATACATGCCGGTACCAATAAATAATGCATCCGGCTTATAATGAATCACGCTTTCTAAATCAGTTATTTTTAAAAAATGTCCTTTTTCTCTCCACCATTGATCTTGAACATGGTCAGGAAAAATAATGATATCTTTTTGATATGTTAAACCATTAATGGTAATTCTACCAAATTGGTATTTCTCGATGATATTCATGATATATTCCCCAAAGATAGCTAAGAATAAATTAGACTATTCATATTTTTTATTATTGAAAAATAATTGAAGCATAACCCACAACTTGATCATTCATTCCCGATACATCGCCAGATGTAGCATATTTTAACAACTGGCCTTTGTTAGTTCCTAATTTTTTACAGATCTCTATAACGACAGCGATTGGTCCCGGACCACAGATAGAAGCACCGTTACGGCGGATGGTATCATAAAAAAGATTACTGTCCATATTGATAATATTTTTAATAGCTTCGGTATCCTTGCTTCTGGCACTTTCCTGACTTTCATAATGCGTAAAATCAGAACTGGCAATGAAAAGACATGATTTTTCTTCAGTAGACCGGTATATGGTTTCTGCTAAATATTTCATGGTATTTAGTTGCTGATTGATGATACAGATTGGAACTATTTTAAATTGATTATAGGGATAAATACATTGCAAAAAAGGTAATTGTACTTCAATGGAGTGCTCAAAAATATGGGCTTGCATATTCTCTTTGATAAGATGTCTATCATCATGAATCATAATATCTTCTGCGATTTGTTGATCGATCTCGATATTTCCAAGGGGGGTTTCCCATTGCCCGGAAGATAATACAGCGATTTCTGCACCTAAACCGCGATGATTAGGTCCCAGGATAATAATAGTCTTTGGTGCCTTTTCCCGGGATAAACGTAAAAAATGATGGGCTGCAATGGGACCCGAAAACATAAAACCTGCATGAGGAGAAATGACCCCTCTTATTTTTCTTTCACCTTTGTCATTTTTTCCGGGTTCGGGTAGTAATCGAGGTCCGATTTCATGTAAAAAACAATTGACTAATTGACGAGACAAGGATTCTCTATTAGCATCATAAAATGAACCTGCTACTATAGCTTTTCTTTTATGTTCCAATTTAATCCTCCAATCTACTAGCCCAAATGTATTAAAATCAGCTTCTACCTCTATAATGCTTGCTACTTTTTTTCTTTTTACGAAATATTTTGGGCAATCCAAATAGAATAATAATGGTGACTAAAATAATTATAAAAATAACCCTGAATAAGGTTGAATGATAAAGATACTTTAGATAAGTTAAATAATAATTCTTTTTTGCTTCAGGATAATTCGATTGATTGGTTAGAACAATATTAAAATGGTTTAAAGCTTCTTTGTAATAACTATCTTTTACATATTCTGATGCCAATCTATAATGAGCATTAATAAGCTTTAGTTTGATATTTTGATCCTGAGGATATTCTTCCAAAATGAAGGTATATTCATTGATTGCTTTTTCTAATTGACCATTTTCGTAATAGGCAAAGGCAATTGCCTTTCTTGATTCATAATCTGCCGGGTCTTCTTCTAACACATTTTGAAATGACTGTATTGCCTTTTCCCATTCAGCATTTTCAATATATTCTAGGCCCAGTTTTTTATTAATAATAATTTTTGAAATACAATATTTTGCAACCTGGTTATTTCCGGCAACAGCAACATAGATATAACCTCTCTGGTCAACCGCTATCCCCTCTGGATAATTCAAAGGCATCTCCTGTTCATTGCTGCCAAATTCTGTCACAAATTGATATTCGCTATCATATTGGACCACTTTGCCGTTTTTATAATCAGTAACATAAATATTGTTGTTTGTATCTATAGCAATATAACGCGTACCATTGAATTCACCAGGACCACTACCTGGATTGCCTAATCGTCTGATAAACTGTCCTCTTTCATTAAAAATCTGAACCTGATGATGAAAGGTATCTGCTACATAGATGTTACCTTCTTTGTCAAGAGCAATCCCCCTGGGATAATAAAATTCCCCATCTCCCAGACCTTCCCTGCCAAAAGTGTATCGTAGTTCAAATTCTTTAGACAATACCTGTATTCTGTTATTTCCGGTATCAACAACATAGATGTTACCTTCTTTGTCAAGAGCAATCCCCCTGGGGTTATCAAATTCTCCGGGGTTATTTCCTATCTGTCCAAATATTTGAAGCGATTGACCCTCATGAGATATTTTGTGCAAACGGTGATTATGTTGTTCGACAATAATGATGTTAAGATCATTATCCAAGGCAATACCTACTGGACCGTCAATTTGAAAATCGCTATTTTCATCAGGAATTACTCGGATAAATTCTCCATCACTGTTAAAAATTTGAATTCTGTCATTTTCCCAATCAGTGATATAGATATTATTATCTTTGTCCAGAACCAGACAAACAGGGTAGCTGAACTCCCCTTCTCTGTTTCCATATTCACCAAAAGTCATTTCAATAACATAATCATTATTGATGGCAAAACAATTTTGAGAAAAAATAATCACTAAAAATACGGCAATAAAGAAAAACTTTTTTAAATAATTATATTTATTATTCATGTATAACATAGAGCTCACCTCACTATTATTACCATCTACATTATTATTTTCGTGTTGTGCCAGTCAATTCCTTTATTTTATCTTGAATTTTTAATAAAGTTTCTTTTTTATATTCTATATCTTTTCCCCTGTTATTATCAAGGTAAATGGGTTTACCAAAACGAATATAAATTGTTTTTCTTTTTAAAAATAACGGAATTTTAGCATGAGAGGGATAAATATCAAATGTCCCTTTAAGACCTACAGGTATAATGGGAGAATTGGCCTTTAAGGCAATTTTAATCAAGCCGGCATTCAGATCTAAAAGCTCGCCGTTTGAAGAACGGGTACCTTCCGGGAATATGCCTAACACATGGCCTGTTTCTAACAGGGAGAGGCTTTTTTTGATTGATGCAGGATTCAACTTTTTCCTGTCAACCGGAATGACATCAAGAGATCTACCAAGGAAAGCCAATATCGGGACTTCAAATATTTCTTTTTTGGCTATAAAATAGATTTTTCGCTTAAATGCCACTCCTAAAACAATAGGGTCTAAATAACTGACATGATTGGCAGCCAAAATAAGAGGACCTTCGTGGTTCATATTTTCCTCTCCCTCTATTTTCATTGACCAGAAAAGATGAATGATAAAGAAACATATCAATCGGATTATTTTATAAAACATATTTTATCTCACATTTATAATTTTTGAATATGTTCTCCTATGGCCTGGTACTTATCTGTTTTTACTAATGATAATATTATTATATTGTCAATTCTTCAGTAGATGTTGCTAGATGATACTATTTCATTGTATTTAGAGCATAGAAGCTGGGGGTTATGAGCTTCAATGTTAAAACATTGCATAAAATGGCGTGCCCGAGAGGATTTGAACCTCCAATCTACGGCTCCGGAGGCCGTCGCTTTATCCAGTTAAGCCACGGGCACAATCTTTATCTATCATACCATTTTTCAAGGTAATTTTTCCAACTAATTGTCAAGAATAATTTAGAGGGGAACCTTAAGTATATTTGTTCTGATTAATGGGATTGATTTCTTGCCGGTTTTATCATTATGTTTATCTTCTAAGGGAAAAAATATCAATTGATCGAAAATGAGTAAACATGAAAATACTTCTATTACCAAAAAGACGTTATTTATTCACCGCGAATGATTTCTTTAATACGCATAAGTGCTGAGTTATTTGATCTTGCCATTTCATCCAGTTTCATTGATATAAATTTGATAGTATCTTCTAAATTTGGTATCATAACATACTCTAATGCGTTAACTCTTCTCCTGGTTTTTTCAATTTCCTCTGTTAGGAGTACAATTGCTTTATCCAATTCTGCCATTTTGACCATTAGGGGAATGATTTCCTGATATTTTTTTACCACGTTATCTAATTCCGGACTTTTTTGAGTCAAACCATAGCTGTATAAATCTCCCTCTTCAATGATTTCATAACGTGGAACCCGGACACTCATTACATTCTGGTATCGGATTTTTACTTTTGTTATTCTTTGAGGAAATAAAAAGATTGCATCTAAATCACAATCCCCCATGTATAGACTGGCAATAAGAAAATGATTCATACAATCTCTCATTTTTTTCTCAAATTCTTCTCTTACTTTCCTGTTTTCCTGAACAAGTTTAATAAATTGTTGAATGAGAGCATCACGTTTATCTTTTAATAATTTATACCCCCTTCTGGCAAGTGCCAGTCTTCGTTTTAGTCTTAACAGTTCCATTCGATTTGGATTAACTGCTAATATCATTTTCTAATACTCCTTATTCTTCAGTTGCCTCATTCTAATTCTTTATTGTCTTCTGCTATTTTTATATTATTATCATCTTCGTTTGATGATTTGGGCAGATATGTTTTGATATATTCGTCTTTTATACGTTTTAACTCATTTACCGGTAACATTGCCAGGCTTTCCCATCCAATGCTTAAACTTTTTTCAATGTCACGATTTTCATCTTCACCCTGTTGAACAAATATTTCCTCAAATTTATCGGAAAATTTAACATATTTTTTATCTTCTTCAGTTAAGGCGGCTTCGCCTAATATGGTAGCCAGTTCTTTAGATTCTTTTCCTCGGGCATAGGAAGCAAAAAGTTGATTCATAACATTTGCATGATCTTCCCTGGTTTTGTCCTGACCAATCCCCTTATCTTTCAAACGAGACAGAGACGGTAAAACATTAATTGGGGGATAAATACCCTTTAAGTGCAATTCCCGGGCTAGAATTATTTGTCCTTCAGTAATATAACCGGTTAAATCGGGAATAGGATGGGTTTTATCGTCTTCAGGCATACTGAGTATCGGTACCATTGTAATTGACCCTTTTTTCTCTTTTATACGCCCTGCCCTTTCATAAAGTGTTGCCAGGTCTGTATAAAGATATCCCGGGTATCCTCTTCTTCCGGGAATTTCTTTTCGTGCAGCGGAAACCTCTCTCAAAGCTTCGCAGTAATTGGTCATATCTGTCAAGATAACCAGGACATGCATATCTTTTTCAAATGCCAGGTATTCTGCAGTAGTGAGAGCCATCTTTGGAGTAATAAGTCTTTCGATTGCCGGGTCATTCGCCAGGTTGATATACATAACACTTTTTTCAATTGCTCCAGTTCTTCTAAAATCACTGATAAAAAAATTAGCCTCTTCAAAAGTGATACCCATAGCTGCAAATACTACTGAAAAGCTTTCTTCCTTTCCCAATACCTTAGCCTGACGGGCAATCTGAGAGGCAACCTTGGAATGCGGGAGACCAGCCCCGGAAAAAATAGGAAGTTTTTGTCCTCTAACCAGTGTGTTCAAGACATCAATAGAAGAAATGCCTGTTTGTATAAAGTCATTGGGATAATCCCTGGCATAAGGATTTAACGGGCTACCATTGATATCCAATCTTTTTTCAGCAATAATCTTTGGACCTTTATCGATTGGCCTTCCGGAACCGTCAAAAATTCTGCCCAGCATATCAATAGATACCGGAATTTCAATAACCCTGCCCAGGAAACGCACTTTGGTATTAGAAATATCAATTCCCGTGGTTCCTTCAAACATCTGAACGATTGCCTTATCTTCAGATATTTCCAGAACCTGCCCTCTTCTCTTTTCTCCATCTGATAACTCTATTTCCACTAATTCATCATATTTAACATCTGATATTTTGCTAACAATGATTAATGGACCGCTCACTTCGGTAATTGTAGTGTACTCTTTTATCATGATTATTCATCCTTTCCTGCTGCTTTTTTAGAGGTTAGGGAGTTGATTTGCTCTTTTATCATATCTTTTATTTTCTCGAATTCCTCTAAATTGTCTTCCAAAATAAATTTGGATCTTATGATTTGATTCTTTACCGATAATTGATTTAACTGTTCATTAGAAACATCTTCTTCTTCGACAACGGCTTTTGCTTTTTCATGAAAAAAGAGAATCAAATCTAACATCAGAAATTGTTTTTTCATTGAGGTATAGGTATCAATTTCATCAAAGGCATTTTGATGCAAGAAATCTTCCCTGATAGAACGCGCGGTTTCTAAGGTCAATCGTTCTTTTTTTGATAATGCATCAACTCCCACAAGTCGAACCGTTTCTTCTAATTCTGATTCTTCCTGAAGAAGACTCATGGCTAAAGTTCTGACATGAATAAACTCATTATTTACTTCCTTTTTAAAATAATCACTTAATTGATCTAAATACAGAGAGTAACTCTTTAACCAGTCAATAGCCGGAAAATGCCTTTTGTAAGCCAATTTATCCTGTAAACTCCAGTAAACTTGAACGGTACGAAGAGTATTCTGAGTAACCGGTTCAGATAAATCACCACCTGGAGGAGAGACAGCTCCGATAACGCTGATGGTAGCTTCCTGCTCCTGTGTGGACAGACATTTTACTCTGCCCGATCTTTCGTAAAAACTGGCGATTCTTGTTCCCAAATAGGCCGGAAATCCCTCTTCACCGGGCATTTCTTCAAGTCGACCGGATATTTCGCGCATCGCTTCAGCCCATCTTGAGGTTGAATCAGCCATCAGGGCAACATTGTATCCCATATCCCGATAATATTCTGCAATGGTTATTCCGGTATAAACAGAAGCTTCTCGTGCAGCAACGGGCATATTGGAGGTGTTGGCGATCAATACAGTTCTTTCCATTAATGGTTTTCCGGAGTTAGGATCAATTAATTCTGGAAATTCAAGTAAAACATCCGTCATCTCATTCCCTCTTTCCCCGCAGCCAATGAAAATAATAATTTCAGCATTACACCATTTGGAAAGTTGGTGCTGCACTACAGTCTTTCCACTACCAAATGGACCTGGAATACAGGCTGTGCCTCCTTTTGCAATAGTAAAAAAAGTATCAATGACCCGTTGTCCGGTAATTAAAGGTTCTATTGGAGGCATTTTTTCCTGATAAGGTCTCATTTTTCTTACTGGCCACTTTTGTAACATTTGGACTTCGTGAATCTTCCCGGATTTATCTTTAATCTTTGCAATAGTCTCGGTAACCTTGAAACTTCCTTCATTAATAGTTTCTATTTTTCCCTGGATTCCTATAGGCACCATTATATGATGTGTAACAATCGAAGTTTCCTGAATGACTCCCAATCGATCACCTGCACTAACCTCTTCACCCTTCTTTTTAGATGGCTTAAAATCCCATTTTTTTGTCCTGTTCAAACTTTCAGCCTCTACTCCTCTGGCAATAAAAGCCCCCTCATTTTCATAAATAATATCTAAAGGTCTTTGGATTCCGTCATAGATTGATTTTACCAAACCGGGGCCTAATTCAACGCTTAACGGTAAACCGGTAGTATATACTGGCTCTCCAGGTCCAATGCCGGAGGTTTCTTCATAAACCTGAATCGTAGCCTTATCTTTATTTAATTCAATGATTTCACCAATGAGTTTACCTTCGCTGACTTTTACCACATCATACATTTTGGCTCCCTTTAAGCCATCTGCAATTACCACCGGTCCTGAAACTTTGATAATCTTGCCCGCGTTTTGTTGCATTCTTATCCCTCTTTTCTAAACAAAATATCTGTACCCACAGCTTTTTCAACATTTTTTCTTAATATGTTTATACTAAGTGCAGTTTCTTTCGTACGATTTGGAAGAATACAAATAGCCATGGATGATTTTTTCTGATATTCTTCAATTTCTTCTATCATCGTCTGAGCAATTTCGTTAGTGATAAAAACAATTGCATAATTACCCTGAGCACATTCTTTTAATGCTTTTATTGCTTTTTCAGACTGAGCTACAGGAAATATTTTTAATCCGACAAGATTAAAGCCAATAGCAATTTCTCTTTCTCCGATTAGTGCAATATTAGACATAAGTATCCCTTAATCTTTCTCTAATCATGTTTTGAGGTAATAAATATCTTTTACCATTTAGTATTATTCGAATATTCTTTATATCATTTTCTTTTGCATAATAATAGGAAATAACACTTTCCAAGCCAAAAGTAATATATTTACCAATTTTTAACAAATATAAAAGATAATTATCGCTGAGTCTTTCAAGTTCCAGTAAAGAGTTTTTTTCCTGCCAATATTTAATTCCATTCTCAACAAGCGAAGCATAATCTGTTTTCTGAAAATGGTTTGGCCAGGAATGAACTGAGTTTTCATAAATGTCAGTCATCTTTTGAGTCGATAAGTTACCATATTTTATTAATATATCGGACAATTTTGACTTCTTAATATGTCTGATTTTGCATCGACAAACGATGACAATATTTAATAAATCGATTTCAATTTTATAATAATAAAGTAAAAAAGGCTGATTAATATTTTTTAATTGATCAAACAAGATTTCATAATATCCTTGATCTAAAAGGATATCCATCAGCTGTAAATCTTCTGATTTCATGTACTCATTTTCTGATTGCCTGATAAACCTTTCGATCTTAACGGGCACTGATTGGTATTTAGCATCAAATATTGCAGCTTTTAAGATATCTTGGTGAATATTTCCGATATCATAGATGGGGTATGGTTCTTTCTTGTCAAGAAATTTTGCCTTTAATAGCACCTTAAGATTATGAAAATCATATTTCCAATTAAATAGTTGAAACAAATATGGATATGGGGAAATTTCGTTAATCATGTTAATTGTTTTTTTCAAAACATTAACTAAAGATTTATCGATAGTGAAAGAATTTAAATTATCAAAAGTGTATTCCCTGAGATCACTTTCAGCTAAAACTTTCAAAGCATTTTCCAGGTCGGACGAATCTATCATTTTCTCCAATAACTCCTGGTCCAACAAGGTTTTTTCCAATTCCCTGATTCGTGCACAGGCATAACCATAATCTTCCTGGGTATTCGTGTTCTCGTTGATGTATTTAAGCATTCAATTCCTCATTCTTTTTGAAATAAAAATTGATTCAATGTTGTTTCAAGTTCTTCTTTATTTTTTTCAAGAATGACTTCAATAGAGGCATTTTTCCTGATTTCATCTGTTCCGATAATAATACCGCCTTTTATAGGCAGATGCTTTTTCGAAAACTTAAGTTCTCCCTTTTTCCCTTGATCTTTTAATTTTTTATTGATTCCATTAAGGAAGTTCTGGTCTATATGCTTACGTTCCTGTTTTCCAATATAAATATTTTCATCACCATGTTCTACATTTTCAAGAATGAGTTTTTCCATTAATTTTTCATATTCCTTATCATCTAATTTTTCGATCCTCTTAATTACCTCTTGAAAAATTTCATCAATAAAGGCTTGTTTTTCAGAAAGAATATTTTTTTTGGCCTCCAGTATAGCTTCGGTAATGATTTTCTTTTCTTTCAGATCCGCTTCCTGTTTATAGCGTTCCATAATCTGATTTTTTATTGAATTACTCTCCTTTTGGGCTTGATTTTTCATGTTTTTAATATTTTCTTTGACTTCTTCAAGAATATTTTCTTTTTCATGGAGAGCATCTTCAATAATTTTTTCTTTTATATCTTTTATGGGCATTGAAAAAAACTCCTAATATATTAAATAATAATACCATTTAATAACAAAATTGAACCCAATAAGGACAACACTGCATAGGTTTCAACCATCGCTGGCATAACAACTGCCTTTCCTGTTTCTTCCGGTCGGCGAGCAATAAGGCCAATTGCACCGGCTGAAGCTTTGCCTTGATAAATTGCTGAAAAAAAGCCAGCAATCGCAATAGGAAGACAGGAATTTAAAATTTGTAATCCCTGATCAATAGTCAGCACAACCGGTTCTCCGGAAAAAATACCTATTTTTGTTAAAACCAAAAACCCTACAAGCAAACCATAAATCCCCTGTGTTCCCGGTAATGCCTGTAGTAAAAGCACTAAACCAAACTTACTCGGATCTTCAGTCATAATTCCAGTGCCGGTTGTTCCAGCAATTCCAACACCTATTGCTGAACCGGACCCAGCTAATCCGATTGCTAAAGCTGCTCCTAAATAGGCAAGAACTATACCATCTGTCATCAATCAAATCCCCCTTTTTTTATCTGACATTTTTCTAATATACACAATACAAAAAGATATTAAGAATATATTTTATTCATTTATTTTTGACTTTCTTCAATTTTAGTATAGATCGGTTTAAAACTGAATGGTTTAAAGGCAATCCCACCAGACTTATAAAATTTGGTAAAAAATTCAACATACTGCAGTCTGGCATCATGGATGAAAGCACTTAGCCCGCTAATCAGCAAATTGAATGCATGCCCTATAAACAATACAATCAGAGTAAGAAAAATACCAATATAAGGTACATTGGCCATAGTGGCAAGCATATTAAACATCTGGGCAATTATGCCGGTAGCTAAGCCTAGTGCAAATAATCTGGAATAGGAAAGTACATCACTGAAATATCCAGTAATATTATAGAGAGATAATATGCCGCTGCCAATTTTCATTAGAACATTTCTATTCGTTCTTCCTCCTGTTAAAACAATAGTCAAGGCACCAACTAGTAATAGGAACCAGGCAAATTTGCCAAGGAGAGGAGGTATCATTCCCTGTACTAAAACTAGAATAATTCCTGTCAAAAAGACTAACCAGGATATCTGATCCATTAATCCGTCAAATAATTTACCTTTTTTTACATTATCTAAAAATTTTAAAATAATTCCCGTATATACCTGTATTACACCAAGGGAGAGACTGAGAATCAGAAGTGGAATAGGATTATCCGTTGGATCAAACAAAGCAAGCTTTTGAATCAGGAAATCTTTTATGCCGTGGAATATGGATGGTAAATAATCTAAAATATCACCAAACCAACTTCCCATAATGATTCCTCCAAATATTCCGGCAATACCGCAGTAATAAAGTAATTTAAAAAATTTTTTAGCACCATCCCCTAATGCTAATTTTGTCATAGCTAAATAACTTAGAAAAGCCAACACTATTCCGTACCCGACATCAGAAAGACAAAATCCGAAAAAGATAAAATAAAATATTGAAAGAATGGGTGTAGGGTCCGTTTCAAAATAACTTGGGAGACTATAGAGTTCTGTAATGACTTCAAATGGTTTTACCAGCTTATGATTTTCTAATGCAACTGGTACCTTATCATCTTCTTTTGGTACGGTAAAATGAATTTCATAGGTCTTAAAAAGATTTTTTAAGTTATCCTTTAGTCTTGAAATATCTTTCATTTGTATCCATCCCTTAATCACGAAAGTATTATCACTTTTCTTCAGGTGTCTTTTAGTGTCTTCCTTCTCTTTGTTAATAGATAAAAAGTCGTATATCGGATAAATATTTTGATTATTTTTATATATTTCTTTTAATTTTTTTTCAATTTCTTTTTTTCTTTTGGTCATCCCTATTAATTGTTCTGAGATTTCTTCAATGATCTCTTTAGGATTTCCTGTAAAAGAATAATTATATTGGTAAGTTTCAAAGTGATATTGCTGGGAAATACTCTTTATTTCCTCTATATTTTCTTCTAAACCAATAACAACAATTTTTGATTTGTTTTTATCCTTTTTGATTAACTGAACCAGAGTTGTTTTGCTCTTACGGTCCACATCATTCATAAAAGTTGCCAGGTCACTTGTGGTGATTGAACCTAAAAGGTATCTAATATATTTTGTTTGATTCATTTTACTTAAGTCAAGATCCAACTCTTTCCAATTCTGAAGCTCCTGCTCAATAGCTTTTAGTCTGTTCTCCTGTAATTTAATATGATTAACATCATTATCCAATTCTTTGCATTGTTGATACAGTTTATCATAATCCAACTGTCGGAATAGTTCAGCTATCTTGTTATAATCCATTGTTTTTTTTGATGAAAAAAGAGATTGTCTGGCCTTTTTATCTTCATTCTGATAAACAGATAGCAAATCAATACAAAATTTAACCTTATTTAATTCTTCAGAAACATCGCTCTCACTATTTTCCTCAATACTCTTCCAATTGTGAAATGCAGTTTTTTTACCGATGTGTATAATTTCTACAAATCCTAACTTTTGCAATTCTTTTAATAAGGATTCTTTTATTGATAAATGTGCAAAAATATGAAATTTATTTACTTTCGCTATTGCCATTTTATTCCACCAGATTATCTAAAATCATTTCAACTGCTTTATTATATTTTTGTTTTAAATCGTTTCTTATTCTCTCTTTTTCATTTCTACTATTTTCATACGTTTCCCTGGCATTTTGTTTGGCTTTTCTTATTCTTTCTTCTACCAATTCCTGCCCCTTTTGGTTCCATTCATCTATTAGACTCATTTTCAATTTTTCCTGTTTATTTTTTTCATCCCGAAGCATTTTCTGTGCCTCTTTTTTAGCATCTTCAATTATTTTTTCAGCTTCATGCTCAGTGTCTTCTAATTCTTTAATAATTTTCTTTAACATAGTCTTCTACTCCAAAAGTATGAATTATAATATATGAATATGGGTTACAGGCCTAATAACATTAATTGATAATAATAGGTTCTTGATTATTATTTTTCAGATATTTTTTAGTATTTTTATTTACCAAGTTCTTAAATAATTTTTTTATTTATATTTTTCAAATTTTAAGCCATTCCTCTGCTATAAGAGGTTTTAAGTATCTGATAATGCTAACCCACATGTTGTAAAAATTTACCATAATTTATTTTTAAAGTCAATTAAGCATTCATTGTTGGATTATTCAGATTTTATCTGTTTTATAATATCCAGGTACATCTGTAACCTTTTCTTTACGCCTTCCACCAGTCCGTACTTCTCTTCTTTTATTCTTTGAGTCAAATTATTAAGTTTTACCTGACTGACTTTAAAGTCATGTTTTTTAACTAATTGGGTAATAGTGACCTCCAAGCCATATTTCAACAAATCAAGATGAGGAATCATATCAATGATTTCTCTTTTTATCGCTCTCTGGCCGGAGAGATAAGGTGTTAAAAACTGGGGTAAATCAGTTAACAGTCGGCCCTGGCTAAAGACACCAATGGTCATATCAGCTAAATTTTTCCTGATTGGATTGATCAAAGAATAGATATGCTCAGTTTTCAAGCCGATTAAATCTGCATCTAAAAATAATAATATATCTGAATCAGTTTTTTCAAAACCCCTTTTGATGGCTCCTCCCTTACCAATATTTTTCTTCAACTGATAAACTTTAGCTTTTTGAGCACGTGCAACTGCTACCGTGCGATCAGTGGAGCCGTCACTGACTACAATGACTGTATTGATTTCGGGAATTTTTTTTACAGTTTTAATAACATCTGCAATGGTACTTTCTTCATTATAAGCTGGAATGATAGCAGATATATTCATTTTACATTCCTTACATATTTCCTGTTAGAATAATAAGATAAAGCAATGAAATAATAATTACTTTTAGTTATTTAACTTTATAAGACATAGACCTGATTTCTTTAATGATTTTTTGTACAGATTCTTCTATACTGCAGCGGCCAACTAATTGACCCTTTTTATAAAACATGGCTTCTTTCTTGTTAAATGCAATGCCAATATCGGCAACTTTCGCTTCACCTGGACCGTTTACCACACATCCCATGATAGCTACGGAAAAGGGATGCTGGATATCTTTTAAGCTGTTTTCTATTTTCTGCCCAATCCTATGAATATCGACCTGACATCTTCCGCAGGTGGGACAAGCAATGATGTTAATCCCCCTTTTTCTGATTCCCAGTGAATGCAAAATATCATGTCCAACTAATACTTCCTTCTCGGGATTACCGGACAAAGATACTCTTATAGTATCCCCAATTCCCATATATAGCAATATACCTATTCCTATTGCTGATTTTATGGTACCCTTTCGGTCAAAGCCAGCTTCTGTAATGCCAATATGCAGCGGAAAATCACATCTTTCAGCAATGATTTCGTTGGCTTTAATGGTATCCATAACATTACTTGATTTAATAGAAAGAACAATATTATGATAGTTAATTTTCTCTAAGTAGTTAATCAATCGAATTGTCTCTTCAACCATTGCCTCATAATTTGGTTCATGATATTTCACCAAAATATTTTTATCAAGTGAACCTGCATTAATACCAAAACGAATCATGATATTTTTCTTCTTGGCTTCTTCAATAATATGGGCAATTTGTAATTCTTTTTTTATATTACCAGGATTGATTCTTATACCATCAATATTATATTTCATTACCTCTAAAGCGATAGCATGGTTAAAGTGGATATCTGCCATAATGGGAATATGGGTGTTTTTTTTAATCATTGCTATTAAATGGCAAGATTCTATATCAGGAAAAGCAATTCGTACTACATCACATCCCACTGCTTCTAACTGTTTAATCTGTTTAATAGTCTTTTTAATATCCTTAATATCACAAGTGGTCATTGATTGAACGGAAATAGGATAATCACCACCGATTTTTAGTGTGCCGATTTCTGTAATTCTACTTTTCCTTCTTTTAATATAATTAACCATATATCAAATCCGATTATTCCGTAAAGAATCTTAAAATATCCTGATAGGTTGCAATTAAAAAAATCATAACAACCAATGCAATACCAATAAAATAAAGAAAATTAACATGTTCTGGTTCAAGTGGTTTCCCTCTTATTTTTTCAATAGCCAACAGAACAATCTGACCACCATCCAAGATAGGTATAGGGAAAAGATTAATAACTCCTAAAAAGATATTGATTACAGCAGTAAAAAATAAAAGATTAAGAAATCCGATTTGGGCTGCTTCCCCTGCCATTTGGGCAATTCCTAGTGGTCCTGCTAATTCTACAGGCATGTTTCCGGTGAACATTTCTAAAAAACCTTTTGCAATCAAAAGCAATATTTCACCGGTCATCCCGATGGATTTATTCACTGACTGGAAAAAGGTTAGTTTTTCTTTGTTAACCTCAAGGGTAATACCTATCATGGCTCTTTGGTATTCATCATTATATTCTGGAACAAGACGGATTTCGATTACCTCATTATCCCGCATAAGGCTTAAGAAAATTACTTGATCTCTATTTTGGTTAATCATTTCTGATATCTCTTCTGCATTATCTATATTCACAGCATTAATTGCAATAATCCGATCACCACTTTTGATTTCCGCTTCAGCTGCTGGAGTGTTTTCAGCAACCTCACTAATGGTATTTGTTACACGTGTTGTCCCGGAAAAGTAAAAAACAATCACAAGTAACAATACTGCTAATATAATGTTCATGATAGGGCCATTAACGACAACCCGGATTCTGGTCAAAATAGATTTTCTATCATACCTTTGACTATCAGGTACCTCTTCTTCTTGTTGTGATAATTCATTGTTGATAGTTTTCTCTTTCTGTGGAGTTTCACCGGCCATTTTGACATATCCCCCAAAAGGAAACAGGCATATTACATATTCCGTTCCTTTCCAGAATATGCCGGCAATTCTTGGTCCAAAACCTAAAGAGAATCGGAAGACCTTTATCCCAGATAATTTTGCAGTTATAAAATGACCAAATTCATGAAAAAGAATAGCAATTCCCAGAACAAAAATAAAGGCTAATAATGTTAGCAATTTAAATGATCTCCTCTTAAAAATGGATTTGTGTATTGATTGTTAATTTTTTATTTCATTACAAATACTTGCTGTTAACTTTCTTGTTTCCCTATCCTGATAAATAATATCATAAATACTTGGATTTAGTTTGTTTTGATGTCTACCCATTACTGTAGATACGATTTTAATTATGTCTTTAAACTTTAAGCCCTGACTTAAAAAAGCATTAACCGCCACCTCGTTTGCCGCATTTAATGTAACCGGAAAAGTACCTCCTTGCCTAATTGCTTCATAACAAAGGTCAACACTGGGGAATCTCTTAGAATCAAGTTTTTTAAAAGTCAACTGCCCAATCTTTGCTAAATTGATTCTGGATAAATTGTTATGAATCCTTTTAGGATAATGCAAGGCAAAATGAATAGGGATACGCATATCATGGTTGCTTAATTGTGCAATCATACTGCCATCATCATACTGAACCAAGGCATGAATATAACTCTGGGGATGAACTAATATTTCAATCTTGTTGACAGGAATATTAAAAAGCCAATGAGCTTCGATTACCTCCAAACCTTTATTCATTAAAGTTGCAGAATCAATAGATACTTTGTTTCCCATTTGCCAATTGGGATGATTCAGGGCTTCTTCTACCGAAACACTATCCAGAGCGGTTTCTTTTAAATGATAAAAAGGTCCACCTGATGCAGTAATAATGATTTTCTCAATGTTATCATAGAATTTTGCTTGAATGCACTGAAATAGACCGCTATGTTCACTATCGATGGGGATTATCTCCACACTATTTTCCTTTGCTTCTTTTATTAATATTTCTCCTGCAGATACCACAATTTCTTTATTGGCCAATCCAATCTCTTTTTTGGCTTTAATTGCCTCGATTGCAGGTTTTAATGCTGTCATACCAGTAATTGCTACCACTACCAGTTGGTTTTCTTTGATGGTCGCTATCTTAGTCAGTCCGTAGTCACCATACAATATTTGACAATCTTCTTTACTTGTTAACTTATTTTTTAATTCCTTAGCTAACTTTTCATCCTTTACTACAACATATCTGGGTTTAAATTGTGTAATTTGTGTTCTTAATAATTCAATATTTTTCCAGGCAGACAATGCGATAACTTCAAAACTTTCCGGTTCATCGCGAATCACTTCTAAAGTTTGCCTGCCTATAGAACCGGTTGAACCCAATATTGTTATATGTTTTTTCATAAAAATTATTATCTCTCCATATATTTTTTGAAATTAATAACATTAGATCAAATAAGATAAGATAAACAAAAATATAGAATCGGAACTGAGAATAAAATACTATCCATACAATCCAATATTCCACCAATTCCAGGTAATAATTTACCCGAATCTTTTACATCAAAATTTCTTTTAATCATTGATTCAAACAAATCTCCAGTTTGACCGCAAATTGCAGCGAGCAAACCAAGAGCGAATAATAAGGATGGATTTATGGGCAGCAAGGAATAAAAAGCTACCCCACAGATTGCCCCGCCCAAAATGCCGCCAATGGAACCCTCTAGTGTTTTGTTAGGACTAATCTTTGGGAAAATATGATTTTTTCCAAAATGAACACCAACAATATAAGCAGCTGTATCACTCATCCAGGTTGTAAATAAAGTAAAGATTATAAAGACTTTGCCATTTGTCAAACTTCTAATATCGATTAAGAAAGACAAGAAATGCCCAATATAAATTGCAATAAATAAAGTTAAC
>Ga0180433_10005127_pt1 | contig 17918 bp, 6 predicted proteins | sample SS_ome_8_FD_132980 | JGI IMG/M metagenome (GOLD analysis project Ga0180433, IMG submission 132980) | Hypersaline lake sediment archaeal communities from the Salton Sea, California, USA - SS_1_D_1 metaG | ecosystem: Environmental > Aquatic > Non-marine Saline and Alkaline > Hypersaline > Sediment... | reverse complement strand
ATGTTTGATTGGATTAATTTTTTCAAGAACCGGGAAAGGAAAACATAATTTGTATTTAAAATACCCAAACATCCCAGAGAATAAAAAATGATAGTATTTTGATTATAATAAAAAAAATGGGATTTATAAACCTAGAACCACATTACTTTAAGAGAATAATGGAATTTCGTAATACTAAATAAAAAAACCAGACAAATAAAAAAAGAACAATATTATTTTACTTTGATTCTCTAAATTAATTCTCGAGTAAAACATATATTATTAATATAGAAGCCCGCATTAGTTTAAAGAACACAAATAACAAGATCAAAATTTCATTAATTATTTTTTCCTTACTGTTTTAATTATTCAATTACCTAATATTCAAGCCTCGACTTCTTTATATGAAAAAATCAGGTTAAATTATTTCATCATTTTTTATGACTTGGAGTATTAAAATAGTTTAGGATATTTTTTTTTGTGATAAAAAACAGTGAGTAATTTAATTTTACCAGCGCCAGTTTCTTCACAGTCAATGCATCTTTTTAATTTGGATCTTAATTCCCGACATTCATCACAAACAGAAAATAAAATTCTTAAATTTCTCTCAAGTCTAACCTCTCTAATTCCTGCATATTCATATCTCATAAGTGTGAAATTAGAGGGATCATATAAAATTTCATTAAGGATAACATTATTTACTTGTCTTTGAGATCTTTTATCGAGTTTTCTAAAATCTTTCTGAAACCTTTTGGATTGAAGAAGATCAGAGGGGGTCATATGGAATTGCCTTCTCATCCATAGCTTCTTTAATCGCTGTTATAGATTTTTTATAAAGTTTCTGATCGAGAAAATATTCTAAAGTTTTTAATGTACCTTTATCTACTATAGAACAAGGCTGTAAAAATTTTTTGTCTAAACCTTTAATGATTTGTTTTATGAAAGAATCGTATTTTGAATTCGATAACTTAATTTTTTTATCTAAATATTTTGAGAATTTTTTTTTATCAATATCATTATTCTCAAAAAATTTTTGTGTCATTTGATATTTTCCCACCCATATATTTATGAAATTTTTTTTCCTAACATGAAATAAAAGTTTTTCTAACAACCATATAAAAAATATTAAATTATCCATTTAATATTAACTATTATTTTCTATATTAATTCGATCTGTTTTAATCATTATAATAAATTTTTTCATCATAAACCAATTGGATGCATAAGTCATTCAGAGCGTTTTTTACATTTCTTTTATGTTTTTTTTCCAATAAATTTTAATACCATTCCATGCCCATTTTAGAGAAATTTAAGGAAGATTTTAATGTGGTAATCTTGGGAGTAATTGTGGGATTACTAAATCTAAATAATTACACAGAGACTTACCATTAAAGGAATTAATCACTAATTCTATTTACTCTTTAACAGTATAGTAGAAATTACTATTTATATGCATATAATATAATAAAATCTAGCTCATAAGAAAAACAATGTCAATAATCTATGGCAATCTAAGGGAGATAAATGAAAAATTATTGAGTCCCAATTGCGATATTGTAGAATGCTTAAAGAAATCGAGGTATGTGGCAAAATATTATAATGATACCACTACTTTCAGCTGGATTGAAGATGAATTAAAGGGATATGAAAAATCTGATAATGTACCAAAATACAGAGTAATTAATGCTTTAATATATAGAACAGTTGTAGAAACGCATCCAGTAGGATGGGGACAAATTGTTAGGAGAAAATTTGACGATGTTTATGACTCAATTGATTATAAATATTATTCAAGTATTGAAATGATTATAGATAAATCAAAGGAAGAGAGGAACAAATTATATTTTTATCTTAAAAAGGAGGGGGAGTCAATACCAATCATTATTAGAGGTCAAGATATGAAAAAGATAATTATGGAGGTAAATCTAGTATTATCAGATTATATTCAAGATAAACTTTCTAACTTCAAAAAAGCACCGCTTGAAACTCCCTTAATGAAAATTTTTAACAATTTTCATTTAGTAGCAAAAAATTTAGAGGATAGATATAATAATCGAAGTACGATTTATATTAATGATGAGTACGATATGCAAGATTTACTTAATGCATTATTAAAAATAGAGTTTAATATTATAAAGAAAGAAGAATACAATCCTTCTTTCGCTAATAAGAATTCTAGGATTGATTTCTTTTTTAGATTAGAAAATATTGGTATCGAAGTTAAGAAAGTTCGGGATAAAAACCATTCTAAAAATTTGAGTAATGAAATAATTGATGATAAAGCTAAATATAATAACAATAAAGAGATAACAGAATTGTATTTTTTCATTTATGATCCTAATACTTTTCTACTAAATAGAGAAGAATTTATTCTCGATCTTGAAAGTGATACTCCTGAACAATTAAATAGCGTTAAAATCATTATAAAACCAGATCTATAATTAACTTTATTTATTTAATGATTTTTTAAATCTATTCCGTACTCTTTTAACTCGATAATCTCGCTTCTCAATCGCATTTTTTCAATTCTTCTCCTTATTTTTATTAAAAAATTTATTTGCTTCAGCATAACTTCCTTATGTAAGTTTTTAAACATGCTACAGATATATTGAAGTGTATTTCTGTTGAAATCGCAATTTTTATAGTGTTCAAGCTCGTGAAATCTTGCCTCCAGTTCCGATTCGTTATTAACTTTATAATGACTCCCGAATCCCTCTTCTCCTCTGATCATATTAAGGATAAAAAATTCAATGTAGTTTTCAAAAATGGGTTTGAAATTATTTGGATAGGTAAAAAACTGCTTTACGAGTTCTAGATAATCTGAAAAGGGAAGTAGCATCTCAGCAATCTCAATTAATTTAAAGATTAACAGCTCCCAATCTATTTCAGATGCTAATCGTAGACCAGTAGCATTCGTGAAAATAATTTTGAACATTTCATAGTCTAATTCATCTCTATATATCATTTCGATGAATCGATGAATATCCTCACGATTAAGATCCAACCCTTTAAAATATACGCCTCCTTTCGAATCTCCGGGTTCTACAATTACATCTTCTTCACTATATACCACAGAATCAAAAATCTTGGTGTAAGCTTCCTCATCAAGCACGTCTCTCTTTAGTGTTTTATCATATTCCAATTTCTCTTTTAGTTTAACTTCATGTTTTAGCGAATTTTTATGCGTTTGAACCGGAAAAGACTCCAAGATTTCTGCCATATTAGAGATATTAAAACCTGGAATTATCGAATTAAAGAACATCTGATTATTACTAGCCTCTCCTAATTCCTTAACTTGTATCGCCTTAAAATCCAATTCAAGATGAAGTTCCCGATGACAGGTATAACACCACATCCTTAATGGTTTATTATCCTTCAAATGAGTCGATAATTGATGACGGTTGAACGTAAATTCATTATGATGATTAAAGGTACAAGTAAATGAAAGATACATCTCAAAAGTGGTTGTTTTTAAGTATTCATTATTTGTAATAGCATAATAGATATCTATTAGATCTCCTTGTGGAGTAAGGAATCGATATTTATCATCGGGAAGAGTAATGTACTCACGGGAAGGATCTTTAACTGTCTTAATTAATAATTCTAATTCACGAGCAATCTTAAAATCACTTGAAAACCTTAAATTTAATTTTTTTAGCATTTCACTTAAAAGCCGTGATAACCTCATTTTGTGGAAATTAGAGACTATAAAATTAATGACACTATATTCTTCAAAATATTTGTAAATATCAAGAGCTTCTGGAAAATGCTCTTCCCTTTGAAGTTTATGAGGATCGACACATATTGAATATAACCATTGAGGATGCTGCCTTATGATATCATACAGGAGCCTTCTGATTCCCAAACTAATAATATTACCACCTCATTTTAAAGTATCATAGAAGAGAAGTATATTTTATAATCTAGAATATTCATTGATTGCCTCTTTTATTTCCTTATATCCTATTGGTGTGATCCCGATTTTTATTTTCCTCCTATCATGGCGATCCGAGTATTTTTTAATGTAATCTTTAGCCTCTAACTTTGATAGGGTGTTGTAGACTTTCTTTCGAGAGAGGGAGGATTGATTTACTAGCTCGCGAATGGTAAGACTATTTTTTCCATTCCTCTTAGCCCTTGCTAAAATATTAAGAATTATAAATTCGGGTGTAAAACCAAAATAAATTTTGTCAGATATTTCGATTTGTTCTTTTATCAAATTTCTACCAACTCTATTGAAGTTTTTGTAATTATTAATTTAGTTTCCCCGTTATTTTTAAAGGAAAAAAGTTAATTTTTCCTCCTCAATAAGCTAATACCGAGCCAAAGAGTGGCAATAATTAGTATTCTAAAATATTGAGCAGTATTTACGTTAAGATATTTCTCAATTTTGATCGTTGTGGAGAAATTATAGCTTTTTGTGAATTTCTTTTCTTCGATTTTATCAAAAATAATTAATAATTAGAGGATCTCCGATATTTCAGACTGAATATAATATATTTTACCGATAATCTATTAAATTGCTAATCATTTGCCCCCTTCTTCAAAAATGTTCCCAAAATTTAGAATAAATTACTCTAAGTACAATAATATTTATATATTACCTTTGCAATATATTTTAACCAAAGGCATATCAATTTAGAAATAATAGGAGGGATCTAGTAGTTAGATTGCATACCATTATTTCAATTTAGGTATTTTTTCTCCTTGTTTTTCTTTAAATATGTCTATAACAACAATTTTTAAAAAAATAATTTAAAAACAAAAGTTGAACTAAATTGATAATTAAAAATAAAAGATTTAAAATATCAAAGAAACGGCAACAAATACTGATTACAAGTTTTTCACTAATATTGGCAATTATTATTTCTTTTTTTGTTAATTCGCCAGTCGTACAACTACAAAAATTTTCAATAAAAGATTTCGGAATAATAAATGAAGATAATACCTATGAATCAGGAGTCCCTCTTTTGTTCAATTGGCTTCTTGCGGGAGGTCCCGAGAAAGTTATCGTTATTTTTGGAGACGGGGAAATTAAAGAGGTTTCTGATCTCACAGTAAACAACAAGGGCATTATGTCCGGTTCAATCAAGCACATTTATTCCTTACAAGGTAGATATAATCCTATAATACAAATATGGAACAGATTTGGAGCCTTTCTAACCAAGTCTTTTGAAATTACCATCAGAAATGAACAACCGCTCTTTAATTTCGCTATTGGGTCTGTAGGTTCTGAATCCTATGCTTCTTCGCTTGAAATTAGTGGACCTCCAAGCGTTAAGGTATTTGAAGATGAGATAGTTAAAATCTCAGTCAACACATCAGACCTTTTGGATGATCTATCTTTTATTTATGATTTTGGAGATCTCCAAACAATTACCTCAGAGAATGTCACCTATCATCAATGGAAAAATCAAGGCACATATCCCGTCTCAATAACTGTTCTTGGGTCTCAAGGAGAACTCCGAAAAGAAATGATGAATGTAGATGTTATAAATCGTAATCCTACTGCGTATTTTTCAATCGAAAGTAGCTATCCCTATGAGTTAGGAACACCTATATCCTTTAATGCTAATCGATGTAATGACACAACCTCTGATATCGCTTCGCTACGATATTTGTGGAGCTTTGGAGATGGGACGCTCGATTATGGTAAAAAAGTATCGCACACTTACTCGAAAGCAGGAAGTTACAACATCACTCTTACCGTTAAAGATAATGACGGTATGACTGCCACTTATTCACGGGTTATAGGAATCGAGAGTACAATTCCTCAAATTGAGTTAGAAGAATTCTCAGCAAGTCAAACTTTTTCAGAAGGAGACCCGGTTTTGTTTAAAGCTCGAGGATCTGATGATAGTCAAGATATAATTGATTTAATATACTACTGGAATTTTGATGGTAAAGAATTCGATCTTGAAAATCTTGATAGCTACACTCAAGGTGGAAGGTTGAATCTTCATTATTTTGATGATGATTATGATGGAAATATTTCAGCAGCTCTCTTCGATTCTGATGAGAATCATGCAGTTGATTCTACTTCAATACAAGTAAAGAATATTCCTCCGGAACTTCGCTTCTATAATGCTTATTTCCAAGCAAACATCTCTTTTCTGGTGATGCGTGATAATATAGAATCAAGTCTCAATAGATCATTCCTTCTTCAGTTACAAGGAGATAACACCACTATGTTTCATAAAGAATTGGCATTTGCTGATAATAGCTCCACGACTATAGCTACGGGGGTTATTCCGTTTCCATTCTTAGCTGACAGAGATTATAATGTCGTTGTTAATAGCACGTGCGATATATTTGATGATACAGAATATGAGATAAGAGTAAACATCACTTTTTCAGATGCTAAGGTCTATTCTCTATCTAGCGGATTATTTGCACCCGAAAATGAATGGTCTTGGGTGCAAAATCTTAATTCATTATTTTATAGCGAAAGTAATTATGGATTCAACCATCCCCTCTCGTTATCGATGCAAGTTTTCGATCCTTCGATAGATGAAATTGACCTTTCTATTATGCAATCTGAAACGAAAGAATTTATCATTTCTGCGATAGGTACATTCCCTCAAGATACATCTTACATCATAGAGGGTATTTCTTATGATGTTCATCTTTATGAACAAGAAGGACAGCAAATAGCTTCAATTTATGCCGAAACCTTAATTGAAAATTCCTATCTTGTCAATAATACATTCCCTGTTAATAAAGATCTGGTTACTAATCTGAATGAATTAGTTGATCTAAATGATATTCTTGAAAATGTCTTAGGATTATCAGAAGTGAGCGTGCTTGATTGCCTAGAAGCTTCCATTGTCATCGAAGCGGAGGTTTCTGACGATGATGGCGGAAAAAATACATCAAATCTTACTATAAATGTAGATAAAGGAATTGAATTTGAGAACCTTCAAACCCGAATTCTCCATGATATTAAATATGATACAAATCCAGCTCCATTTGGGGTGATGAGTTCATTCTTGCCTACTGCGTATGAAGGGGAGAAAGTCAAGTTTACCTCAAAAGTAAATGATGGATGTTGTGATTTGCAGTATAAGTGGGACTTTTCGGATGGTTATACTCTCACTACGTCTCATGCAGAGCATGCATGGCAAAATGCAGGAGTATATAACATTACGCTGACTATTGCGGATGCTTATGGTAATATGTATAGGGATATCAAAAACATTACCATTTTAAAAAAAGCACCTGAGATAAAAGGACCCTTTGCGTTCGAAACCACCGAAGGAACCGCCTTGGTGTTAGATATAGAAGTGTATGACTCCGAACGTGATGAGAGCACGCTACACTATGCTTGGTATGATGAGAAAGGAATACTTTTTTCAAATGAGGCCAAACCAAAAGTAATTCTTGATAATGGGAGATATGAATATACCTTGGTAGTAACTGATGCTACCGGTGAAAGTAGCTCAGAAACTATAACTATCAATGTCCATTCCTTAGCTCCTAAAGTATTCATCGGGAACTATATGTATCATGGCGTACAATCCGAGAAAAAATTTACTTCTGATGGAGAGATCGAACTCCGAGCTTGGGGTTTAGATACTTCTACTGATATGGACTTTTTAGAGTTTTTCTGGGAGATTCGAAAAGGAAAGGATAAATATGTAGAATTTGATAATCGAGGCAATTATTATTCTGATATCATATTCACATGCAAAGAAACTGGGATCTATCAAGGAAAAGTTACCGTAATTGATCCTGAAGGAAAAAAATTTACCCAATCCTTTACCATTAATTGCGTAATTGACGCCGAACTAAATGGTATAAGTGATAATGTAGAAGATATGCTTAGGTTAGCGGGGAATTCAACCACAGATACCGATGGAGATGGATTAACGGATACTTATGAGCAGACTATTTCCAACACCTCATATCTGGATCCTGATACCGATGGAGATGGCTTATGGGATGGTTATACTATCAATAGTACACTTGGAGAGCTATCATTTGAAACCGATAATTTAGATTATGATTCCGATGATGACTTACTTGCAGATGGGAATGAATTATTCGGATGGAATGTTAGCGTGGTCTATTTTGAGAACAGTTCTAATTTTCATGTAACCTCTGATCCTTTGGACAATAACTCCGATTCGGATGGATTGAGCGATTATGAAGAATTCTTAGCGGGAACTCATCCCCAGTTAGCAGATACGGACAATGATTTGCTAAATGATGACGTAGACCCATTTCCTACAAAGTGGGATGGAGACGAGGATAGCCTCTCTGATTACTGGGAGATAGAATATGGCACCGATCCTAATAACACAGATACGGACCAAGATGGTTTGAAAGATGGGGAAGAAGTCTATAGCTGGGGATTAGGTTTTTTCACTAACCCTTTAGATGCGGATACGGACCATGATTTTGTCTCAGATTCCGCAGAGATCAAAAATTATTTAGTAAAACTCGCTGATGAGAATTTTGACGATCTAGATAAAAAAGTCAATCTAAGCTCACCAGTAACTTTACACTTTCCTCAGCATTTTACTCAAGCATCCGCCGCTCAAATCTCGTTTGGAATCTCTTTTGGTGAACATGGAACTAACGCAACCGGTTCCTATGGGGTTCCAGAAGAAGATGTTATTGATTTAAATGTGATCATCACCAAAAAAGATACGGGGCTTATCCTTGCCAATTTTTCTACGAATAATACCCGATATTTTTCACAAGTGGTTGATATCACCGAATTTATGCATAATGAATCGTTAGATTTTTATGGGGATTATGAGATTGGAATCGCTACTGCAGGTACCACAATATCAGAGGGCCATTATCCTGCTACGTACAGTTTTGAAAGCGTTAGTATTGGAGAGGATCCAGAAGGATGGACTGATGCCAGTACTGCACCCAGTTATGCAGAGGTGGTCGAAGAGGTGGATGAGCATAAAATGGTCGTAGAAGCGTGCAATCCAAGTAGTACTTATATCAGTTTTTACAACGATTTTGATCCTCAAACTAGTGGAACGGTGGAGTTTTGGTTACGGAAATCTTCCACCCATTCATCTTGTGCTAAAGTGGCATTACAAGCAAGTGGAACAAATGCAATGGACTTCCGAATCGATTGGTATAATAATGGTAAATTTGAATATGGCTCTGGTGGATGGCAAAATACCGGATATTCTTACCAAGATGATAAATGGATGCATATCCGAATTGATTTTGACTCCAACAGCGATAAGTATGATTTATGGATCGACGGAACCCAATATCTTGACGATCAAGCATATCAAACAGCTACGGGAGGGTTGACTCGGTTATACTTTTATAGTTATGCAGCGAGTAATCCAACCAAATACTGGATTGATGCTGTGGGCTTCTCGTGGGATCAAGACTATTTCGTAGGAGACAATGAAGAAGAGGCAGTATATAACTATGCGTTTCATGAAAGTGGTAACTACCCGGGTACTTATAGTTTTGATGAGGATGACGCTGGAGAAAATCCCGGAGGATGGAACGTTCTTGAGGGTTATAACATGGATATCCAAGTAGAAGATGAAGTAGAAGGACATAAAAAAGTACTTTCAGTTAATGATTGGTATAGTAGTGGCTCATGCTATGCTGAACAATCACTCTCTTCTGGCCAATCCTCGGGAACAGTAGAGTGGTGGTTTAGCGCTGAAGGGACCTCCTCTAATCGGATCCAAGATGTCAGATTTGGATGGAGTAGTTTAGCCGATATTTATACGGCTTTCCGTATAGTTTTTAGTAATAACTATGCCTATGTACAACATGGGAGCGGTTCTACTACGGTGTTAACTTTCTCGGCCGATACCTGGTATCATTTGAAAATCTCGTGGGATAGTACTTCTGGGGGATATGATGATAATGGTCAAGACCAATTTACGATATATGTTGATGGTATTGATAAGGGAACTTTTGATTTTTGGCATAACCATGATACAATTGACAAACTTCGCTGCCAATCTTGGGGCACTTCTTGTAGAACAAATGAGAAAATATATTACGATGCGTTTGGTTTTTCTTGGAATGACGATTACAATATAGGTGATAATGAGTTTGATGGTAATGCGAAATGCTATCTCGAATATTTCGAATTAGACTTTAGTCGATACTTGGATCCAAATGATCCGGATTCGGATGATGATGGGATATTGGATGGGGTAGAAATGGGAGTTTTAGTAAATGGTACTGATCTAATCCAGGTTCACGATTATTATCTGCAAACAGTGCTCAATACGACTCAAGAGATAGAAATCTTAAATCAATGGAACTTTGAGGAAGGTAGCGGTACGACTGTATATGATAGCTCGGGAAGTATTAATGGTACAAATTATGGAGCGAGCTATAGCGATGGTAAGCAGGGAAAATATTCCTTAGAGTTTGATGGTTCTAACGATTATGTTAATATCCCTCACGATGATTCTATTGGCACATTAGACGCGTGGACGTTATCGGCGTGGATTATGAGAGATGAGATGGGCGTCCAACACTCGATTATCGAAAAGTATGATTGGACCGCTAGTAAGGGACAATTTGCCTTACGTGTAGCTAGTAATAATAAAGTATATGTATATCATATCTCAGGTACTTCTTATACTACTGCGGTCTCAACAACTACAATTGAAGATGAAAAATGGTATTTTGTGGTTGGGTCATATGACACTACAGAAAATAAAGTGAGAGTTTATATAAACGGAGAATTGGAGGATGAGACAAGTTCAACGCTTGCAGATTACTCTTCATCTTTACCACTGAGAATTGGTGCACGTGGGAATGATTTAGGGACTAAATTTGATGGGAAAATAGATAATGTATGTATTTATGGTGAAAGATTAACCTCAGAAGAAATAAAATCTCTATTTTTTGATGAATTGAAGGTATTGAATTTAACACTAAATACAGTTGGCAATTATACAGGCACTTATTCTTTTGAAGATCATCCCGACGGTACAAATGGAACGGATATTGATTTTATTGATAGTCTTTCCGTTGATAGTAATTGCGATGCTTCAATTATATCTGAGTTTGCCTATCATAATAAAGTCCTTGAACTCTCGGATGATAACAGTGGTGGAGAGGTGTATGCCTATAATACTGCGTTTGAAAGGGATAACGGCACTATAGAATTTTGGTGGGCCCAAACCGATGCAAGTAAGCAAAGTATTCTAAAACTCTATGATGGGAGTACAACAGCTCTGTCTTTATATATGAGGGACAACGGCAAGTTTTCATGGTATGATGGTTCATTTCATGATATAGGAGAATACGATGCAGACACGTGGTATCATCACAAGATTATATTCAATTGCAGTGCAGGAACCAAAGGAAAGTTTGATTGGTATATTAATGGTGTGATGGAGGTAAGTAATCAAGATTTCTGGGGCAGTTGTGAACAGTTAGATACACTCTTATTAGGAACTGACACATCCTCTTCAGGATTCGACGCATACTTCGATGCTATCGGTTACTGTTGGTATATGCCGAACATATCCTATTATTGGGAAGGAGAAAACATCGAAGAGCCCATGCCTGACACTTCAAATATAGGGGATTATGTGGCGACGTATTCTTTTACAGATGAAGCCGTTGGCACTACTGGAACGAATATTGACTTTATAGATTATGATAGCTCTTCTGGAGGTTGTTGGGCGAAAATCATAGAAAGCTGTCATGGTCATAATAAAGTAATCCAGTGTTATGACGGATCTATGTATGGAAAAAACGAGATACGCCACTATTTTGATACTTCTCAATCGAGTGGTAGCATCGAATTTTGGATGCGGACAAATTACCCTTCAAAAGGCAATACCATTTACTTATATGGAAGTTCGGGATATTTATTGTATTTTGGATTCAATGATGGTTATTTCCGAAATAATATTGATAGCATTATTTGTCCAATGAGCGCAAATACATGGTATCATATCCGTATTGACTTTGAATGTACCCCTAATGAGTATGAAGGGCTAAGCCAATATAAATATCAAATGTATATTAATGATGTTCATTATGGGGAATACAGCTTTTGCACCAATTTGAATAGCGTATCCCATATGGTCTTTCATAATGGCTGGACTTCAGATGCCTACTACTATATCTATTATGATAGTTTTGGTTTTTCGTGGGCTCCGGATTATGAGATGGGACTTAATCGCTATCCTTATTTTCCTACTATAGAGTATTCTGATGAATATTTCATCGAAATACCACAGATTGGGCAAGTTACTGACGCTCAGTTAGATTTAAAAATCGAATCGATCGGAACTACCAGTGGTTCAGGGCAATTATTTGTCCAATTAATCAAGGATAACCTCAATTATACTCTAGAGGATATCCCATTGATTCGAGACTGGGTTACTTTTGATCCGTTAGAACAGTTTTCGTATTCAGAATCCGTAGATTTAAGCTCGTATATTGCGGATGATACGGTCTATGGCGCCTATGTTCTTCAAATTGAGCTGTTTGGCACTAAAGAATCGGATTTATTCAACTTAACCACGTTCTCAATTGAAACGGATACCTTCATACCCGCGGATTTTGAAAATACCGTTGGTTGGGTGACCGATCCTGCGGATGAGGATACCGATGGAGATGGGTGGACAGATTATTATGAAATTTTTACTTCAGGTACTTCTCCTCTCAGTAAGGATTCAGATGGCGACGAAGCGAACGATCCGCAAGATAGAGATCCACTGAGCGATGTTATGCTGGAGATTCACCCTTATCGCGGAGATTACAACAATTTGGGTTGGCTTGACAGTCATGCCTTAATGCAGATTGTAGTGGCATTTAGTTTTGGAGATAATGATTATTACATTATAACGCCTGTATTACAAGCAACTTCAAATCCTAATATTTTCGGTTCCTATCAGAGAGGGTATTTTGATGAACATTATTACATCAATATTGATGATGACACTACACGCCAAGGAAATACGATTACAATGAATTTCCAACTGTATAGTGTCTATCGTCATTTAGGTGCTAACGATATCAAGGGAATTGATGAGGATGTGCAATATACCATCAATACTAACGGTGAATATACCACATTGGATGCGAACGATATCGGAACCTATAATTATTATAATTATATGTACGTTAAGGTCAAAACGGTTTTTATTGAGAAAGCAAATACCTTAGCGATATATGAAGCAAATTCCACCTTTAACGGTCATTATAACGATCCTAATCAACGTTATAGTATTATACAGTTAAATATCCCCGGAGAAGAGCATTACTTAGGTTCCGAGAGTTTCATAAACGAAGCGATTGGGAGTAATAGTACCCAAATTGAGTTTGTTACTTCTGATTCCTCTTCAGTCGAGAGTTATGTGAAAATTTACGAGGAAATCGAAGGGCATTCCCAGGTTCTGGGCGTGAAAGAGGGTGCTAGCGATCATAGCGACTTCTATCATCAAATTCCTAACCAAAATATGGCAACTATTGAATGGTGGTGGTGTTCATCTAAAGCTAGCGGAGGAATTCTGTCTATGGACTTCCGCTATGGTTCTACGGATGCCATTCGGTTATATATTCGTGATGGTAAGATCAAATATCACGATGGTAATTACCATGATGTCATGAGTGTCAGCTCAGATACGTGGTATCGTATGAAATTATCCTTTGTTGGTGATATTCCAGGGTATTATCCTGAATTAGAATACAAATTTGATCTGTATGTAGACGAGGTATTAAAAGTGGAAGGCGGAGATTTCGCTTCCAATCAAGCGAATATTAATCGAATTGGGATAAGTACCTCTGGAGATCCCTTCACCGGATATTTCGATGCGTTTGGGTACTCTTGGGACTCTGACTATGCCACAGGAGATAATGCAGACCATTATGATTGTTCTGGAACTCCTTTCCAATACGGGATGAATGTTATCGTGATTCCTACAGAACTGTTCACCCAAACCCTTCTTAATGGATATGTGGAAAATGGCAATCTCAGCGAGACAGTGTTATATCATGAAAACAGTACCATTTTTGAGTTTACTGGACCCGATAGAGATGGTTCCTCTAGTAAAGCGAATGCGGATGTAGATTTTGTGTTTATCCGACATCAAATCTCTCCAGAAGATGCACTTGAGGTTTTAGATCTAGTGTTGTATGGGATTACTAATGAGACTATGGATGAGAACAATCAGACTCTGATTCACAGCTATGTCTCCACGAAATTGAATGGTACTAAGGCAACCCATATGAACTTACCGTACAGCGTACTGGGTTATATCCCCTGGGTCAATAACTATACCAACTCAGCCATGGGGGATGAACCTGACCCATCAGGCGCATTTGACCTATTATTGTGGGCTATGTGTTTGGTCAATCCCCTCTTAAGAGTAGTACTTAATGCACAAATGGCGATGACTGGTGGTGCTTTCTTTGCCTATCTAAAAGACTTCCTTGCGACAATATTCATGCAAGCGTTAGCTTTCTTGGCTCAGTTAGTGTGGGTTATAGTTCGGGCTGCTTTATTAGTGCTAATGTATATAGTGCTTGCCCTTGAGATTTTAGTCCATACTATTACACATCTTACTATAGGGGTTTCTATGTTAGCTTTAACTATGATTTTAGGAGGTTATAGTAATTTCAGTTGGGATTTTGTTGAGTTTTCTATTGAAGATCCTCACAGTGATAGGAATCGTATAGTTAGGATGGAGTCTAGTATTAGTTGGGTGTACTGGGAATTTTTTGATATGGAATTTCCTTGGCTTGCTCAAGAAATATTATTGAATGGTCAGAAATATATGACTATGAATAACTCAGTTATTAACCAGAATACTCTAAATGAATTTGCTAACGCCGAGCCCGAACTTGAAGATTTTCAAGGCGCTCCTACTCTTCATTGCGATTATGAAATTGTGAGTGGAACTACATATCGATTTTGGACCACATATGATGACGCGTCAACAGGCGCTGATGCACCTGATCAATATTATGGGGTAAGATTGCACCTAATTGCCCCCAACGGAACAGCGCTTCCTTATTATGAAATGGATGTAGCTGATGAATATCTACCTAATCCTGATTATTCGAGTCCAGTAGAATATACATATACTATCGACCTAAGCACTCTCTATTATGGATTCGAAGAGAATGAAGATGGACTATGGCATTACTATTTTAGTACAAAAGATTCCAGTGATGAACATCCTGATCCGATTATCTATCCCGAAAATGGATATCTGCTTGGTCCCGACCTGTCCATAGCACGTGGACAAGGTTTCTTTGATTACAGAGTATCAAGTGACTTAGAGCATGATTATAATCCTGTTGGATTCATTGACGATAATTTTGTTTTCGCAGTTCTCTGGGGCTGCTCAGAAGCCCCCCAGTGCGTGAATCTCTGTCTTATCCCTGCTAATAAATATATAGGAGATGGCATTTCATTTGGATACGGTATAAAAAAATTTGAAATGGAAACTGTTGAGCAGAACCCAAATTATAACGATTTAGTAGAATATAATTATGAGATTAATTTTTCATCCCTTGGTTATGAATCCAATGAAATTGGTCAGTTTTCACACTATTACGAGGGAGTATTTTCGGATGGATCTAAGACTTATCTATATCTATCTGAATTAATTCAAGAAGCAGATGAGGACGATGATGAATCATATACAGAAACGATAATCTACAAGGACTTTTTGGAACCTTATGTTGCGATTGATCAACCACAATTTACGGATTATAATTTTATTGATCTAAATCCCGCAGCCAACTTAATGCTCAATAATTTCAAAGATGCTCCAAGAAAAACAAATTATTTCATGCTTACCGAAACTCTTAATAATCTACAGTTTGAAGTAATTTTCCTTAATTCTGATGGCGAACGCTTAATTACACCTCCTAAATTGGTGTTTGAGAACTTAGTAACTGGACAGCGCATTGAAAAACTTATGGATTTAAATTTTAAGACTCCACTTTCAGATAAATATGGTGAAAATGCATTCTCATATCAAGTGTGCTTAAATAATTTCTATTTACCTTCTGGTATGTGGACCTTTAAATTTGAGGGTGTTGACAATAATGGTCTAACTATTAAAATTCTTGAGTCTGAAAAACGGATTTGGCATATTGGAAGTGGTGTTTCAATGTTGGAAGGTTTATCTATTGGTGCTAATATTGTTGGAAATATTCCGTGGGTGGGATTTATAACAAGTATATCTACTCAGATTAGTAATCCTGGGATTTCAACAGCGTTATCCTTAGCTTCGTTATTACTTGGTTTAGGATTTTCAGGATTTTATCTCTCCCAGTTTTTCATGTCAAAAAATACAGGAGCAATTTTAGGTTTATCTGTAGCAATGTTACTGACTTCTTTTTCTTTTGCTGCTGCTTCAAAAGGAGCTTCCTCGCAGTTTTTACGGGGTGGTTTCGATGCTTTCTTAGATTTAGGAGATAAGCTAACAATTTGGATGCAATATCTTTCTTATATATTGCTGTTAGAATCATTTTTAGGAATGATACCATTCCAATTTGGGGTATTAGATTTAAGCTTTATCTATGATATTATTTATTACCCATTAGAAATAATCTCCTTATTCGTATTTTCAATGGTTGCTGGTATTTTAAATAATTTCATAGCTTGTGGTCATGAATTATTTGCTGGTGTAAGTACAAGTCCTGCTACAAAAATTGTTCAGCTATGCTTAAAGGTATATGCAATTATCGCATTAGTAATATCTATGACTGGTTTTGCGATGTTTTATTTTGAAAGTCAAGCATATGGAAATTTAGAAATCTAAAGAGGTAAAAAGAATGGATAGAAAAAAATATAGGATATTGTTGTCAATAATAGTTGCTGTGGAGATGCTTTTGCTCTTTACTCCACTTTTTTCTAATGTCGATGCATTTAGGAATGGGAGTCCATCAAAATCAGATAATCCATATCGAATGACTCCTGCTGAAATCGATAATTGGTATGAAAATAAGTATAGTACACATGATTGGGTAGCAGAATCAGCTTTAGATGCGATTTTGGGGAATCCTTTAACGAGTGTTGGGTGGGTTGATGGTGATACACAGTTCTGGACTAATAAACGAAAATTATGTTATCTTATTGGTACTGAAGTTCCTGACGCTATGCCTGAGCAGAAATGGAAAACTTCACATGGGAAACCTACTACAGAGATACCTTGGGTTAGAATAGAGCTTAACGGAGTAATTTGTTGTGGTAGAATAGTTTCTCCATATCATCGTTTTTATGATAATAATCCAGGAGATGAAAAAAGAATGAGGCCAAAGGAAGCATATACTTCAGTTGAATTATACTCAAAGCAATTTATTAGAAAAGTAAAAGATTATTTGAAAGATGGTAAATGTGATGCTGCTGCTTTTTATATAGGCGCTTTATCACACATGATTGCTGATGCTGCCCAATTTGTTCATACTACGTCTAAAGAAGATCTAACTGGAAATGCTAAAGCATGGCGAAGAACTGTCCATGAAGCATATGAATCAGCAGTTGCAAGTGTTACTTCAAAATTCAACAAAAGAGAAGAATATTTTGATATTCATAACTCATTTTTAGCAAGTTCAATCGAACCAATCCATGCAATTAAGCTTGTTGCTTTTAATATCCGTTGGGATTATGCGATTAATTATTATGACTATTTTACATATCCATATCCAAGTTGGATACAACCTGGTCCTAAAAACGCATCTCAACTTATATTGGATTATAAAAATGAGTGTAAATGTGTTAGTGCTAACCCTCAGGAATACTGGAGTTCTTCTTTTAAAGCAGAAGCACAGGAACATCTAAATATTGCTATTGAATATACTGCTAGTATTATTAATTTTTTTTCCCAATTTTGGAGTGGGGAATGTGAAGATTGTTCCAGTTCAAGCAATCAAACATCTAATGCGGGTTTTTATCGTGGACTCAGTTTAATGCTATCAGTCGCCATAGTAATTGGAATATCAAATACTCT
>Ga0180433_10005126_pt1 | contig 17919 bp, 18 predicted proteins | sample SS_ome_8_FD_132980 | JGI IMG/M metagenome (GOLD analysis project Ga0180433, IMG submission 132980) | Hypersaline lake sediment archaeal communities from the Salton Sea, California, USA - SS_1_D_1 metaG | ecosystem: Environmental > Aquatic > Non-marine Saline and Alkaline > Hypersaline >... | reverse complement strand
TTTGCTCCTCGCCCCCTGGTTCCAGGCGAAGGGGCCTGCGGGCAAAAAATACTTGCCCATTAGCAAAGTTGAAGATTATGAAAAAATCTTTGAATAACAGTTGACCGGCTCCGGTTCATAGGATTACATACATGGAATGGTCTACGGCCTGAGTTCATCTTGCCTTCTTTTTTCGCCAACTGCGAGGTATTTTGCACTTAAACTTGCGTCCGACAGCATCCTCAACATAAGCTTCCTTTAGATCGCTCAAATTGTGTTCGCTTTGGATAACAAGAAAATCACGATTCAATCCAGGTTCTACTATTTTGGTGGAGAAGTTCCTGGAACCAGTCAATAACCAATATTTCGTAGACGTTCTAATCGTAAAATATGCTTTAGATAAATAAATAGGACATCTTCCAACATTTGCTGCCGTAATCAATATAAACCTTTCTTGGGGATTGTTCGTCATATCGTTTTTCACACTTACTTTTATTCGAGGCCGGTCCCTCCAAAAATTCCATACACTAAGACCTGTTCCTACCGTACCCAAAATAGCTCCCCACCAAGCTACAAGTATTCCACCAATCATACCTTTATCTCTCCAAAGGCATTAACGTTTCCTTCTCAAACCCGGCAAGGCCTAAGCAAAATCTGCCTGTTTCTTAATTTTTCCGGGTGTAACTGAATATCCGCAAAGTAAACAATATTCACCACGAACGACACGAAGTTCAAGAAGTTAAAAACAATTAGCCTGATACTTCTTCGTGTTCTTCGTGCACTTCGTGGTTAGTACATATAATCCTCACCACGAAGGACACGAAGGTCACGAAGTTAAAAAAGTTAAAAACAACTAATCCAATATTTCTTTGTGTTCTTCTTGTCTTCGTGGTTAAAAATAATTTTTAAAGAACAAAGCGATTGATTCCGTTCTTTAGAATTTCGACATTAAAGTTGATTAACAGTCCGACTTTTACCCCGGAAAGCTTCATATATGTAAGCAACTGTGCCTTGTGAATTCCCGTTATTTTGTCAACACTCTTAAGCTCGACAATAAGTTCGCCATCAACAAATAAGTCAACGCGATATCCACAATCCAGTTTAATACCTTTGTACTCTACCGGAAGCGGCCACTGGAGCTTGAAAGGAATATTTGACTGAGATAATTCATGCGCAAGGCACTGCTCATAAGCCGATTCCAAAAGACCCGGCCCCAAAGCTCGATGCACTTCCAAAGCACATCCAATAACCCTGTTAGACAATTGGTCAAATTTCATTTCGTGTCCTTCGCGCACTTCGTGGTTGGTAACTAATTATGATATTGTCAATCAGTCTTGTTGAGCCGATTTTGACCGCCAGGGCGACAAGGGCCTCACCTTCGATAACGTCAATATCGGCAAGAGTCTCAGTATCAACGATACTTATATACTCTATCTGTGCCTCTGATGACTGCGCTATTATCTTTCGCATTGACCCAATCAGCAATTTACAATTCCGCTCACCTGCCTTAACCAAGCGTTCACACTCTGCAAACGACTGCGAAAGCAGCAAAGCGTCTTTTCTTTCTTCGGGGCTGAGATATTTATTCCTGCTGCTTACCGCCAGCCCGTCCGGCTCGCGCACCGTGGGACAGACCACAATTTGAAGGGGCATATTCAGGTCGGCGACCATTCGTTTTATAACAATCGCCTGCTGGGCGTCCTTTTGTCCGAAAAAGGCGATGTCCGGCTGGACTATGTTAAACAATTTGGTACATACGGTCGTAACGCCGCGAAAATGTCCCGGCCGGAATCTGCCGCACAGGTTTTCGGTGAGCTTGTCCACGTTAACCCAGGTAATATTTTCTTTCTGATACATCTGGCTCGCACTCGGCGAAAAAATAAGGTTAGCACCCGACTGTCTGCATATATTCATATCACTTTCAACGTCTCGGGGGTACTTGTCGAAATCTTCAGAGGGGCCGAACTGGGTCGGATTGACAAAGATACTGACCACAACGTAATCACACCTTCCGGTCGCTTCTTCTATCAGAGATATATGCCCGGCGTGCAGCGCTCCCATCGTGGGCACAAGGCCGATTCTTTTGCCCGCGGCACGGGCGGCGCTTATGGATTTGCGAGCCTGTCTTATTGTTCCTGCCAGTTCCATATATAATACCCTTAAGGGTAAAAAATTCCCGCCGGTGGGATTATAACCTTTCCCGGCGCGCCGGCATAAAGGTTCTTACCCGCGGGCAAACGTTAAATTCAACCGGTAGAGGTATAACAACTTACCTGATTTGCAAGCCACTTGACCTCATCTTTGTCCAGGCAGTTGAAATCACCCGGCCCGAGGCGTATTACGGGGCTTGTGCGCCAGCCGGCAAAGAGCTTTTCATAATCGCCAGCGAGACTTTCGAGTTCCTTGAGTTCTATTTTTTGTTCGTAAGGCCGATTTCTTCTGTGAATTCGTTCGAGACATTCAGCAGCCGATGCCTGTAAATATACCACAAGGACCGGTTTTTCCACCAAAGGTGCCGCAGCGGTGTTACGTTCTTTATACAGAACAAGTTGTTGTTCATCAAGAGTCCGTGCGGCGTAAATCATTTCCTTGTCAAACACATAATCGGTAACAACCGCCCGGCCCGGCTTTAAGCTATCCTTTTTTAGCTGAGCGACTCTGCTGTTAAGAAAATACAACTGCGAATCAAGCGCAAACTCGCTCCTGCCGGCATAGACGTCCGCAAGATAGGGATTTTCGTCATAAGCCTCGGCCAACATCTCACAGCCAACCTCCTTCGCCAGTCCGCCGGCTAATGTCGTCTTTCCGGCCCCGATTAAGCCGGCAACCGAGACAAGCTGCGGTCTTTGCCCGTCACATATAAAGTTTTCACCGTTGAGTCGCCCTGCGAGTTGTCTCATTGACTGCTTCAGTACCGGATGGTGCAGGTCGGCGTCAAGCTTGCACATGCCTTTTAAGACAAAACTTCGAAGATGCATCTCCCTGTGCGGAACCTTCAGATGCTCGGTTTCAATAATATTATCACCGTAAAGCAAAAGGTCAAGGTCGATAGTGCGGGGCATCCACTTTCGGCCGCGGGTTCTGCCTAAAGCGTCCTCGACAGCAATCATCCTGGCGTGCAGTTTTTCAGCAGCTAAAGATGTTTGAATCCGAGTTACGGCATTAAGATAATCGCCGCCGGGGCCGTCACCCAGGGGCTGAGTTTCAATTATGTCGCTTACAGACGTTACTTCGATGCCGTCAGTATTGTTGAGATGACTTACGGCCTTGTCGATGAAATCCGCCCTATCACCGAGATTTGAGCCAAGTCCGATATAAGCTTTTGTGCTTTGCAAAGTGCCTTTCGCCTTTTGATGTTATGTTTTTCCAGACAGCTCACACTTGTTCGAAGCGTTTGACGGCCTCTTTGACTTTTTCTGTTTTGTTAAAGGCGCTTAGCCTGAGATACCCCTCGCCGGCGGCGCCGAATCCCGCCCCCGGTGTGCCCACGACATGTGCTTTTTCGAGCACCCTGTCAAAAAAGTTCCAGGAGCCGAATCCTGCCGGTGTTTTTAGCCATACATAAGGGGCGTTGACGCCGCCATATACATCGTAACCCAAATCAGAAAGCCCCCTGCAAATCAGTGCTGCATTAGACATATAAAGCTCGATAGTTTGGCGTATCTGTTTTTTACCTGCGGGAGAGTAAACAGCCGCCGCACCTTTCTGGGTAATATAAGAAACACCGTTGAACTTGGTGCAGTGTCTGCGTGCCCATATAGGGTTCACTTCGCAGGCCGAGCCGTCCGCCTTATAGGCTTTCAGTTTCTTGGGAACAATCGTAAACGCACAGCGAACACCGGTAAAGCCCGCCGTCTTGGAAAAACTGCGAAACTCAACTGCCACTTCCTTAGCGCCGTCAATCTCGTATATCGAGTGCGGCAATTCAGGGTCGGAAATAAACGCCTCGTAAGCGGCATCGAACAGTATTATCGATTTGTGTTCTTTAGCATATTCGACCCATTTTGCAAGCTGGGCTTTGTTCGCTACAGCACCGGTAGGATTGTTCGGGAAACACAGGTAAATCAAATCCACATCCTTTGTGGGCAATTCGGGCACGAAGTCATTCTGAGCGGTGCAGGGCATATATACGATTTTTCCGTACCTTCCCTTATCATCAGCGGAGCCTGTTCTGCCCGCCATCACGTTTGTATCGACATACACAGGATATACAGGATCTGCCACCCCTACTACGTTATCTATGCCGAAAATTTCCTGGAAATTACCCGTGTCGCACTTTGAGCCGTCACTTATAAATACCTCGCTTGGCTCTATTTTTACTCCTCTCGGCGCATAGTCATTTTTAATTATGGCATCTATGAGGAAATCGTACCCCCGCCCCGAGTCATCGTACCCGTGAAAGGTCTCGATCCTGCTCATCTCATCGACGGCGTCGTGCATCGCTTCAATAACCGCGGGGGCAAGGGGCTCGGTTACATCTCCTATTCCGAGCTTGATAATATCAGCGTCCGGATTAGCTTTTGCAAAAGCAGACACCCGTCTTCCGATTTCAGGAAACAGATACCCGGCCTGCAACTTCAGGAAATTTTCGTTAATGTTAATCATAGCCTTGAACCGATTTCAGCCTCTACATTGGAAAAAACATCATTCTTAACAGTTAATCCATACGCTATTTTGAACGGAGCGTCCATATGTCATTCTGAACGGAATGAAGCGAAGTGAAGAATCTGTCGCGTATAATTGTCATTCCAGCACCGTATCCCCGCATCATGTGCGGGGTAAACTCCGTACGGCATAAACTCCAACTGGAATCCACGACCTTTGGTGAGACAATGGATTCCAAATCAAGTTTGGAATGACAGTAGTCGAACGATTGAGATTCTTTCCTTCGACAAGCCCAGGACAGGCTAATTACACCCAGAATGAAAACATCTTGCAATGTGTCATTCCAGCGAAAGCTGGAATCCAGAGGTTAACGTCCTGGATTCCGGGTCAAGCCCGGAATCACAAAAGGCGAACAATATCTATAAAGTTTTCCACAGAGCAAACCTAATTCTTACAAATTTTGTTTTACGTATTTGACGGCGTTTTCAAAGATATTTCTTCCGTCCGCACCCTCGCCATCGTTCAAGCGTCTCCAGTGCGGGTGCTGCGTGCGGTGGATGTGCCTTTCCGGGTGCGGCATCAGGCCCAAAATGCGGCCCGTGGAATCGGTCAGGCCGGCTATCGAATCGGCCGAGCCGTTGGGATTTACCGGGAAAGTGCCGGTGTTACCGTCCTTGTCAACATATCGAAAGGCCACGTACTGTTCCGATTTTATTTCTTCGAGGATCTGCTCATCTTTTGTAACGACCTTGCCCTCTCCGTGAGCAATAGGCAGGTAAATCCTTCTGCTGTGCTCGATGAATACGCATCTGTCGGTGGCCGGCTCAAGATAAACCCATCTGTCCTCGAATTTACCGCTGTCATTATCCGTTATTGTAACGGGCAGCTCACCACTTTCCGTGTGGAGTGTCCCCGGCAGTATTCCGGTCTTGACCAGCACCTGAAAACCGTTGCAGATTCCAAGGATTAATTTTCCGTCTTCTATAAATTTTTTCAGGGCTTGGGAGATATGATGAATAATCTGGTTGGCTAAAATCTTGCCCGCTGATACGTCATCCCCATAGCTGAAGCCTCCCGGAAATACGCAAATCTGGTATTTATCAAGCAGGCTCAGGTTTTCTATGACCCTGTTAATATGTATTCTTTGAGCGGCGGCGCCGGCCAGTTGAAGTGCGTACAGTGTTTCCTCGTCGCAATTCACCCCCGCCGCCCGTAAAACTATCGCGTTTACCTTGTCCATTTGTGCTCCTATAGACTCCTAACCGAAGTCCAGCGGTTTTTGCCATGCGCTTTTAAGTTTATCCAAGTCAACGTCAACGATACTGTTTTGGTCTTCGGCCTTTATTATAAGCCTGCCGCCGGCGGTTACCTTACCTATCTGACCGAACGGCAGATTCAGCATCAGCTTTGAAAACTCACCGTATTTTGTCGGCTCAACTTCAACAATATATCTTGAGTTTGACTCGCTGAAGATTTGACTGTCCGTCCGTACACAGTCATCACTTTTTGGCAAACCACGCAGGTCCGCTTCAACACCAAGGCCGCCTGCAAAGGCCATTTCAGCAAGCGCAACGGCCAAACCCCCTTCCGAACAGTCATGGCAGCTAACGATCAGACCATCGCTGACGGCCCGGCTGATTCTCCGGGCGGTCTCGGCCGCCTTTTCTACATCAACCGTCGGCACATTCGCACCGAGCCTGCCGTGTATCTTGTAGTAATGAGAGCCACCCAACTCATTTTTAGTCAGCCCGACAATAAACAGTAAATTCCCGGACCGCTTAACATCCATCGTTACACATTTATTTACATCATCAACTATGCCTATAGCACTGATCAGCAGGGTTGGCGGAATAGATACCCTTGTACCGTCATCGCAGAGAAACTCGTTGTTCAGTGAGTCCTTGCCGGAAATAAAAGGCGTCTCAAAACCCATCGCCCCGTCGAAACACGCCTGGGCGGCCCTGACCAAAGAACCGAGCGTCTCGGGTCTGGAGCAGTCCCCCCAGCAGAAGTTATCTAAAAGTGCGATTCTGTCAGGCCTTGCCCCCACGCAGACTATATTTCGGACCGCTTCATCGATACCCGAAAGCGCCATCCAGTAAGGGTCAATATCACCGTAGCAGGGGTTCATTCCGCAACTGACGGCAAGTCCCCTGTCGGAGTCAAGCTTGGGCCTTATTACCGCCGCATCAGAGGGGCCGTCATTATTGGCACCCGTCAAAGGCTTGACCACACTGCCGCCCTGAACCTCGTGGTCGTACTGACGAATAATCCACTCCTTGCTCGCAACATTATACGAAGACAGAACAGCCAACAGGTCTTCGTTGTAATTGTCCTTCAGTGATATGCCCGGCTCGGACAAGTCGGGCTTTTGCCACAGGGCCTTGCGAGAGTATTTGGGCACCCCGTGGTGCAAAAAATCCATATCGAGCTGACCGACCTGCCTGCCGTTGTACCTGAGTGTAAGCTTTTTATCACCGGTGAATCTGCCGACTATCGTCGATTCAACATCTTCGGCGTCGAAAAGCCGGGTAATAGCGGCAAGATTTTCCTCTTTGACGGCGATGACCATACGCTCCTGAGCTTCACTTATCCATATCTCGGTATAATTAAGGCCTGCGTATTTCAGGGGCGCTTTTTCAAGGTCAACCTCGGCACCAAGCTGTGCTCCCATTTCACCGACCGCGCTGCTCAGACCTCCGGCACCACAATCGGTAATCGCCTCGTAAAGACCGGCCTGTCGTGCCTGCAGAAGGGTATCGAGCATTTTCTTTTCCGTTATCGGGTCTCCTATCTGGACGGCGTGCGAGAAAATCGTCTCATGCTCATGTGTCATCTGGCCGCTGGAGAAGGTTGCTCCATGTATTCCGTCCCTGCCGATTCGTCCGCCCACCATTATGATATAATTGCCGCTTTGGGCGTGCTTGAAGCACTTATCGTTCGGTATCAGTCCTATGTTTCCGCAGTAAACCAGGGGGTTGGCCATATATCTGTCATCGAAATAAACCGCCCCATTAACCGTCGGTATGCCCATTCGATTGCCGTAATCGCGTACCCCGGCAACGACGCCTTTCATAATCCTTCGCGGGTGCAATACACCCTTGGGAATCTGGTCCTGTTTCTTATCCGGAAGACCAAAGCAGAATATATCGGTATTTGCAATGGGCTTTGCCCCCATGCCCGTGCCCATGGGGTCACGAATCACCCCGCCGATACCGGTAGCCGCTCCGCCGTACGGGTCCAGCGCGGAAGGATGATTGTGGGTCTCCACCTTGAAGCATACGGCGTCCTGGTCGTCAAACTTAATCACACCGGCATTATCTTCAAATACCGATATGCACCAGTCCTTGTCAAGCTCCTTGGTAGCCTTAAAAACCGTCTCTTTGAGCAAATTATCGAAGTGAATTTGCCTGCCGTCGTAATCCATATCCACGCTGCTTTTGAGAGTCTTGTGCACGCAGTGTTCGCTCCAGGTCTGTGCCAGAGTCTCCAGCTCCACGTCCGTAGGCTCTCTGCCGAGGTCCTTGTAATGGGCCTGAATAGTCCGCATCTCGACGGCGTTCAAAAACAGGTCTCGCTCCTTACTGACCTTAATCAGACCGTCGTCATCAAGATTACTTATGCAAATTTCGTTGACATTGAGTTCGTAAGGCCTCGTATGAGGGCTGGGAGGTTCGGCGTCGCTGCCGTAAATAACCTCTTCTATGCAGTCATTTGCCAGGACCCGCCGGGCGATGGAATCACGCTGGCTGTCTGTGATTTGACCCAACAGAATATATTTTCTCGCCGTCCTTACATTGGCCGGCTTTGTCCCCATATCTTTCAGGGCCGCGACCACCGACCGGGCCACCGGGTCTGTTACACCGCTTTTCAAATGGACTTCTATCAATGTCGCCTTCACAGGTCCAGCCGGTGCGGAGCTTCTTCCTATATAATACTCCTGACAAACCATATCGCACAAAAGCTCACGGGCGAAGCGCTCGGCAAAAGCTCTGTCAAAATCGCCCTCAATCAGATAAACCTTTGTGAAGTGCACCGCTTCGACTGTTCGAATGCCGAGTTCTCTGATATCATCCAGTATCCCTTCGCCGTGGGCATCGACAAAACCTGCACGATTGAAGACTTCAAAGCGCCACCGCCTCATATCAATTCCTTCCTTCTCATCTTGTATTTTATAAGTTCGGCACGTTTCGCTCTGGCCGTTGCAAGCAGCTTCTGGATGCGTTTCTGGTCTTTTGAACCGATAGCCTTTCTTAATTTAGTAAGCTCACGGATTAACCTGTCAATCCCTCCGGTCGTGTTGACAGCATTTGTAACCAGTATATCCGACCATACATTTTCAGGGCCGGACGCCACCCTCGATGTGTCGATAAAGCCTTTGCCTGCGAAGGTGAGCTGTTCCTGTGTACTTGCGTTAATTAACGCAGCGGCTACAACGTGGGGCAGATGACTGACGCGGGCGAAAATGCTGTCGTGCCGGGCAGGACTCATTACACTTACGCGGCAACCTAAATCAAGCCAGAATCTCCTCAAACCCGCAAGGGCAAAGTTACTTGTGTTGTTATTCCTCGTTAGAATACACCTGGCTCCATAGAATAAATCATCTCTGGCAAATTCCACACCGCGCTTCTCCGAGCCGGCTATCGGGTGGGAACCGACATAGTAAACGTCTTTTGGCAAAAGCCGCCGGGCCCAGCGGTGCGGCAGGACCTTCGTAGAGCCGACATCGGTCACAATACAACCGGCTTTTAGATGCCCTTTTATCCGGCGGAAAATATCTTCGAAAGTACATATCGGTGTTGCAAGAATCACTATGTCCGCTCCGGCAACACACATTTCTATATCATCGACAATCTCCTCGGCAACGCCTAATCGTCTCGCTTTGCGCCTTGTGCCTGGCCTGTGGCTGTAACCAACCGTTTTGACTCCGAATAATGAGCGCAGAGTAGTCAAAGTTATGCTGGCGCCCAAAAGCCCCATTCCTATTACACTTATTTGACGCAACTTCTTCACTATAAAGACCTTATAAAAAAGCTAATGTCCGAAATTTCAATAACAAGGTATCGGGGGACACCCTATATGTCAATTTTTTTCTTTCATTTGCTCAGGAAAACTGGTTTAATGCCTTTTAGTATGACTGATATACAAGTTAAACTTAATCCGAATCAATACCTTCCATTTGAAGAAAAGGTTGCCGAGCTGGACCGACAGATAGAGAATCTGCGCAGACATGCGGCACAAAACGGCTCCGACCAATCGGCAGAGATTCGCCGACTCCAGCGTCTTGAGACCGGCGAGCTTAAAAGAATATACTCCCGGCTTACGCCCTGGCAGATAGTACAGGTTGCAAGACATCCGATGAGACCACTTGTGACGGATTACCTGGAACTGATGGTAAAGGACGTCCGAGAACTGCACGGAGACAGGTGTTTCGGAGACGACAGGGCCATCATCACATCGCTCGGGCAAATCGGCAGGGAGAAGGTTTTGCTGGTTGGCCAGAACAAAGGCAAAAACACAAAGGAAAAAATTGCCTGCAACTTCGGATGTCCAAACCCTGAAGGATACCGCAAGGCTCTGATAAAGATGAAGCTGGCAGAAAAGTACCGCATCCCCATTGTTACCTTGATTGATACACCGGGCGCCTATCCGGGCGTCGGAGCCGAAGAAAGAGGTCAGGCCCAGGCCATCGCCGCCAACCTGATGGAAATGTCCCGTTTGAAAGTCCCGATTATATCTATTGTCATCGGTGAAGGCGGCTCAGGGGGCGCTCTTGGCATCGGAGTGGCGGACCGGCTGGCAATGCTTGAGTTTTCATATTATTCTGTAATCTCACCGGAGGGTTGCGCCGCGATTCTTTGGCGCGACGGCTCACAGGCAAAGCAGGCTGCGCACGCCCTGAAGCTGACAGCAAAGGACCTGATGAAACTTGGGCTTGTCGATGCAATCATTACCGAATCGCTTGGGGGTGCTCACAGGAATTTGCACGACACTATTTACAACGTCGAACAATATATCATAAAAACACTACGAGACCTCAAAAGGACAAAGATTGAAAACCTGCTCGAAACCCGTTACAGGAAGCTTCGCGCAATAGGCAACCAGTATCAAAAATCCATCGGTGTAAAAGCTCCAAGAACAAAGGCCGCACCAAAACCGTCAACAAGACCCAAAATCCCCGAAAGGGTCTCAATCGAAGCTCAGCTTCAAAAAATGCAGGAAATCACCCGGCAAAACGACTCGTACGAGTTTGCCGAACTGTCGGAACAGGACACAAATCCGTAAAAAACTTACGTACACACCGAGCAAAAAAGCGAACCAACTGTTAACTGTTTTCAACCTGCGAAGGGTCTATGTTGTTTTCAATGGCTTTTATCTTGTTTACCCGCCTTTGATGCCTTCCCCCGCTGAATTCCGTAGTAAGCCACGTCTCAACCATTTTTCTGAGCACTGTTGTGCCCAACAAGTCACCGGAAAGACAAAGTACGTTGGCATCATTGTGATGACGTGAAATCTGAGCGGCCAGTTCATCGAAACACAAAGCCGCCCTGACTCCCTTAATCTTGTTGGCCGCTATACTCATTCCAATTCCGGTTCCGCAAACCAGAATCGCCCTGTCCGCTTCACCCTTTGATACGAGACTCGCCGCCCGGTAAGCGGCGTCCGGATAGTCAATAGGTTGTTCGCTGTTACTATGGCCAAAGTCAAGGCATTCATGATTAAGCTGAGCAATTATCGCCTTGACCTGCTCAATGGCCTTTACACCTCGATGGTCGTTTGCAACCGCTATCTTCATGTTAAAATCTCGCCCATTCTTTTCGTTAAAGCACGCTCTATCTGTTTTGCACATTCTTCGTACACATCATCGCCCGATCCAATCGGGTCACCAATAGGGCCTTTGCCGTCCAGCAGTAGACATTTTTCACGTGCATCGGGACATATCTCCAATACATGCTCACGATGGCTCTTGCTCATTACAAAAATGTAGTCGCTTGCCTCGGCCTCTGCAGCGGTAAAAGGACGGCTCAAATGCCCACTCAAATCTATGCCTTTCCGCGCACAAATACCTGCAACTTCGTTACTTACAGGTAGTCCTAAGCCTGCCATCAGGCCCGCCGACACTATTTTATAACCTCTGGCTTCGATTTCGTCAACACCGCAAGTGAGTTTTTCAGAGAGTTTTTTCAGACAAAAAGCCGCCGCCATCGGGCTGCGACAGGTATTACCGCTACAGACAAAAAGTATCCTGACCAGCGACATTTGGGTAATATCTCTGTCATTATACACACCTTGGCGCAAGATTATCGGCTCCCCTTCCGTCATCTTAACCACTGTGCTGCTTTTTTTATATTTACACTCACCGCCGTCGAGGAGGAAATCTATCCTGCCGTCAAGTTGAGACAGAACGCCGGCTGCGTCCGTAGCAGGAGCCCTACCATCCAGATTGGCACTCGGAGCGACAATCGGTGGTTTAACCGAGCGAAGAAGTTGCCGGGCTGTCTGGTTATCCGGACAGCGGATACCAATAGTGCCGTCCTCATACAGTACGCTGAAAGTGTCTTCGCCAAAAACGCCACGCTGTTGTGCGAGGGCCTCATCATCCAGCTCGAAGATGAGCGTCAGCGGCCCGGGCCAGCCGTTTTCTATGAGCTTTCTGCCCTTCAGCGGTACTGTCGGCACATATCTGGTAACAATCTCCGGGTCGGCAATATGTAATGTATAGCGTTTTCCGGCGTCCCTGCCTTTTACCTCGTCAAGCCGACTGATACTGTCTGATCGCAACCGGCAGCCGATACCGTAAACCGTCTCGGTCGGAAATACAACCAGCTTGCCCTCATCGAGCGCTCCTGCAGCAGCCTCGATTTTCTCAATATCAGGATTCTCAGCAGTTAAGCTCACAACTTCGGTTCTCATAAATACGATGATACTCCAAACCCGCCAAAATCGCAACTTCTTATAAAAGCCCCAAAGGGGCTCAACAATATAGCCCAGGGCTAAGTGAAACGAAGCCCTAAGGCACAAATCCCCCAAATATATTCTTAGCCCTGAAAGTGCGACACAAAATCTCTACGAACTACAACGCGCAGCAGCCTCAACCCGAAGGTGTTGGGGATGGTTGATGCTTACAATTAAGACAAATCATTATCTTTCAAAAATATGCCCCGAAGATTTTTTAGCCTAATAAACCATTGCAAACAAGATAGTTGTAAAATTCTTCCAAAAAACTATTTGACGAAAGTCCCGCTTGCTTTATAATATAAAGTACTTTGTAAATGTGATACATAAATTAAAATGTAAATCAGGAGATAAAAGAAATGGAAGAAGAATTAAGACTGAAAGAATCAGATTGCGACAAAGAAACCTTCGTCACCGACGACCTCAAATTCATCCGCGACATGTTAGAAAGAACACACCGTGAAATTGATCCGGAGGCATTCTCCATGATTATATGGGGCCTAGTATCTATGGTTATCTATTTCGGAGCCTATTTTTTTGTAGTGTATAAAATTTTCAACTGGATTCCCTATGTTTTGTTCCCTTCACTGGCTGTCGGAGGCATTGTTGGTGGTTTCTCAAGCTATAGAGTCTCCAAACGTCAGAAGGCTCGGGGAATGGTTTCCCATATATGGAAACAGCTCAACTGGGTCTGGTTCATCCTGCTTCCCAATGCCGTTATATGGAGTATTCTGGGATTATTTCAAGACTACTTCGGTGGACCAGGCTTTCTCTGGGCCGCCGTCTATGCCATCGCTCTTTCCATGACGGGGATTCTATACTCCAGAGAGTGGCTCTTTGGCGGAATTTCCATTTTCATCGCAATCATAGTCGCCTTCTTCGTACGGCCCTATTCATATCTGATCTTAGGTGCGGTAATGGGCCTGGCCTGTATCATCCCTGCCATAATCGCTCACCGCCGATATAAACGCTCGGAGGCTGAATATGCCCAAGGCTGATGGGCCACAATTTGATGACCTGATCCTTTCGCGCGCTCGATTGGGGATTGTCTCTACCCTTATGGCAGGCGATGAGGCCGAATTTACTTTCCTTCGAAATGCCCTTAAACTTTCCGATGGCAACTTAAGCGTTCAGATTCGGAAACTCGAAAAGGCCGGCTATATCAAGGTCAAAAAGGTCTTTGTCGAGCGCAAGCCAAAAACCTTCTGCAAAATCACCCCCAAAGGCCGAAAGGCAATGTTCGGCCTTTTGAAACACCTTGAAAATCTGCTCCGGCAGCCAAAATAAATAATGTGTAGTTAACGATTGAGCCAATAAAATCCGGTATTAAGGATAGCCGCAAAGCTGACCCAGCCTATATACGGCAACAAAAGAACCGCAGCAAATTTATTCACGCCCCAAAAACTCACGATTGTTGCAAGTATAGCAAGCCAGAGAAACACAATATCAAACAAGGCCCATCCTGCAGAATGAAAACCAAAAAATATTACCGACCAGGCGGCATTGAAAGCAAGCTGCACGATAAAAAAAGCCAGAGCAATACGAACCCGTGATTTAGTCAACCCCTTTTGCCAAACAAGGAAGGCTGCTATACCCATCATCAGGTAAAGCAGCGTCCAGACCGGTCCGAATAACCAGCCGGGAGGCGTAAAAACGGGCTTCTTAAGAGAATCGTACCAGCCGAAACTGTCACCTGAAAAGGTTGCTACAGAACCGATAAAAGATGCACAAAACGAAATCCCCACAGCAATCAACAGGTTGAAAACACTACTTGCTTTCATATATGAAAAAGACTCCCCATTACCGACTAAAAAAAGGTATAGCCGGCTGTAACAAAAACATTATTTTAGCGGAGGCCCGGCTACTTCGGCTCTGCTTGCGGTGCCGCACCCTTGCAGGTTGACGCAGCAAGTATCAAGATATAGATAGCCGCAACACCTACAACAGCATAGACGATACGCGCTAAAGCCGACATCTCGCCGAAGATCGCCGCTACAAGGTCAAAAGAAAAGATGCCGACAAGGGCCCAATTCAAGCCTCCCACAACCACCAAAATCAGTGCAATCCATCCCAGAACATTCAGCTTCAGCATTTTCGTTTCTCCTTAAACAAATTGAACACTAAATCTTCTTAAAACGCGACACGGCCGACAAAAATGGTTAAAACAGCGTTTTCCATTTGATAAAATCCGACCTTTGCCTCAATATTATCAAAAATCGAATGCGCTCGGCTGATAAAACGGAAACACAAGGTTGACTGACTCGTTGCAAAACGAGATGCCTTGCTGACGGTGCCCCCAAGAATCATCGGTCCAATCATGGTTAATCCCTTCCATGAACAAGATTCATACTAATAGTACAGGAATCGCCGGAAAAACAAAATAAATTTTTGCAAAATATTCACGAAATCCCGTTTTTTTCACGGCGCCGCCGGAGCAGGAAAACTTACCGCCCAATCTGCTCAACATCATCTCCGACAAGTGCCCGAATCTTGTCCAACCTGAAATAGACAACCCGGCTTTTGGCTTTATCGGCCTGATAGCCCTTACTTTGCCTTCGCCTCATTGATTCTATGAGCTGCTGGTCCGACTCCTCGCCGGTTTTTGTGAGGTAAAGCCTTTTGCCTTTATAGCCGGGCCCTTTTTCAACAAACAAATAAGTCGCTTTTGGATTACCGGACACATTTCGGTAGCTCAAACCCTCGGCCATTATCAATGCAACCGTAACCTCATCAATCACATGCGGCCTTGCATAAATCGCGGCATTAACATTACCTTCGGCATCTGCGGTCGCCAGAATACCCAGGCCTTCCGTATTTTCAAAATATTCACCTAATTCCATCTTGTCTCCTTTCGCCTAAAATATCACACAAAGCTTTTGTTATATCAACATATTCAAACTCAAAACCCGCATCCAACAACCTTTTTGGCATAACTCTCTGACTCGACAAAAGCAGCTCCCCGCCCATCTCGCCCATCAACAACTTCAACAAAAAACCGGGCGGATTAAACCACACCGGCCTTGCAGTCACTTGTCCCAGGACATCATAAAATGTGCCTGAGAGTATCGGTGCCGGCGAAGTCAGATTGTAAACGCCGTTTGTCTTTTTGTTTTCAAGCAGGAACCTGATTGCCAAGACCTCGTCCATCAAACTTATCCAGGGAAACCAGGCTTTTGTCTGCCCGTAACAACCACCCAGAAAGAACTTAAAAGACGGCAGGAGCTTTTTCAAGACTCCACCGCCGGCTCCCAATACAACACCGGTACGGATAATAATCCATCTAATACCCATGTCTCGAATTTCCTCGGCAAGGCCCTCAATCTGCCGGCACACCCTCGCAAGAAAGCCTTGGCCGTATGCAGAATTTTCATCTAATATTTCATCACACCTGTCACCGTAATAGCCCACCGCAGAGGCCTGGATAAAAACCTCCGGCTTCTTCTTTGCCTCTTTTATCGCCGACAAAATCGCCTGTGAAGCTGTGAGCCTGCTGTTCAGGATTCTTTCCTTTTTGGCCTTGCTCCACCTGCCCGATGCAATATTTTCGCCTGCAAGATTAATCACTCCCAGAGCACCATCAACAAAAGCCGACCATTCATCCAACTTACGTCCGTCCCAACAGACAGGTTCGGCTGTTTTACCAAGAAGATTTTTTGCTTTTGCGGTATTCCGCGAAAGCGCAATCACTTCGTAATCCCTGTGAAGATTTTCGCAAAGGGCTTTTCCGATAAAACCGGTCGCTCCTGTTATAACAATCCGCATAACTCATCCCTTCCAGGAGTCTTCTAAATTCCGCACTTTCTCCACATAAGCATCCGCATCGAATTTTCTTTTCAACCCGTTTGCGTTCATGTAGCGGACTTTACCGAATACCGGCCTTTCGGCCCACGCCCTGTCATGCTGACCAAAGCACCACGCGATTCCTGCATAGGCATTGGCATCCCTGCCGTCAAGTTCATACCTGTTATTCAGATAAATCGCCGTCTTAAAACCGGCCATAGGGCTGCGGCTCCATTCGAGAATCTTCTTGCCCCAGTACATTCGCATATAACCGTGCATCTTGCCTTTTATCATCATCTCTTTCTGTGCGGCGTTCCAGTATGGGTCGTGGGTTTTCGCCTGCTCAAACTCCCTCAATGAATACACATACCGTCTCTTGTCCTTAGCGTGGTAATTCAACGTCCTTTTCGCCCACGCCGCCAGACCGGCATATTTATCATACCTCTCATTATAAAATACGAAATTATGACTCAGCTCCCTTCTGACAATAAGCTCTTCGAGATATGCACCCTTACCACTTCCCTTACTTGCCGGAACCTTAAGAGCAATATACAACGGCGATATCTGCCCGAAGTGCAGATAAGGGCTCATGTTCGACGTTCCGTCCTTATTCGGGTCGTTTCGGATATCACCATACAAATCCAGTTTGTCTTTGATAAAGTGCTTCAAATGTTTTTTTGCCTCTGAGGTGCCGCCCCTGAAAGTTGAAATCTCGCTGACGCTTCTGTCAATGTCGAGCCGAGACAACGCCCTGTCAATATCGGAAATGTCAAAACTATCGAAGCGCATACCCAAAGAATCCCGTTTCGGTCTGCGATGCCGCATACCAGCGAGGTAATAATCAAGCTTTTTATTTATCCTTGGCCGAAATGTGCCCGCAGAAAAATTTTCCTTAACAGCCGCCTCGGCCACCGGAACTATAAGATTTGTCTCTACCTGATATAACGGGCACTTGATTTTTTTAGCGGCATCTGCTCGCCACTTTCTCTGTATCCGCAACTGTCCACCATCAACCACTACCAAAGATGCCTCCTTACCAAACTCAACCGCAGCCTCCTCAGGCGACTGATGCCGAATCACCAGCCGGACACCTTTTGCCTCAAAGGCCTTTTGAGTCTCCCGGAGCCCTTCAAGCATAAAGTGATAATGTCGCAGAGTTGCCTCAGGATAATCATCGGTTAGGCCGAAAATTGCAACCACCGGCCTGTCAAGCTCGTCGGCCCTTTCAATGGCATATTCCAGTGCATGGTTATACTCTGCCCGTTGAGCCGACTGCATCCAGTAAAGAACGTACCTGCCGTGGCGAATCGGCCTTGTGTTTAAGGCTGTTATTCTCTCTTTCTGAACCATTGTGCCAATGAACCCCCTGATGAAAAACCTTGCACTCCGGATTTTACATCACAAAGCAGCTGTTTGCAATCTTTAATCGACTCATTATTTATAACCTCTAACAAAACCCTACCTGTCATTCCGACCGAGGTGAATTAAAGGGGTCAGACACTAATGGCACTGTCATTTGTAAGCTGTTGTTTTGACATTAGTTACGCGTTCTGTGTTTTGGGGTTGATGCGTTGGTGCCGGTTCAGTAAATACGTCCGG
>Ga0180433_10005125_pt1 | contig 17919 bp, 27 predicted proteins | sample SS_ome_8_FD_132980 | JGI IMG/M metagenome (GOLD analysis project Ga0180433, IMG submission 132980) | Hypersaline lake sediment archaeal communities from the Salton Sea, California, USA - SS_1_D_1 metaG | ecosystem: Environmental > Aquatic > Non-marine Saline and Alkaline > Hypersaline >... | reverse complement strand
TTTTTCGGCAAAAATTGTTAGGCATCGCGCACACCCCAAGCATTAGTCACGCAGCCTGCCATCGCACGGGGAAAGTCACAGTGGGGGTGCCCCCGGCCACAAGCTTCAACACGAGCGCACCCACCAATGCGCTCACCCACGCAACGCTTGGCTCAATTGCGCATGGCCACCGGCAACAAGACAACGGCAGACCGACTCCCGATACAATTCAACCCATCGCTCGATATAATCGACTCCCGATTGATTGGAAAAGACAATCACCAAGACGCGCTCGCTCAATAGCCGCGTGGGTTTCCTGACGTTGGCTTGCGCTATTGGTGGCAGCAGCTGGCGCATTGGCATTGCTGAGTGATTGTTGCGTTGAGTCATGTGTTGAACACAGCACGGCCATCCACCACCCAAACGTCAAACGGCATTCCTCATCTTTCACAACAATTCAGTTCTCCAGCAAGAACATATTGTCCAAGCCGCTCGCAAGCCACAACCGTCAATAGTCCGAAAGGCGTCTTACAATAGCCCATACCGCTTACATATCTGAGACAACCCCTATATATAAGAGACAACGGCATAATAGCGTTGGGCGTTCCTGTCTCTCTTGCTCCTGTACTCTCCCCTATAGCGCCTTTGGAGGCTGTTCCACTTTTTCTTTTCTTTTCACAGCTTCATAATTTGAGATAAAGTCCGTTGATTAATTGGCTTTAGTGGGTTGGTGACGGGTTGGGTGGGTTGGCGAATTGAATGGGCCTATTGACGGCAGATGTTGGGCAGCTTCTTTCCTTTCGTACATAAGGTATTGGTGTTTGGATTTGTTGGACTTCTGAATTGTCTAGGGGTGGATTGTCTATTGTCTTGGGAATTGTTGGGAATATGAATTGTTGATTCGCTTGTACAATACGTTGGATATTGCTGGACGTCTGTATTGTTGGAGAGTTTCAAGACAATAGCAGCCTTGGCGATTTGCGTGGATATGCAGCCTCAGCCGTTATCATATTGAGCCATAAGCCACCGTCAAACGGCATTGCGCTTCCACGGCTGGATATGCAACCTCATACGCTATCATTGGCGCCCATATCCTACCATAATGGCCATATGGCCTCTCATCCGTTATCATGACTGGACATATCCTGTCATAGAGCGTCATAACTGGTCATATCTGCCATTTTCTGGCTTATGCTGCTACATATAGGTGCGTATGCTCCTGATTCCATCTTTTTCGCTTCTTTTCCAACCCCCACAGGTTGGCAGCATCAGCCGTATTGGACACTGGAACAAGAGGTGAGATGGATTGGTGTCCAAGTGGTTGGTTGGCATTCCATCTCAGTTGGTGGATTGTTGTTCTCGGATAATCGCTTGCGATTGTTTCGTCAATCGCTTGCGTTAGCCTTGGACAGCTATCTATTTGGCCAAATTGCGTGATTCTGTGCGCATCGCTCTGCATTCGTCTGTGCCTTCGCATGCATGATAACACGCGTGCACATATTCAACTCCTTGAAATCTCAACACGAGCGCAGCTGGCTCTGCCTTAACACTGCGCTTAAGGCGCGAACATAACAGCGATCATGGCGATCATAGGGTCATATGTAGCTACATCGTTGGAGGTGAGGTTGGACAGTCAGAACAACTGGCAGATGGAGTGGCAAACAGTCAACTGTTCTCGGGTGCCCATGTTGTTGGACACCACTCCATCCCAGTTACTGGTTGTTGGACTTATCCCTTGGGCTGTACCCGTCCTTTTCCCAGGCTTCCAGCTCCAGCACTGTGTCTTGATACCCTTCCAGGCCTTTTTCGCTCTGTTCCACATAGTGACCAAACCAGCCTTCACGGTCCAACCTGCGCGGGATTTTGTTGACCTGCTCGGCTTGGGCAGCGCCTTTCTTGTCCCACTCAACACCGAACACCGCTGAAAGCACCCTCTTGGCCATCTCTGCCAATTGTATCTGGCAAAGGTACTCTGGCGTGTGTACGGGGTCATGCATACCGCTGACGTGGCAATCCTCAATGTATAGGCTGTTCATCAGCGCCTCTAACAGCTCCATATGCGTCATACTGTCCAGCGCCTCGGGCATCTCCATGGTGCTTTCCACCATATCGCCACGTTTATTTGGCTCTTTTGCCATTTTTATTCCTTTTTTTCATCTGCCGTCTTGGTTGGTGGTTCTGCGGTCCTGGCCTTTCTCAGCTTTTCCACGTCTATCTGGACAAAGGCGTTGCCAATCGCCCGTGCTTGCTGGTCCAAACCGTCAAGCAGCTTCTCAAATGCCACTTCCAACGGCGTGTACGGTTCGTGCCACCACGATTTTATGGCAGTTTGCACCACCTCTTTGATCTGTTCATATAGGTAACCACCCATATTGTACGGGATGAGCAGGAATGCCAGCGGCACCAGGTAGAGCAGCTTCAAGCGCCTCTTCAACCGCGTGTCCTGCGGGTCTGTTCTCCATGTCATGGCTTCCACCCCCTTTTCAGGCGTCCAACGCCTCCAACACCCGCTTCATATTCTTGTGAAAGTCCTCATAGAAGTCGATGATCTCCTGCTGAAGCCCAGAAACAGTGTACTGGCCCGTCGCCTCGCACTTGGCTTGGTGTTCCCGGCACTCTCTGATCCTTCTCATGGTTTCTTCACAGAATGCTCCCACCACCCGCTTCACTGACCAAGTCGTTTCCAGCAATTTGCAGTCGTCTGGGCGCTTGTATTTGATGTCATCATCGAGGTAGGTGTGCCCAGGCCTGCCGATTGCCAAATGGCACTTGTACGATGGCTTATCCAGATAACAGTCATCGCACCAATCTCCAACGGTGTAAAACATCGGCGTGCCATCCGTGTTGTTGCCCGCATACTTCCCTATCTCAACCGTCACTTTGGACATTGTTTTTCTCCTTTTTTCCAACCTGGACAACTGGCAGATGGATTGGTGTCCAAGTGGTTGGGCTCGTTTGCCCATGTTGTTGGTTGGCATTCCATCTCAGGTTGCTTGTATTGCGCTCAGCTCCTTGACCGCCAGCGTCAAGCGCCTCTTTTTGCTTCCACGACACTCATACCACTCGCACACCTGGGGTCTGCTGTCGTGAATAGAGCACGTCATGTCTTCTGCCAAGAATATACACACGCCCTCAACGGCCCAGCCAGGAGCCCATGACCTCGGCACCCTCGTGACGTAGTAATCCTCAAATTCATCCTGGCAGACACAATCAGCGCCGTGTTTCTGGGCTATCTCCAACGCCCACGTTTCACGCACTCCACCTATTTGAAAGGCCATACAGCACTTGCCGCACCACTTGCACTTGAATTCAGCCATATCAATCGATCATGAACGCTATGGCGATCAAAGCTACCAGCTGGAACACCTGGAGAAACAGGTTCACGGCATTCTGTCTGACCACCACTGTCCTCCAGGCCATCGTTTTCTGTTCCGGTGTGTTGTGTGGATGCTCCCAACCGTAATATCGCTCAGACATCGCTTTTGTCCTTTCCTTTCGCCTTTTCGCTTCACCCATTTCGGGCCTTTTCCAGTTTGTCGGTCGCATCCTTCAACGACAGACCTGTGATTTCCACTGATCTCCCACCGCTATGAGATGCGAGGTGAATGGCGCCATCTTCCATCTCAATCAGGAAGTGTTGATCTGGCCATACCACCAGCCTTTTGGCATCGTTGTACGGCCCTTTATTCTTTGCCCTGAATCTCACCATCTTCATTTTTGACCTCTTTTGTAGGAATGCCTCTATGGCAATTTAAGCCACTTCTTGAACAAGCGTGATAAAACGTGTGCGAGTGAGATTCTGTGACGTCCTCGTGTGTACGCTCTGGCTCTGAACATGCGTTTAGTCGTTTTGTTGGGGTAGATATACCTCATTTGCTCTTTTTCGCCTTTTTCGACACCTCATCACCCCAGGCGTCCCAACCTTTCACCCGCTCGGTGGCAAACAATTCTATCCGTGGAACATCCCCGCACAGCTCAACAATCCGGTCCCTTGTCTCAGCTGGCTTTCTGGAGTGCTTCTGGATAGGGCTGTAGATGACAGAGTGGACACGGGCACTTTCCCTTTTCGGCTTGCCCTTAATGGCAAGCAGGCACAGCTCTGCGTTGGCCCGTGTCCAGTTGCCCATCCCCCAGAAGAATGTGTCAGCAATCTTGTTCCTTTTGACCCAGGTGAAGGCGCACGTTTTGTACTCAAACCCCCATATGTCGATTATGGTGAAGGCAATCGGCAACTGGGGCATCGTTATCCACATGAACAACACGCAGTCGTCAGCGGCGATGTCTCTCACGGGCAGAGCCGCAATGTCCAAGGGCTTCATCACCCTGTAGTTGCGCTCTGCCCCGCTCCAGCTGCCCTTGTCGTTGTAGTGCCAAGGCGGATCAGCGTATATGATGTTGTACTTCTTATTGGAGATTTTCATTCTGCCAGTTCTCGCCTTTCCTGCTCTTTTCCCCACCACTCAGCGCCTGGGTATCTGCCATCCTTGAGCGGCTCAGTCCAGTACTCAAACCGGTTGGATGAGATTTCCTCATACCTGAACCGGCGCGTCTTGCCATCGTTGCGGAGTTTGGCCAATCCGCTGTCGCCGCACATCGCGCCATGGATGTTCCCGGTCTTGGACCTGGCGGTACAGTCTGGAAACAACTCGATGAGGCGGTTTTTCAAGTCCTTGTTGCGCACGCGGATGCCCTCGAAAGTGTCCAACGCCTTCATGATCATCCACGCCCAGCTGTCCTTTTTCAGCTTCTTGTACGGCATCTTGGCGAGTTTGTAACCCACCTTGCCAGCGTATTCTTTTGACTTGCAAATGTCCTCAATGAACCCCTGTGGCGGGTTGGCCTTTCCCTTGCCCCAGCGCAGGAGCATGTCACGCACTTCTGCGAATGGACCACCGGGCATCGTTTTCAGCACCTTGTAGGCAACCTTGTTGTTGCGCTTGATGCCATCGCATATCACACCTGCCGGTTTAAGCCTACCGGTGTTCAGCTCGTCAATGATGGCCTCACGCACCTGCTGGTCCTGTGCCTTCACCCTTTGGCTTTTGCCCGCATCCGAATATGCCGATGGCACCTTGCTCTTTGGTTTGGGATCACCCTTGGGCTCTGGCTCTGGCTCTGGAGTTGGTGCCTCAGCTTCCGCATCATCGGCAATTATCTCTCTGGGCCAAAGCCTCTCATACATCTCCTTCAACGTGGCGCGCTTGATTTGAAGCACGTCAATCTGCCGGTCCAACTCTGCCATCTGGAGCCTGACTTCCATTCTCTCATCTATCTTGACCATTGTTCACTCCTTTGCCACGCAACATTGGGCAGCCCTCGCAGCCGCGCCTCTTGCCCGGTGGCTTCATCATGTCATCGATATGGCGCTCAAGACGTTCTTCAAGGCGTTGCAGCTTGCTTGACTGGCCGCCCAGGGCACCGGTGGCCCTTGCCACGGTGACTTTCTGATCCTCCAACGCCTCACTCAGCGCCTTGACGTTGTCGTTGGCTGCTTCCAGCTCCTTGCGCGCCCTGGCGTGATCCTCGCACTCCACGTACACCTTGGCACTTTCCCAACCGCAGCCGCATGGCCTGAATTCACTCACTCTTTTTCTCCAGCGCCTCCAGGCGCTCTGTCAAATCGCCTATCTGGGCAGTGGCCACCGCGATGTAGTCAACGAGCACCTTGGCGGTCACGTGAACGTGTTGGAGCACCTGCGTGAGATTCTGGGGTGGCTTGCTGCCCACGTCCACCGCCACGTCCTTCAGGAATGCTTCATACAAACCTTGTCCAATCAGCTTACACCTGATCTGGAAGTCCTGCGGGATGTCCGGTTGGCGTTGGCGTTTTTTCCTTTTGCTCTTTTTGAATATGCTCATGCCACTATTTCTCCCCACGTGATATCAATACCGGATACGCCATCACGCTCGACAACGACATCCAATCTGTTTACATCTGGAAAGCCGAAACACTTTTCAAACTCGATTGGGTCAAAACTACCGTGTTGGTGGAAGTAACCAAGCACTGTTTCTCTGACAATTTGTCTCATCCTTATCAAATTGGAATCGGTGATCGCCAAGTCATCGCAATTCATTACATTATTCTTGATAGTGAGCCTCAACTCAGGCGGCAGGCGTGGCGCTCCAATGTTGCGAATTGGGTGCTCAATCTGCGATGATGTCGGGATGTCCTCTGGGAAAACAGGCGTTGTCTCTGACGCATGCCAGTCAATGGGCTCGACAGGCCCTGGCTGCATAACCGCTATTGGTTCTGGCTTTGGTGCTTCGCCCTTGTATCTGGGCATCCCTTTCCGCAGCCACTCCCTCATCCCTTCAACCGACTGGAAGTTGCTGTATTTCTCTCTTGGCGGTGTCTTGGGCTTGGGCTTGGGCTTTTCCTGCTCTCGCACCACTCTCAAGCATTCCCCATCATCCAACAAGGCGGCCTTTGCGCCTTGAACCACGATATGCGGCATGCTCTTGGTGGGTGCATTTTTGGGGTTCATCCTGTACACTGTTCCCGGCTGCATCAACGCTTCCATCATCACAAGGTGATTCTTGTCAACGCACCTGCTGATGTGTATGTCACCCGCGTGCGGCAACTCCAACCGCCCGTCTTTGTTCACCACTGCCTCTTCAGTGGCAAACTGCATCTCCAGACGACAACTGCCATCGTACATATCAAGGTGACGTCTGGCGCTGACCAAGTAGTATTCCAAAAAGGCCATCGCCTATTTCTGAGCCACCTTTTTCAGACTACAACAACACACGAACTGGGGCAGATTGTGTTCATCGCACCACCCGCAAGACAAATGGCCCGGTTTGCCCGCGTCTGGGCAGTTGACGCGCTCCATGTCGTCATGTATCGGCTGCTTGCCTGTTCGTTCGATGAACTTTGCTCTTGTGATTTTCTCTCCCATGTCAATCTCCACTTCGCCTTTCTTGCCATCCAATGACTTCACTCTCCAGCTCGGCAAGGATGATATATGCCCTGCTGCGCACCACCTTTATCCTGTCCAAGCAAGCCTCTTCAACCTGCCTCACCCTTTCAGATACACTGTGTGCGGTATCGGTTCGATGATGGTTTCATCCGCGTCCACGTCCGTCCCCACCTTGATGATCCGTTCTTCTCTGATTCTCACGTCCAGCATCTTGTTGCCAATCCTCAATTGGCTTCCAGGGGCCAGCATCGCCAGAGCCCAAAGGAGCAGGTGCGCGCTGTCGAGCAGCTTGGCGGCCAACCCGCCCTCTTCAGCCAACCGCCTCACCTCAGCTTCTGCCCTATCGGCTCTGGCCCTCAATTCGTCAATACGATCATCCTTGATTTTGCAGCCTTCACAGCCGTCAGCCATCGTCATCGCCTTTTTCCACGTCTATTGACACCCTATTGTCATGCCTGCCAACAATATCCTCCATCATGTCTATTGATACAGATGGATTGCCAACAGCATCCTCGTGCCAATCTGATGTGTTCTCGTTGTCGGTTGAATTCTGGGCCATCTGCCCGCCTTGAACCAGGGCAGTCTGAGCCAGTTGCTGGACGTGTCTCAGGGCGTGGTCCACGCCGTGGTACAGCACGTCATCCGACAGGTGCGCGATGCCCTCCAACGCCTTTCCATACACGCCACAAATCTCGCACACCGTAGTCTGCTTGCCCATACCAAGATACATCTTGGTCATCTCGTCAACCAGGCCAGCCACGGCTTGCTCGGCTCTGGCTCTGGCTTCCATCACATCTTTCACGCTCGCCATGATCGCTCCTTTCCCCTCTATTTCCCTTGCGAATCTGTTTTAGCTGAATAAATTTGGAAGGTGGGTTGGGGCAGGCAGGCTACTCCATGGCGTCCAGCACCATTTCAGCCTCATCCTCAGCGTCTGCGTCCAGCGACCAACGCTTGATGCCCCTGAACCGCTTGGTGTCGATGGACACAGGCGACAGGAACTCAACGAAGTTGCCCTTGACCTCGACACCGGCAGGCTCAATCAAACCCTTGGCCACCAGCTCGTCAACCACCGCCTGGGGCTTGGTCCCGTCCTCAGTCGTGTCGGTCACCACGTAGACACCGCCAGCGTGGCGCTTGCCGCAAAGGCGCTTGGGCTCGTGCACCGTGGTGGAAACGGTCCTGATGTTGGCACCCTTCATCTGGTCCTTGACTGCGTCATCGTCTTCAGGCTTGAGAATGTACTCAACCGCGCTCGGCAGGAACATCCCAAACACCACGCCGTCAGGCAGACGCCCGGTGCCGCCGCATTCCTCGCACATGGCCTTATCCTTGACACCACCCAGGTTGGAAGGCGTCCAGGTTTTGGGCTGGTGCAGAAAGTAGTTGTACTTGCGGTAATCCATCGACTGGCCGTTGTGGAAGGTGACGTTGCCGCCGGTTCCAGCGGTCATCTCCTGCGTGCCGTTGCAATCGGCGCAGTTGTCCATGTCCTCGGTGAGCTGCGCCATCTTCTTTTCCCGGTTGCCGATTTTTCGCGTGTTGGAATCAACCGCTTTGCGCGCCTGCTTGACCTGCTCTTCCAGCTCAGCCTCGGCAGCGTCATCGCCAGCGTTGTGCGCCATAGTGCGGGTGGTCTCCAGCTCGTGCTGGGTGTCGCTGAGCTTGGTGCGCTCGGTGAGCAGCTCGGCAGCCTCTTTATCCAAGCGGTGAATCTCAGCCTCACGCTTGCGGCATTCGGGGCACTCGATGGTGCCGGTGCAGCTGGGGCACTCATGGTACACGCCCTCGTCATGGGCTACGAATACCACCGAACCGTCCTCAGTCAACGGACCAGCGACAGCCGCGTTGGGCAGCCTTTTCGATACGCCCTGGGCCAGCGCCTCGTCAACCCAGTCTTGGATTGTCGGATACGACTCACACCCCACCCACATCAGATACGCTGTTTTGATTTTACTTGTCATGGCCTTGCTCCTTTTTTCTGCGCCTGTGTTTTGGCTTTTCCCCTGCATGTTTATAATCTAGCCTTTTTTGCCGTGGAAGTCAAGTGTTTTCCACAACTTTTTTTGCTTTTTTTTCGCTTCTTTGCTAAGTGTGTGAAATGATTGGAATCTTTTTTGTGCGCAATTGAGCAATCGGGATGGCGATCATAAGCGATCATGTGGCGATCATGCCACAACATTTCCGATCATAACCCAATATGGGCGATCATATCCCAGGGATGTAGCGCCATACCCAGAGATGCGGCCTCAGCTCTTTTTCTGGATTCCAAACCGCTCGGTGAGCGAATACTCGTCAATCATCTGGTCAGCTATCTCGCTGTGCCCCATCTCCTGCGCCAGTATCGCAAGCGTCAACCCAATCAGGTTGTCCTGGCCCTGGTCAGCCTTCAACGCTTTCTGGATACGCTCACGCGCCTTGCGCACCACCACCGGCTCTTCAACCGACTCTGGATCTGGCTGAACAGGCGGTTGTTCCTGCTCAGCTTGATTCACTCCACACAGGCTGCACTTGGCATTCCGGCAATACGCCCAAGGATCATTCTTCTTCACCGACGTTCCCTTGGCGAGCGCCTTGTACATTGCCCTTCCGCACTCAGGACACTTGGGGTGCTTAGGATGACCCACGACTAACCGATGGTCATGTGCGCAACGCGGTCCAGCGGGATGCGGTCGTTGGGGTCGCCATTGACCTCTATTTCAGTTGGCCACTTGACCTCTTGCCCGTTCAGCTTGAACGTGCGATAGGTGAAACCAGAAATCTTGCCCTCACGACGCACGCCGTCAGATGTTTCCAGCCTCATGAATTCCCCCGTTGAGTCCAAAATCGTGTCTACCCATTCACCCGGTTTCATCGTTCACTCCTTTGTGCTTCTCCATGCAGCCTTTGCTGCAGTATTTAAAAACGCCTTGTTTTGGTACCAGCTTCTCACAACCCTCTGTCGCGCACACGTTGGTCCTGAAGATAGTCAACTCACCGATTTCCATCAGTTTCTCAAACCGCTTGTACTCAATATCGGTCAGATAGTTCTTGTCAGTATTGAACTTCCACTTGCGGACGTTCACTGCTTTGCCCCTTTCCTACCCAGCTTGGGGTGCCAGAACTGGGCTGCCACTTCTTCAGGCAGAATGCTCTTCAGGTTCTTTTTGTGGACCAGACGTATGCCCTGGACATGGGCAGGCTTGTTGTCATCTGTGTTGACGATGCCGTGTGAGCCCTTCCAATCAATCAAACGGTCGCCCACCAACAGCACATAGTCCCGATAGTTGCCCTTGACACCTCCAGCCCCCATCGCATCGAGGATCATCTGCGCGTTGGGCGTTCTATCATGGGCATCTGTCCCGCCTGCCCTGCTGCGCGCTCGCCTGCGCTGGCGCTGTTGCTCTTTGACTTTGGCCCTCTGCTTTTTCTTTTGGACTTTCCTGTGCCGATTGCTCATGCTTCCACCGCGCCTTTTTTCTATCTTAACCGTTCATTGTCCAATACGCTAGTCGCAGGACATTTCCTTGGCTTTTTTGATTGTTTTGATCATCCTCTTTTTCACTTCGATGTTGTCGCCAATCCTGACCAGATATGAAGGGTGGAAAGTGGCAATGGCTGGATAGGTTCGGATTTTCTGCCTGTAGGCCATCTCGACAACCGTTGGGTGCCCCTGCCATTTGCTGATCGCTGTGATACCTGCTATGCGCAGGGCTGCCGTCCCACCCAGGAGCAACAGCACGGTTGGCTCTACAACCATAATCAACCATTCAAGTCGCTGCCGACACATCTTCACCTCACCCACCTTGGGAACCCGGTTGGACGGTGGCCGACAACCCAACACGTTGGCGATGAAGACATCCTCGTTTGGGCGCAACCCTGCCTTGTACAACAGCCCGTCCAACTTGCGTCCTGCCTTGCCGACAAAGGGTGAGCCCTGCTCATCCTCATCCCGGCCCGGTGCCTCACCAATCGCAAATATCTTGGCATCTGGCGAGCCACGCCAGTTCACAACCTGCTTGCGCGATTGTGCCAGCTCGCACCGCCCGCAATCCCTCCAGTATTTCTCGTGCTCATCCAGCTTCTGCAGCTTGGTGTATTTCTTCATTTGCCCATCCTCATCAATGCATTCAGCTCTGCCGGGGCAACCAGCGATCTGAACTTGTAGCCTCTGAGGTGATTCAGGACCGTGCGTTGGTTGCGCTTGGGCCTGATGGCCTTCATCCCCTTTTTGGTTCTGATTTTGGTCAGCTTCTTGTACAGCAAGATGTCGTCAGCGCCCTCCACTATCGGCTCAACGAACCGTTTGGCCACGCACCAATCATCGCCCCAACCACGCTTGGCCCTGGTGGCCTGCTTGATAACGTGCTTCACACCACCGTATTCATTCACCAGGCTGGCCGCTGTCTTTGGGCCGATGCCTCTGATGCCCGGTATGTTGTCCGATTTGTCGCCAGCGAGCGCCTTTTGGTCAGCTATCAACTCTGGCGGCACGAAGTGTTTCTCAATCACCTTTTCACGGTCATACACCGTGTCTTTCGCCCTGCGCCCTGGAGCCACCACCGTGATTCCATCCGTGACCAACTGCCGCAGGTCTGAGTCGCCTGTGTAGATGACAACGCTTTTCCCGCGCGCCATGGCCTCTGTCGCCAATCGGCCTATGACGTCATCTGCTTCGCACCCGTCCCCATAATATTGCTGGACGCCCATCGCTCTCAGGATAGCCTTCAACCGCAGTTCCTGCTCATTCATCTCTTCAACGAGCACCATGCGCTCATCGCTGGTGTCCCACTTCTTTTTGTAGTCTGGAAACAGCTTGAACCTGAAGTTGCCGCTGCCTTCCCAGGCCACCATCGTGGTGCCGCCATAACGCTGGTGGATGCGAATGGAAACCGACAAGAACCCGTAGATGCCACCGGTGCCGATTTCCCTGCCGTTCAAATCAACGGCCAAATCCTTGAAAGCGTCAGACGTTCTCCAGAGCAAATGACGCCCATCCAATATCAGACAATCGTTCTTCATCAGTACTCCAACGGCCCGGTGTGCGCCTCCACTTCCACCGGCTCACAATTCTCAAGGTGGTGCGCCCACATCTCCTGCTTGATTTGGTGCCATTTGCCCAATACCGTTCTGCGCCTCTTGTATCTCCACGTTGATGGATCTGGATTGGGTGACCAAAACATCGTCTTCACCTCGGCAAAATCCAGCCCGGTTCTGAACTCGTGGTAGGTGATTCCGCAAACCGGGCACGTCTCAGCACCAGCCTTTTTCATGCGCCCAACGTCGTTTGACAGCAACATTTCCATCTTCATGCTCGACAATCACCGCCTTGGGAACCCACTGCTTCACACCGTCAAAATTGAATTTGACCGCGCCTCTTTCACAATCACCGTCATAGGTGACATGGACAATCCTTTCATATGGCAAATCGACCGTTGGGCCGTCATAATCCTCAGCGCCAACGATGTCTTCATCATCCCATTTCCCGCGCGTCATCTTGCTCATATCCAGATTCATGCTGTTTCACCTTTTGGCCCTCTTTAACCCCTTGGGCGTGGGCTGCGCTTTCACCTCTTTTTTCACCGCCAAGCAGCAACGAGTAGAACCGCACTCAGCGCAGACGGGCTGTCCGTGCGGCGTGCTCGTGCCGTCAGGATTTTGGATCCAATCCCTGTCCAGAAGTGAAACCGGATACGTCTTGGTGACCCGGTTGAACACCTGGACTTCCTTGGGGTGTAAATCCTGCATCAGCAGGTGGCCTGACCGCAGCTGAACCTCTGTCCATACCATCTGGGCGATGGCGTATGCGTCTGCCAAGTCCTCGCTCGTCACCCGGTTCTGTTTTGGGTTGGGCCTTTTCGGTGTCGGCTTTGCCCTTGGCGGATTGAACTTGGAGAAGTCCATGCCCCACCGGTCATTCACCGCGCGCTCGATGCTATCCTTTTGGCACGTGCCATCATGGGCCGTGAACATCTTGACGCTGATCGGATCGTGAAGTCGAAACCGCACACCCCTGAACCAGCAGAGGATGCGGGCAATGCCGCCTATCTCGCCCAGGTAGTGAGCGCCATGCTCAGCCCTGATGGCGTAATCCTCAATGCCCACGTAGTCCGGTTGGGATGGCATCAGCACCTTTTTGTCGATGAAGTGCTCCAGCCACGCCAAACGGCCTATCTGCATGATCTGCCTTTCCTTGGTCTTTGGAAGCACCAGCCTGAATCCACGCTTGGATCTTGCCGCTGAGCCTGCGATGGAAGTGATGTACCAGAAGTCAGTCATGGAACCGTCTGTCAGCTCAACAAACGCTGAATGGTTCAGCGCGATGTCCATGCCAATTACTTTGATCGGCATCACTCCACCCCCTTCACCGTGGACACGCCGCCTCGTTTGACCACGTGGACAGCTTTCTCAAATATCTCTGCCACGTCTGCCTCGTGGCTGATTACGAATATGGACCCACGGCGCGTGCGCATCTCGTTGAGCAGGAGCAGCACCCGCTGAACGCCCTCGTCATCCAACCCGTCAAGCACCTCATCCAACACCAAGAGGTCAATGTGGTTCCCTTCACGAGTGGCTACCAGATCCATCAACGCCAAGTCAACCGCAATCTCCATCTTTTTGAGCTGCCCACCGCTGGGTGGGTATGAATCCTCAACACCTTCAATCTCCCACGTGATATCAATCTCATCCCGGTACTCGCCCTTGGCTGACTTCTTTTCCCTCTGGGTGTTGAAGAACATCTTGATGTCGCCATCAGCCAAAGTCTCAAGATAGTGGTTGGCCCGGTTGGCAATGTAGGGCACCACCCCGTCCAGAATGTATGATGGAAGTCCCTGGTTGCTGAAGCCTCTCACCCAGAATTCGACATATGCCAGCCTGTCAGACTTCTTTTGGACTTTGGCTTTCAACTCCTTGACGGTCTTTTTGTACTTGGCGACTGCCTTTTTTGCCTCTTTGTACCGTTTCTCGTAAGGATTTGGCTCGTCTTTGGCCTTACGCATGGCAGAGATGTGCCCCTTTGCTGTTTGCGCCGATGCCCTGGCCCGTTCTATCTCCAAATCGCTGCGTGCGTTCTCTTTGGCAATAGATGCCTTTATGTCCGCTATGGCTTGGCTGGCTTCGTTGACGGCTGCGGCGTGGTCCGTTGCCTTGTCAGCCACCAACTCGATTTTGTTGGCTTTGGCACGCAGCACTTTCAGCGCCTTTCCCGCCGCATTCCTTTCCTTTTGAATTTTGGCGCGCTCAGCTCGCTGCTCCTTTTCCGATTGCTTCAGCCCCATCACATGCTTCTTGCCTTCACCCTCGGTGAGAGGTGCCGTACACGTGGGGCACTTGTTGCCACTCACCTCTTGGAGCTGGTTGGCGATGCCGCTGACAATCGCGTCCACCCTGGCCAACCGCCCAATCGCCTCCACCTCAACCTCGGTGGCGTCACAGATTTCCTGGTCAATGGCTTTTAGCTTGGTGGCGGCTGCCTGGGCTGCCTTCAGCTTCTTTTTGGCCGCATCACCCTTTTTCAACTGCTCGCTGATCTGGTCGCTGTAATCGTGGCTGTCTGGGGCTGCTTCCCTGGCCGCTTCCATATGGGCCTGTGCTTCCCTTTTCGCCTCCAACGCTGCTTCTCTGTGAGCGGCAACCGTCTGCTTGCGCTGATTCTCGTATGCGGCCTTGTCGCCAGTGGCGTTGGACACGTCAACCTGCTTGGAGTCCAAAAGCGCCTGCGCGCGTTCCTGCCCAGCTTCCAGCTCACGGATTTCCTGCTTCAGCTCACGCCGCATCTCAAGCGCCTGCCGATGGCAATGTGTCAGAATGCCGGTCCTGAGAATACGGTGCAGCATCTCCTTTCGGTCAGCATCCTTTGTCCGTGGGTGGGCAAATCGGGCTGTATCGTTCTGGCCATACAACACGGTGTTTTTGAAGGCAGCGAAATCCAGCCCGGTCATCTCGTTGATCCGCTCCTGTATAACGTCCTTGGGCGCATTGAACGGCTGGCCATCTGGTTGAATCAACTCCAACTTGGGCGCGCCCTTTGCGCGCTCCCTGACCACCGTCCAGACATCACCGTTCTCATCGCGCATATCCCATTCCACATGGGCACGCTTCTGGCCGCGCCGGATGACCTTGTCACCCTTTTCGCCATCAATGGTCTGGCCCCAACCACACCATGTCATCGCCTTGAACAGAGTCGATTTGCCTGAGCCGTTGTTGTCGGCTGCCTGGGTGTCCCGGTTCTCACCGCTGACCCATACCAGCCCTTGGTTGGATAGTGGCAGCGTGAATTCCTTGAAGCAACAGAAGTCCCTGCCCCTGAGTTCAATCAGTTCCATTTGCGCCTCGTGCTGTCCCTAGTATATCGCGGCCCATTTTCCTCAACCGTTTCAAGTCCAAACCGCTTGTGACAACACCAGTCGCTTTGACGTACTTGTCGATGGCTTTATCCATCGACATCGCCGCTGCCTTTTTGATATTCTTTTCGCCCAGCCTTGCCTCGTGCTGGGCAATTGGTTTGTGCTTGAAACTTGCGTGAATGCCCTGGGCAATTAGCTTGTCGCAGAGCGCCTGCGCCGCTGGTTTCTTTTTGACCCACTCGGGATGAGTCGCCTCAATCTCAAATCTCACATAATCCCCATTCTGAGGGCTGGCTGGCTCTTTCAACGAGTCATAGATGTGAAACTGAGGCGCACCGCCTCGGATGAACTCCATGTTCGGCTCTTTGTCCCTTCCAGGCCACTCAATGTACCAAAAACCAGCATCCCGCCCTGCGTCACCAAAGTGGTGGTGCATGGGCGCGCCAAGATACATGCCGTTGTCGCCAAAGTATTGATTCAAGTGGAAATGGCCTGCGAGCACCTGGTCAAAGCCCTGGCACACGTCATCTGGTTCCAACCCGTCATCGCACTGCCACCCAAGGTGCTCAGAACCTAGGATGCTGTTGTGAAGCAGCAGCACGTTGTAGTTGTCACTGTCCAACTTTTCTCGAAACCGTGCCAGCGCTGCCTTTGTTTCGGCCACTGGGCGAAACCCTATGGGCCAAAATTCAAGCATTTGGCGATGGCGACCCTTGCCAATAGCCACCTGAAGGGTGTCGATGTCTCCCTGGCCGTCAACCGCTTCACCGATCACTGTGACTGGATCGTGGCATTTCGGCTTGCCCATGTGGCTGAACGCTTCCACGGTGAAGCGCCCACCCCGTATTGAGTTGGCGTCGTGGTTGCCAGGCAAAATGTAGACTGGAACTGGGCTGTTCATAATCGCTGACGTGGTGTAGGTGAGCGTCACCGCGTCCACCGTTGGCCGGTCAAAGAGGTCACCCAACACGAACAGGGCATCAACTTTGCGCCGTAGGGCTGCCGCATACACACGCTCCCACAAGTTCATCTGGTCCTCAAGCCTATCTGTCAACCCTCTTTTTTCTGGCATAGGTTTGGCGTAAGACAGCTTGTTTGACATGTGGACATCCGCCACCGCTATGATCTTGAAGCTCAATGAACTACATCCTTCCACCGGTCAGGCCGTTTCTCGCCTTTCCCCAACGCTTTCATCAGCTCGACAACTGCCTGGATAGCGCCAATCACGTCCTGCCGATTGTCTTCCATCAACCGCTCCAGCGCCACCATATCAGGTCGATTGCCATGTCTGATGTTCTTGGTCCAACTCTTGAGGATGTATGCTACCAGGTTGCGCACCAGTTCCACATCGAGTTTGTCCAAGTCCAACTCTGCGCCTATCCTGTCCAGCGCCTCATCGTTGAAGTCCTCAACGTCACCCATCCACTTCAACAGCATGTCGCACATCTTCATGTCTACTGTTCCCATTTGTACAGCTCTTTCAAATCGTTCAGCAACCGCTCGTAAACACCTGGATGCTTTTTGAGATTATTCGCCGCTGCCGCGACACCCTGGCCCAACCGGTGTTTGCCGTAGTTGTACCAGGCACCTTTCCTTTTGACGATGCCTTTCTGCTCTGCTATCCAAAGCAGTGACCGCTCCTTGTCGATGCCCTTGCCGTACACAATCTCACATTCGGCCTTTTTGAATGGCGGCGCAATCTGGTTCTTGAAGCACTCCACCCTTATCCGGTTGGACACCTTTTCGCCATCCTCTTTGGTGGCGCTGAGTTTGGTGATGCCCATTATCAATGAGGCGTAGACTTTGGGTGCCCAGCCACCACAGATTTCTTCATCGCTTCCAAACATCACGCCAATCTTTTTGCGTATCTGGCTGATGAAGAGCAGCGCCACGTCTTCTTTGGACACATCGGGTATCAACTTGGGCATCAACTCTGAGAACACACGCGCTTGTGGCGCGTAATGCTTGTCATCCCACTCGCCTTCATACTGGGATTTGGCGATGGCCGCGTTCATTGAGTCAAGTACAATCAGGATTGGCGCATCCACGCCCGATTCCTCACGGTGCTTCTTCACCTTTTTGACAATCTGCTCGGATATGCTGAACACCCTCTCAAGGTACGCTGGCTGGATGATGATCACCTTGTCCAGATCAACACCCAAAGCAGCCGCGTATTCTGGATCCAGCTTGTACTCTTTGTCGATGTAGATGACGATGCCTCCCATCTGTTGACAAGAAGCAACGATGTGGAGCGCAAGCGTTGTCTTGCCTGAGCCCTCTTGGCCGTGTAGAACGGTGAGCCTGCTTCTGGGGATGCCGCCACGACCAATAGCAGCGTCAACTGAAGGGCACCCAGTTGGTATCACACCTTTGATTTTGATGGATAAGTCCTGAGAGCCCAACAGCTGCGCGCCATCGGCACCCTTGAGTTCATCGAGCACGTCTGTCAGGAGTGTCTTGGACATGGGCTACTTCTTTTTGCCGCCCTTGCCCTTGCCGCCCTTGCCCTTGCCTTTGCCCTTGGCCTTGGGATTTTCCTTGGCCTTGCCTTTGCCCTTGCCCTTGGCCAGAGCAGCCAGCTCATCGTCCAGATCATCTATGCCCAGGTCATCCTCATCTTCGTCCTCACCCTCATCTTCGTCTTCGTCCTCGTCTTCGTCCTCACCCTCATCCTCGTCTTCGTCTTCGTCCTC
>Ga0180433_10005124_pt1 | contig 17924 bp, 11 predicted proteins | sample SS_ome_8_FD_132980 | JGI IMG/M metagenome (GOLD analysis project Ga0180433, IMG submission 132980) | Hypersaline lake sediment archaeal communities from the Salton Sea, California, USA - SS_1_D_1 metaG | ecosystem: Environmental > Aquatic > Non-marine Saline and Alkaline > Hypersaline >... | reverse complement strand
GGTGTCCTTGCAGGACATTCTGGAAGTGGCCGACGTCATCATCCCCGGGCACGACAACCTCATGATCTCGCCGCGGCAGTGCTTTTGAGATAGTCTCCAATCACCCCAAGGCGTTATGATAACTTCCACACTTTGATGCCAGATAAAGAAGGACAACCTGCCGAGGACGACCCTTGCCCTAGGGGCATCGCATCGCCTGGCCCAGTTCGCCGCGTGCGGGGAGGGCTGCGATGAGTGTCACATGGGGGCAATTCTTCTGGTCTCATGGAGCCCAGGAAGTTGCCATGGTGGCGCTGGTCCTGTGCTCGGGCTTCTTCAGCGGCTCAGAGACGGCGCTGTTCAGCCTGACGCGCGGGCAGCTCCACCGTTTGCGCAGCAGTCCCAACCGCATTCAGCATCTGGTAGCCTCGCTGATGTCGCGCCCGCAGCGACTGCTCAACACGATCCTGATGGGCAACATGCTCGTCAATGTCGCATACGCTTCGATCGCGGCGCTGGTAATCATGGACCTGGAGCGTGCGGGTGCGCCTGCGTGGTCCGTGGCTGTCGCTTCCCTGGTTCCGTTGGGAGTGCTGATCCTCGCCGGGGAGGTCGCGCCGAAGATGGTGGCTTTCGTGTTGGGCTTGCGATGGGCTGAGGCGGTCGCCGTGCCGATGTCGCTGTTAGGCAAGGCGATGTTGGCCCCCCTGTGGGTGCTGGATGCGTTGCTGGTAACGCCGCTGACGCGCGTGATCGCGCCTCGTCCGCAGCAGACGCCTGACGTGACGGCCGAGGAGTTGGGGGCGCTGTTGCAACTCTCGGCCAAGCGGGGCGTTATCAGCCGCGACGTGGGCCAGCTCATACAGGAAATCCACGAACTGTCCGACCTGCGGGTCCGCGACATCATGGTTCCCCGGGTGGACCTCATCAGCTACGACGTCCAAGGCCCGCGTGCCGGCCTGATGGAGCTGTTCCGCCGCACCCATTTGAGGAAGATTCCGGTTTTCGAGGGCGACATCGATCAGATCGTGGGCGTGGTCCACGCAAAGAGACTCCTGATGGACCCGGCGGCGGATCTGGCCGACCTTGTCGTCAAGGTGCCGTTCGTGCCGGAGCCTGCGAGCCTGGAACAGGTGCTCCTGAGGTTTCGGACGATGGGGACGCAGATGGGGATCGTCGTTGACGAGTACGGCGGAACGGCGGGCCTGGTGACCCTCGAAGACGTGCTGGAGGAGATTGTCGGCGATATCGCCGACGACCACGAGCTCGCCGCTGCCCCGGCGTTCGAGCAGCTCAGCGAGACGCAGTACCGCATTGCCGGGGACCTGGCGATTCACGACTGGGCCGACGCCTTCAAGATCGATCTTGGTTCGGGGCACATCAGCACGGTGGGCGGCTTCATAACGTCCCTTCTAGGGCACCTTCCCCACGTTGGCGAAACGGTTACCTACCGGAACCTGGAATTCACCGTTGAGTCGATGGCAGGCCGACGGATCGGCAAACTCCTGCTTCGGCTGCTAAGAGATGTCCAATGATCGCGACGATGCCGGAAATCCTGGGCTGGTCGCTCTGGTCAGCCGTGCTGGTTGTCAGCGTTGTGCTGCGCGGGCTGTATGCCGGCATGGAAACGGGCGTCTACGTGCTGAACAAGGTCCGGCTGGACCTTCGAGCAGAGTCTGGCGATCGCCAGGCACTGATGGTGCAGAAGCTCTTGACGCGCCCGAACAATCTCCTGTCGGTCCTGCTGATCGGGACCAACGTTCCCAGCTATGCCGCGACGTTCGCCGTCAGCGCGATGTTCGTGCTTGCCGGGGCCCGTCAGTGGGCCGAGTGGTACACGTTGGCCGTGGCGACGCCGTTGTTGTTCGTCTTCGGCGAGAGCGTCCCCAAGAACGTGTTCCGACGGTTGGCCGAGACGCTCGTGTACGCCCTGGCGTGGTTCCTGAAGGTTTCCGTAGTGGCGTTGAACGCCTGCGGGCTAGCCCCTGCGGTCCAGGCAGCCGGCGCGGTGCTGACCAGACTGGCAGGCCATCGAATGAGGGCCTACGAGGCACCTGCGCACACGTCCGTCACCTCGCTGCTGGCTGAGGGGCGGGCCAGCGGGCTGCTGACGCACTTCCAGTCGACCATGGCCGATCGCGTCGTTCACATCGGGACGGTCACCCTCGCCGATGTTATGGTGCCGATGTCGCGCGTGATTCACGTTCCGTCGGATGTCGAGAGGACGGGCCTGGTCGAACGGATCCGTGGACATGACTACTCCCGCCTGCCCGTGTTGGGCCCGGCGGGGCAGATCGTCGGCGTGCTGGACATTTACGATGCCCTCATGGCCGACCCGGCTGCGAGCTTGTCCGAGAAGATCAGTGCCCCGCTGGTCCTCAAGGTGGACATGTCCGTAACCGACGCCCTCTATCAGATGCAGCGCGAGCACGTCGTTCTGGCGGTGGTGGCTGACGCCTCCGACACGCACGTGGGCATCGTGGCCATAAAGGACCTCGTCCAGGAGATCGTGGGGGAGCTGGCGGAGTGGTGATCCGCGTCTGACTCAGGGGTCCAGACGCTGGGCCAGGCTACGGCAGACGGCGTCCTGAAGTTGCTTGGCCTTGAAGCCCTTGCCCGCGGGAATGCGATTGACCAGAACGGAAAACGCTATCCTCGGCCTGCCTGCCTTGTCGCAAACGTACCCGCTCAACGCTGAGACGCCGGAGATGTAGCCCGTCTTGGCGCGGATGCGTCGCCTGCAGAGGGCGTCATTGAGACGTCGGGTCAGCGTGCCGTCGGTGCCGCTGATCGGCAGGCTCGAGACGAACTGCTCCGGGGCGGGGCGCGTCAGCATCCGGCAAAGAAGCCTTGTCATCGCGGCGGGGCTGACACGGTTTTCGCTCGACAGGCCGCTGCCGTCACGCATGCGAAAGCTGCCGGCGGCAAGCCCGAAGGTTTCTGTAAGCGTCGCCGTTGCCAGCTTGACGCTGCCGGGCCAGGTCCCATCTCCCGCGCGCAGCAGGAGGCACTCAGCCGCGAGGTTGAGGCTCCTTTTGTTGCTCCGACCCAGCGCCTTACGCAGCGGCGTTCGCGTGCGGGCAATCAGCCTGGCGTGCGACCAGTCCACCTTCCCAGGCGCGACGGTCCGAACCTTGCCGGCAATCGTCACCCCAGCCCTGGCCAGGCGATCAGCCAACACGCGCCCCAGCAGCATCGGCGGATCGTTCACCGCCACGCTGATCGGCTCGGCGGCGCTGCGCTGTGCGGTACCCGTGAGCTTGACCAATGAATCGCCTTCGGCAAACGTCAGGTTCCATATGTGTCGTTTTCCGGGCTTGACATCGCTTACGATCCTCATAAGTCGGCTGCCAGGCTCAACAATCGGTTCGACGCGAGCGCCCTGGATGCGAAACGTGATGTCGAGACAATTGTCGTTGAAGTTCAGCCCAGCCACGGGGGCTGCGTACCAACGGCGGTGCTGCTTGTCGGGCCAATCCTCATGGCGATATCTGGCGACGTTGCGGAGGCCACAGACCAGCAGGTTCCCGGGTACTCGCGGCCCGAGCCCGTTGCGCACCTGCTCAGCCCAGCGGTCCAACTCGGCGTAGATCGTCTTGCCTTCGCTGCGGGCCAGGACCGGGTCGCCGAGGGTCGGATCGCCGTCGCCGATGACCACCAGATCGTCACCGACGGCGCATAGCATCGTCATGAAGTGAAAGTCCTTGCCCAGTCGCTCCAGGGAAAAGGCGGAGGTGAGCAGCTTGGCATTGCTGGCTGGGCAGAACAGGCGGTCCGATCGAATGCTTGCCAGTGGCTCACCCGTGGCGACGTCAACGGCGCTGATGCCCACAATGCCGAGCGAGGCGTTCTCGTGCTTCGCCACCATCTGCTCCAGCCGGGCCTGCAATGGTGGCTGGGCGTGAGCGATTGCGATGGGGAGGCACGCGAAGATGCCGACGACAACGGCTGGGAGTACCGGGACGCCAGCCGAACCGGCGGGACGGCTCGCCGCCTGCAGCGGCGCATCGTTGTGCCTTTGCGATCTCGTTACGGTCATTGCTGGTCAAAGGCGACGTTCTAGTCGCCGAAGCACGTACCCACCGCCCGGGCGGCTGCGAGCAATTCGTAATCCAGCGGCACGGTTCGGACCCGCCCGGCTACGTCTTCGATGCTTGCCGAGTCGATCTTGCCTTCCCGCTGGACGACGAGGCGTCCGAACTTCCCAGCCATTAGAAGTTCGAAGGCATGGTATCCGAACCGCGTGGCCAGGACGCGATCGTAGGCGCTCGGCGTTCCGCCGCGTTGCACGTGCCCCAGCACGATGGCTCGGCTTTCCAGTGTGGTCATCGCCTCGATCTGATCGGCAACGTACTTTCCGACGCCGCCCAGGCGTATCGGGTCGGGAGATGTCTCGTCCAAGTGATCGATGAACTGCTTTCCGCCGGCGCAGGTAGCTCCCTCACCGGCTGCGATGATCGTGAATCGTTTGCCGACCTTGCTCCTCTGGAGGCATTTCTCGGTCACCTTTTCGAGGTGGAAGGGGATCTCGGGAATCAGGATGATGTCCGCGCCGCCGGCGACCCCGGCATGCAGTGCCAGCCAGCCTGCGTAGCGCCCCATCAACTCGACGACCATGACACGGTGATGACTCGATGCGGTGGTGTGGACCTTGTCGATGGCCTCGGTGGCCGTGGCGACGGCGGTGTCATGTCCGAAAGTGATTTCGGTGGCCCACAGATCGTTGTCGATGGTCTTGGGTACGCCGACGATCTTCAGGCCTCGCTGGATCAGGTCGGCTGCGCCGCTCATGGTCCCGTCGCCCCCGATTACCACCAGCGCATCGAGCCCAGCCTGTTCGTAATGGGCTACCACCTCGTTTCGCACGTCTTCGATGTTCCATCCGCCCCGGCCGTCCGGAACGGCGTAGGCGGCGGGGTTGGCCTTGTTGGACGAGCCGAGAATCGTCCCGCCCTGTGTGAGGATACCGCTGACGTCGCGATTGCTGAGTGTGCGCAAGCGGTTCTGTATGAGGCCGAGATAACCGTCCTCGATGCCCACGACCTCCAGGCCGCCGTCCATCGCTGCCTTGGTGACGGCGCGGATTACGGCGTTCAGGCCGGGGCAGTCGCCTCCGCCGGTTAACACCCCGATTCGGCTCAATTTGGCGCTCATGTCTTCTCCCAGACCAGCCCAGGTGGCTCGCCTCGCAGTTGCAGGTTGGAAAACCATCGTGACGTTGCGAATCGGCCGAACGAAGAATATACTAAAGGCGGTGTGGCTGCGAGAGTATCTTGTATGCAATTCCGGCCGGAGCAGGGAAGGAGCGCAGCATGGGCGATACACCGTCGGCAGAGCGTCGCCACCACCAGCGCTACCCGCTGGCAACGAGCATCGAGTTCTTTCATGGCCCGTCAAGACGCGATTTTCCCGCAAGGTGCGTGGACATTTCCGAGGGCGGCATGCTGATGTATGTACCGGCCAGAACGCCCGTCCAAGCCGGCCAACCCATACGCTTAAGCCTGCAGGGAGTCACCCGCCCGGACGTCGGTTATGTAGCTCAAGGGCCTATGGACGCCACGGTTGTGCGTGTTGATCGGCAGAAGTTGCTGTCCATCGGCCACGTGGCTGTGGGGGTGAGGTTCGTAGGCGTCTGACAAGCTGGTGATGCGCTGCATGCGTCTTGGCAAGACGGGCTCGGCTGGGATTGGGGAATATCTACCATCAGCGTAGCGTTGGCTATAATGGGGGCATGTCCGGTTCTTCGAAGAAGTCTCCTCGAGAACAGCCACCGACAAATCGCCAGGCGGTGTTGTCGGCACTGCGCGAGAGAATCGGCGAATTGCCGACCGGGCCGGGCGTGTACCTGTTCAAAGATGCCGCCGGCGTGGTCCTTTACGTCGGAAAGGCCAAGACCCTTCGCTCCCGCGTGGCCAGCTATTTTCAGCCCGGCGCCAAGTTGGCCGCTACCCGGGGGTCTGACATCGAGCGGATGATCGAGACGCTTGTCTGTGACATAGACGTACTCGAATGCGACAGTGAGGTCGACGCGCTGCTGCGCGAGAACCGACTCGTCAAGGACATTCAGCCCCGCTTCAACGAGCGCCTCAAGGATGACAAGAGTTTTCCGTACCTTCAGATAACCACCCGGGAAGACTTCCCCCGCGTGGGGCTCACTCGCCAGCCCAAGGATACCGGGGCGAGGCTCTACGGCCCGTTCGTGGCGATACGCGACCTGCGCGCGGCGTTGCCCCTGATGCAGCGCGTATTCAAGTTTCGCACCTGCGCCCTGGATATCCACGAAGACGACGAGGCCCGGGCAAGCTTCAGGCCTTGCATTCTCTACAACATCAAGCAGTGCACGGCGCCGTGCGCGGGACACGTCAGCAGGGCCGACTACGCGTTGCAGATCAAGCACCTCCGGCAGTTCCTGGAATCGAAGGGCTCGCAGATTCGCCGCGAGCTCAAGGCGGAGATGGACGCTGCGGCCCAGGAGCTTCGCTTCGAAAGAGCGGCTGAGCTCCGCGACGAGCTGCGGGCGCTGGAGGGGCTGCAGAAGCGAGGTCTGGTCGATGAGCACGTCCAGCCGGAAGTGTTCTACGTGGACCCGGCTGAGGGACTTACCCGCCTTGGGGAGATACTGGCAATGCCCACAGCCCCCCGGACGATCGAGGGCATCGACATCGCTCATCTGCACGGCAAGGAGCAGTGCGGCTCGATGGTGTGCTTCGTGGACGGCCGGCCCCTCAGGAGCGCCTATCGTCGCTACAAGATCAAGACCCAGCAGAGCAATGACGACTGCGGGGCCATCCGCGAGGTCGTCCGGCGCCGCTACAAGCATGCGGGCATGAACGAGGAGCTCTTCCCGGACGTGGTCCTGATCGATGGGGGCAAGGGGCAACTCTCAGCCGCGAGCAGCGTATTCGAGGAACTGGAGTTCCGCCCAGCGGCGCTGATCTCCCTGGCCAAGCAGAATGAGGAGATATTCGTCTGCGGGACGGCCGCGCCGCTGCGCCTGCCGCGCCGCGATCCAGCCCTTCGACTCCTGCAGACCGTCCGGGACGAGGCCCACCGATTCGCCCAGCACTACCACCACATACTCCGCCGGCGGGCAACGCTGGAGCGGGACGCCCCCGTTCGGAAGCGCAATCGCCCCCACACTCAGCCGTGACGCCGATTCGCGGGCCGACGAAGCTGCGACGGCAGTAGCGCAATTTTAGCGTGGAAGCATGGACCGGCCTATAGGATGATAGCTCCGACCGGCAAGGTCGGACGCCGTCGGGCCAAGGCAAGGAGCCGCACGGGCCACAACGTGGGAGCAAGCAGATGGACGCAATGGAACATGGGGCCGAGAGCGTAACGGACTTCTTCGGCTCTCAAGTATTCAATGACGCGGTTATGCGGGAACGGCTGCCCAAGAACGTCTATCGTGCGCTGCGCGACATGATTGAGGAGGGCAGTTCGCTCGAGCCTGCACTGGCGGACGTTGTGGCCAACGCCATTAAGGATTGGGCCATCGAGGCCGGCGCTACGCACTTTTGTCATTGGTTCCAGCCGATGACGGGTCTGACTGCCGAGAAGCACGACAGCTTCATCTCCCCGACGGACGACGGCCGGACCATCATGGAGTTCAGCGGCAAGGAGCTCATCAAGGGCGAACCGGACGCGTCAAGCTTTCCGTCCGGCGGGCTTCGCGCGACGTTCGAGGCCCGCGGCTACACTGCCTGGGACCCGACCAGCCCAGTCTTCCTGAAGGACGACGGCAACAGCCGGACGCTGTACATTCCCTGCGCCTTTTGCAGCTACACCGGCGAGGCGCTGGATAAGAAGACGCCGCTGCTGCGGTCGATGGAGGCGCTCAACCGCCAGGCGTTCCGCGTGCTGAAGGCCTTGGGCAACGGTCCGGTCCGGCGCGTGCATGCGACAGTCGGCAGCGAGCAGGAGTACTTCCTGGTCGACCGCCGCTTCGTGGACAAGCGTATGGACATCGTCCTGACCGGCAGGACGCTTCTGGGCGCGCCGGCCCCGAAGGGCCAGGAGATGGAAGACCACTACTTCGGCCACATCCACGAGCGGGTGGCCAGCTTCATGAAAGAGGCCAACTGCGAGCTGTGGCGGCTGGGCGTCTCCGCCAAGACGCAGCACAACGAAGTCGCACCGGGCCAGTACGAGATCGCCCCCGTTTTCGGCACGATGAACCTGGCGTGCGACCACAATCAGATTGTCATGGAGACGCTTCAGAAGGTGGCCATGCGTCACGGTTTCGTCTGCCTGCTGCACGAGAAGCCGTTCGAAGGCGTCAACGGCTCGGGCAAGCACAATAACTGGTCGATGGTGACCGACACGGGCGTGAACCTGCTGGACCCGGGCAGCACCCCGCACGAGAACGTCGTGTTTCTAACGTTCCTGTTCGCGGTGATTCGTGCCGTGGATCGTTATGCCGGACTGCTTCGTGCGTCTGTGGCCGGGTCGGGCAACGATCATCGTCTTGGCGCCAACGAAGCGCCACCGGCCATCGTGAGCGTCTTTCTGGGCGAGCAGTTGACCGACATCGTCGAGCAGCTTGAACAGGGAGGGGCCCGCAGTTCCAGGAAGGGCGAGCACCTCAAGCTGGGCGCCAGCACGCTGCCGCCGTTGCCTAAGGACTCCACCGACCGCAACCGGACGTCGCCGTTCGCGTTCACGGGCAACAAGTTCGAGTTCCGGATGGTCGGGTCCAGTCAGTCCATCGCCGGGGCGAACTTCGTTCAGAACACCATCGTGGCTGAGTCGCTGCGGGAGATCGCCGACGAGGTGGAGGGTGCATCCGACGTCGAGGCTGCCGTGCAAAGCCTGCTGCAGCGCTATGCCAAGGAGCACAAGCGGATCATTTTCAATGGCGACAACTACAGCGAAGCGTGGGCAGCCGAGGCCGAGAGACGAGGGCTACCGGACCTTCGCAATACCGTCGATGCGTTGGCTGAATTGATGAACTCGGATCACGTCGAGCTCTTGGAGCGGCACGGCGTGCTGGCCAGGCACGAGCTGGCTGCCCGGCACGAGATCTTCATGGAGACCTACTGCAAGCATATTCGCATCGAGGCTCGCACGATGCTGCAGATGGTCCGACGGCAGGTTCTCCCGGCGGCGATTCGACACAGTGGCCGAGTGGCCCAGGCAGCCGTTGCCGTCAAGAATGCGGGCGTCGAGAATGCAGCTGCCGGCGGCGAACTGGCGCAGGTCTGTGAATTGACGGATCAACTCCGCGAAGGTCTGGCTGAACTCGAAAAAGAACTGGCCGCCACGGAAGCGATTGCGGGATCTCCGGACCGAGCGGCGGGATACCGCGACAAGGTAATCCCGACGATGCGGGCCGTGCGTCGGGCGGCGGATTGCCTGGAGCAGATCATCGACGCGGAACTCTGGACGCTACCGACTTATGCGGAAATGCTCTTCCTGCGTTGACGGCGGCATTGGATCGGGTTGCCTTGGGACGGGTCTTCAGGTCTGCTCGCCGAGCAAGTCTATCACCCGTTGCCGGTTGACCGTTCCCGGCGTTGCGGCTGTGGAACTGCGGGCCACGACGTAGTCTGCGCACGGGCCGAACTCGTCGGCGACCATCCCGTGGGCCGAGAGCGACGTCTCGATTCCCATTTTCGCCAGGTACCGATTCATGCCGTCCGCACTGCGGTCGCCCTCCGGCAGGAGGCCCACGGCGATTGCGAATCGATCGGGGCTGGCTTGCTGCAAGTGTCGCATCAACAGCGGCAGCATGACCGCGTTGGCGTGACCGTGGCCCAGCCCGTGCTGCAGGGTCAGGTAGTAGCCCAAGGGGTGCAGCATCGTTGTGCCGGTGTGAGCGATGACGATTCCCGCCATCGACGCTGCCAGAAGGAGGTTGGCCTTGGCGTCGGCGTCACCCTCAGCCGCTACGGGCAGGTGATGCAGAATCATTCCCATCGCCTCCACGGCCAGAGTGTCGGTTATCGGCTGACTGCGACGCGAGACATAGCCCTCCAGCGCGTGTGAGAAGGCGTCGAAGGCCGTGTGGATCAGCAACTCTCGCGGAATGCCAGCCAGCACGGTCGGGTCCAGGACGCCCAATTCCGGGAACGTCTGATCGCCGACGAATGTGACCTTGTCGGCCTTGTCGGGATCGGTGATGACGGCGTAGGCGTTGGCTTCGCTTCCGGTTCCGCAGGTGGTGGGCACGGCAATGTGCCGGATCGGCTGGTGTGGGTAGTGCGTCTTCCCGAGCAGCTTGGCGAAGTATCCGCCGTTGGGTGCGATCGCGGCGACGACCTTGGCTGCGTCCATCGCGCTGCCGCCTCCCAGGCCTATCACCAGGTCAGCCCCTGCCTTCGTTGCCACAGCTGCGCCGTGCTCGCATGTCAATATCGAGGGGTTGGGCTCCACGCTGTCGAACACCGTTACGTTGCGATTGCCCAGCGCCGTAGCCATGCGGTCCAGCAGGCCGCTCTTCCGGGCTGAGGATCTGCCAGTGACGATCAGCACGTTGCGGGCCCTGCCGGCGAATTCGCCCAGAGACTCCACTGCCCCCGCGGCAAAGTGCAGCCGTGGCGGACTGCGAAAACTAAAACTGTCCGTGTGTCGAATGGAATGGATCATTTGGCGCCTCTTGGGCTGTCTGTGTGATTCTACGAGAACCTATAGCATAGGCTTGCACCGGCCACAAGCGAAGGGGATGGCTGGGGTCGGTAGAGGCTGCAACTGCGACATCCCGCCTCAGCGGCGCAGATCTAGCGGGGCCTGAGGCGCCGGTGGGGTTCTTCCCCGGCAACATGGCATTGTGACTTGCTTTTGCCGCCGGAAGCTGCCACCATTCCGCGTCTTGCCGCCCGTGGGGTCGGGCAGGTGAGCACATTGTAGGCAAGACGAGGCAAGTAAGATGATGCGTCTGATAGATTTGGTTCGCCGGTCGCCACGTCGGCTGGTGATCCCGTTGGCTGGGTATCCGGGTGTGCAGTTGACGCGGTCTACGGTGAAGCAGAACGAGTTCAATGCCGAGCTGCAGGCGCGATCGCTGTACAAGCTTGTGGAGCACACACAGCCCGACGCGGTGCTGACGATGATGGACTTGTCGATCGAGGCCGGCGCGTTGGGGTTGCCGGTGCGCTACCCGATTGCGGAATCAGCCACGGTCGAGTGGCATCCTGTCAAGCACGTCAAGGACCTGGAGCAGTATAAGGTTATCGATCCGCTCTACGATGGCCGGGTGTGGGTATTCGCCGAGGCCGTTCGCATGCTTCGCGAGAAGCTGAACATACCTGTGGGCGTATATGTTATCGGGCCGTTCACGCTGGCCGGTCTGATGATGGGCGCTAACGACATCGCCCTGGCGACGGTGGACAGCCCCGACGTGGTGATGGCGACGGTGAACTTCTGCGAGCACGTGGTGATCGATTTCGCCAAGGCGCTTCAGGAGGCTGGCGCTGAGATGATCTGCATTCTCGACCCGACGGCGGTTATCCTCTCGCCGGCGTCATTCTGCCAGTTTGCCGGGCGCAGTATCGAGAACGTCGTCCGCCACCTGAACACGCGGACCATTCTGCACATCTGCGGCAACACGACGCACCTGCTGGAGCCGATGTGCGATACCGGCGTCCAGGGATTGAGCCTCGACTCGGCTGTTTCGATTCCCCACGCTGCCCAATGCGTCCCGGGCGACGTGGTCCTTATCGGCAACGTCAATCCCGTAACGACCATGCTACAGGGCGATCGGCTCAAGGTCCGCCGGGATACGACGGCCTTGCTGGACGCCATGCGTGAGCATGAGAACTTCATCATGTCCACCGGCTGTGACCTGCCGGCTGAGACGCCGCTGCCGAACATCGTCGAGCTTGTCGAAACCACCAAGGCCCACCGATAGGGCGGCGCCTCACCGCTGGTAGATGGGGAGCTGACGGTAGGTGACGGACATGGCTAGCACGCTGATGGCGGTGGCATAGCACGCGCCGGGGGCTGCCTCGTGGGAACTTCCCGCCAGCCAGGAGCCGTCGGCCTGCTGGCTCTTAAGCACCATCTCGTACATCCAGGTTGCGAACTGCACCCAGTAGTCACCGCCAATCTGGAACATGCCTTGGGAAGCATAGTACAGCCAGTAGTAGAAGAACGTGCCGCCGTAGTTGGCGGGCATGTGCTTGAGAATCCACTCAGCTGCGCCGATGGCAGCCTCGTCGCGATGCTTGCCGCATAACTCCAGGCATAGCAAGGCGGTAGCGGTGCGGGCGTACCCCGAGCTGGCGCCCGGCTGGTAGGCGAACCCGTTGTCTGGCGTGCGGCAATTCATGATGAATTTCACGCCGGCGTCGATGGCATCCTTGGGCACGGCTGCGCCGGCGTTGCGTGCGGACCGAAGGGCCATCAGCGACCAACCGCTGCACGAAATGTCGCTGTCGGCGCTTGTGGGTTGGTAGCGCCACCCTCCCTGCATGAGTGCGGGCTTCTTGATTCGCTGGGAGTCGAGCAGCAGCCTGAGCGCACGGGGCAGGGCTGCGTCGATTCTCTTCTGTCGCTCGGACGAGACCATGCCGGAAACTTCCGAGAGCATCAGCGTGGAGATGGCATGGCTGTACATCGGTCCGTGAGTGGGCTTGCCGACCAGCATTCCGTTGGGGTGCTGCCCGGCCAGGACGACGTCGATGCCATTGTTGATGACCTCCCCGTACGGCCCGCAGCCCGGGGTGTGCCCCTTGGCAAGAAACGCCATCACGCACAGAGACGTCACAGCCGTGTTGTTGCCCAGTGCGCTCGGAAAGACGCCATTGGGCTGTTGGCTCTTGGCCAGGAACGCCAGCGCTTTGGTGACGGCTGCGTCGATTTGCCGGTCATACCGGGCCAACGGCTTGGCGGGTCTATCCGCCCGTACCGGCGTGGGCGGCGCTATCAGGGCCGCCGACAGCAGCACGACCAGCACAACTCGCGCCGCCTCGTGCCCGGCAGCGACGACATGATTCGATTCGATCATCATTTCTTGTCCCCGGCTTTGTCGGTCTTGTCGGCTGCGCCGGGCGAAGAGCCTAGCCTTGCAACGGCCTGGAAGTATTGCTTGATAAGGGCGCGGTACTGTTCAGGGCTGGCGTCGGAAGCCCCCTGGAGCACTTCGTCCCGAAGTTCGCCCGGCAAGCGCGCCCAGTCTTCCATGACGATGCCTATCGCTTCAAGCTTGCGGACCTCCCGGTCGGTCAGGAATACCATGCCACCCGTCCAGCTTTCCACCGATCCCGCGTGGAGCGTCATCTGCATGGCCAGGCCCATCTGGTCGGCCCGGACCATTGCAGCCTTGGCCAATTGCGACAGCAACGCCGCGGCCCGCTGGGCCTGGGACATTCGGGTTTCTCTGGCTGCGCGCTCGGCAGCCTCGAAGGCATCGGCCAGATGACCGCCGTCGGGATCCTCAGGCGGCTTGGTCTTGGCCGCGGCTTCGAGCAACGTTCGGCCCATTGCCTCCAGCGCCTCAGCCGCTGCCGTCAACGCTGCGGCGGCAGCCTTCTGGCTGGCAATTGCCTCGCCCGGGTTCACGCCGGCCAGCGGCTCGCCCGCCCTGTGCTGGGCCTCCTGGGCTTTAGCGAGATGAGCGGCTGCATCGTCGGCGGACATTCGGATCGGCTCGTAGGCGGCCAGGTGCCCGGCGTGTTGACGGACCAGCTCGACGTCGGCTGCGAGTTCCGCAGTTCGGACGGCTAGGTCGCCTTGGTCCAGGCAGAGAACCCGCCCGGTCTGGCCGGCGTCCAGCGCCGCCATCTGGGCAGCTAGGAACCGCTGTCGGCTGGCCAGCGAGCCCACCTGCCTGGCAAGCTCTTCGCGCCGCTGGGACGTGTCCGTCGAGTCCGGCTGGGCAACCTGGTCGGGCTGTTGTTTGGTGGACCCCTCGACAGCAATCTCGCTGCCGACCCGGTCGCCGTCGGGCCGATTGTCTGCCGGCTCTTGCAGGGCGTCCAGCCAGGCAACCCTGGGCACCGCAGCGCCGAAGCGATTGGCCAGGTCCGCAAGCTTTCGGGCGGCCTGAGCGGCGCGGCGTGCCGCCACGGGCAACTTGGCCGAGCGGAGAAGCTCGGCTGTGTCACGCGCAGCTCGCGAGGCGTAAGTGTCAAGGCGGTCCATCTGCGGCCAAATGTCCTTGATCTCGTCGCTGGCCTGTGCCACTTGGCTGCTGAGCTGCGCCTGCTGGTCAAGCAGATGCCCGAGCAGTGCCTGCCTTAGCAGGCGGGCCTGCCGGTCCCGCTCAGCGGCTGATTTCTGGGCGGTCGACTCCTGGGCGCTCGGCTGCAGGCCGGGCGTGCCTTGGTCCCCGCCCGGCTGGCCAAGTTGGGCCTCGCTCGCGGCGAGCTCCTGCGTCCGTTTCATCAAGGCAGTCTGCCTGGCAGCCAGGCCGCGGGCACGCTGGGCGAGGTCCTCGCTGCGTTCGGCGTCGCGCGTCCTCAGCATCGCAAGCGCGGCGGGCGCCCTGCCTGCCTCGTCGGCAATCTGGCCGGCAATCGCAGCCTGTGCCTCTTGCCAGAGGTCGATCGTTGCGTAGGGATCCTGCAAGGCTGTGTCAGCCTCCTGCGTGGCCGGGGAGTCATCAACTGCCAGCGATTTCAACGCAGCAGCCAGTTCGGCTTGGTGCTGCGCCAGCTCCTCCATCCGCAGGGCCTTGCGGGCCAGTTTGCCTTGGCCGTCAAGCTTTGCCAGCATCTCGTTGAGGATTTCGATTGCACGTGCGACGTGGTTGTCCGTCTCGTCGGCTAGGTCGTGTCGCTCCTTGAGGGTTTCGATCAGCCTGATCTGGCCGGCTAGGTGGTAGGCCTTGCCGACGTGCCTGCCGGACAGGTCGCCGATTCGCTCGACCATCGGACTGTAGGCGCTGGCGGCGATTTCCCGGATGAGGTCCACCAGCAGCCCGTTGGCTGGGCCCAGTTCGCCGCGAATCGCCTGGATCTGCTCAAGCTGCGCCTTGGTCAACGGTTCGACGCCGGCGAGGGATGGGTCCGTTCGGTCCTTGACGGTCTGGGCGACCCGTTTTGCGCGTGCTTCCACCGCAGCCTCGACCGACTTGCATAGCGGGGTGGTCTGCTTGTGTGCCGCCTGGACGTGCGCCAGAACCCGGCGGAGTCTCTGGCGAACCATCAGCTCCTGGGCCAGCATCATCTGCACCGCGTAGCTCGGCGCGTCCGTTTGCAGTTCGATGTTGCAGACGGCTGAGAACCCCTCCTGGGGGCCGTTGGATGTAGCCGGCAGGTTGTCCGTAGCGCGAAGCTGGAACGTGACGAACTTCACGTTACGCAAGTCCATTGCGCCCAGGTCGAGCGATGCTGTGCCGAGCACCCGGCGGATTGCTTGGCCTGTCTTGCCGTCCGGCTGGGTTATTGCCAGCGGCATTGGCGGGAGCTTCCGGCCGTCCGCGGTGATGAGCATCTCGGCTGAGCCGAGGGCGAAGTCGTCACCCAATTCGTAGCGGATCGTCACGACGTCGGCGGGTTGGAGCTTCAGTTGCGTAGTGTCGGGCGCGAGAATCTTCGCTGTGGGCGGGGAGTCCGGCACAGCCTGGATGCTGCGAACGAGGCCCAGCGATTCGAACGACCTGCCTTCGACGGTCCGGGCCAGTTTCAGTGTCCACTTGCCGGTGAGTTTCTTCGCGACGGTTACCCGAAAGGCGCACGCACCTTGGCCCGGCTCGGCGGGCAGGGGCGGCGCCGAGACGACGTGCTCGGTCGTGCCGTTGACTCGCAGTTCGGCTGTGGTCAGCGGCACGTTGGTCCTGGCGTCGATTGTTACCACGGTCCCGGGCACGGCGCTAATGTCGCCGCTGGTGTCCAGTTCGGATCGGCTTTCGCGCCCGGTGTAGGGCGGATATTCGAAGTGGAGGTCCAGCCCCGTCACGGCTGGGGGCTCCACGACGGTCACGCGGTAGCGCCGTGTGGGGCCGCCGTTGGCGGCGCGGGCGCGGTAGCTGAAGCTTCTTGCCGCCGGGCCGAGCGTACACGAAAACCGTGGCCAGCCTTTCGCGTCCGTCCCGACGTGGGCCATTTCGAGGGTCTCTTCCAACCGGTCGCCCTCGTTGGCGACGCGGATTTCGGCCGATCTGACGGTCCGGTCGTGGACAATCAACGTCACTTCAAGCTGCTCCCCGGCGGCGATTGCGACGTCGCGCCCGGGCTTGATCACCAGCGCTGCAGCCGAGACGTGCGGCAGGTTTGCCGCGGGCGCTACCGCGCGGGCCAACAGCAGCGACGTCTGCTTGGGCCAGGCTGCCAGCAGCCCGCCGAGAATCGCCAACACCGCCGCCGCGGCGATCAGGAACGGTCGCATCGGGCGAAGCGTAATCTCGCGGCGCGGCGCGACGCGCTTGGCATCGAGCGTCGCCTCGGTGGCCAATGCGCCGATCAGTGCGTCTGAGCCGCGCAACTCCGGGGCATCGTCGCTGGCCAGCAATTGTATGGCTGAGCTGATGCGCTCGTGGAGTTCCGGATGGCGCGACTCTATCGCGCGCGCGATTCCCGTAAGCGTGAAGCTCCGCGCCAACGGGCGGACAAGAAAGACTATCGCCGTAAGGCCTGTCAGCAGCCAAGCTCCGCCCGTGAGCACCCGTCGCGGCCAGGGCGACAGGATTGTCATGGCGGCGTCTATGCCCATCACCACCAGCAGGTCGAATATGGCCACGGCGATCGTGGCGCACAGGCCCTTGAGCAGGATCACCGTTCGCGCGCGGCGGATGATCCTCCGAAGTGTCCGGCGGATCTCAGAGGGCACCGCTCGCGGGTTGTCCGTTCGCGTATGACTCATGCCAACCCCGCCTTCTTGCGAAGCAACCACTCCACGGTGACCAATGCCACAATTGCTCCCACAAGCAGCCAGGAATCCCACAACGACAGTTCGCGGACCTCGCTGAGCCTCACGGCGCCGGGTCCGAGACGTCCGAGGACGCCACCCATCTGCGCCGGTTCGTACACTTGCCCGCCGGTCAGCTCGGCCAATCTGCCAAGCAGCTGCCGATCGCATCCCAGTTCCACCTGCTCGGCCGGCGTGGTTGCCTCGACGCTGAACTCGGTGGCGACCTTCTCGGTTTCGTCCATCATCATCAGAGGCTTGGCATCGGGGGCATCCAGTTCAACGCGGTACGTCCCGGCACCAAGTCCGCCGATCTGCGCAGAGAACATGCCCGTCGAACCGGCTTGGGCTTCAAGCCCTTTGCGCAGGACCAGCAGGTCGTCGCGCAGGACGGTCACTTCCACATTCTTGCTGACAAGTGGGCTCAGGTCCGGCCAGATGAGCTTGGCGCGGATGGAAACCTTCTCCCCGGGCCCATACCGCGACCGGTCGGTGCCGAGCTTGACCAACTCCGTCCCGGCGGGAAGCTTCTCGGCGGTGGCCCAGCGAAGAACCTGCCCCCAGAAGCGGTGGTGGTAGACGTCGCCCACGCCGTAGCGGAGCCGCCAGGTGCGGTCGAATCCCAGGAACATCACCCGGCCGGCCGCGACCTGCCCGGTAACAACCAGGGCGCGCTGAAGCTCGAACTGTCGCCTCAGGCGGCTCAATTGTCGTTGCTGGGCGTTGGAGAGTGAGGCATTGGCGGGTATGGGCTCGAGAAATGGCGGCGGGTCCGTCGGCATGGCATAGGCCAGAACCGTGGCGCTCGGTCTGGCTTGAATCATCGGGTGGCGCCAGTAGAATTCCCCAGCCGATTCCCACACTTGGCCCGGGGCCTGGCCGCCCGCCTCCTGCTGCATCAGGACGCTGCATCGGCCCTCGGCACTCAGCGCTACGCGGAAGCCCTCGTCGGGCCTCTCAGCGGGCCTGCCGGTGTCGTATCGGAACTCCACGCCAAGCAGTGACTCAATGGCCGTACCGGCGTAGGCGTGGGGCATGTACTGCGATCCGGCAATGCAGACCAGCGTGCCGCCGCGATCGACAACGAACTTCCGGATCGCTTCAACGTCGGCCGTCGAGAGATGCCGCGGGTCCACGTCGCCCAGGATGATCACGTC
>Ga0180433_10005123_pt1 | contig 17925 bp, 38 predicted proteins | sample SS_ome_8_FD_132980 | JGI IMG/M metagenome (GOLD analysis project Ga0180433, IMG submission 132980) | Hypersaline lake sediment archaeal communities from the Salton Sea, California, USA - SS_1_D_1 metaG | ecosystem: Environmental > Aquatic > Non-marine Saline and Alkaline > Hypersaline >... | reverse complement strand
ATGCTCCGACCAATGGTGGTAAGGGATACAGAACAGATAAGTGTTGGTGTATGTATTATTTACTTAGAATGATTATAAATAACAATCGTTATCCATTGATATTCAGTTAGTTACAAATTACAATCAAAATAATTCACAATTTTATTTGGAGTTTTCGACATTGTTACATTACATTTGTCCTATCAAATCACTTAAACCAATTAAACAAGTCAAAATGAAAGCAAGTATTAAAAAAGAATTAAGCGCACACATCATAGACCTTATCAATGACAATGTGTTGACAAATGAAAATAAAGATGAATGGCATTTTTATGCATTCAATGAAGAGTACTATATAACGTATCATTCAAAAGCATTAGAATGGCTAAAAAGACATGATATAACTGCCTTTGAAGCTATTGAAAATGTGAGGGAATATGAGATGGAACACTTTGGGGAAATGAACACAGACATTGACCCCGAGTCAATCGTTAATATGCTTGCATACATTTACGGCGAGGAATTACTAAATTCAATCGATGCGGAAAACATCGAAGAGCTTAAAAATAGGTTAACTGATGAGGTCTGAATGACCGAAACCACCGAAAGGTGGTCTTAACCAATTTAAATCAATTCAAAATGGAATCAGTACACAAAGTTGAAATGTTAACCAAAGTCGTTTATATACGCTATAATTTTGAGGGAGAATGGTATCCACTACAAGGTCTAAAAGGAAATTTTTTTCTAACATTAGATGAAGCTCAAGAATTTGCTAGAAACCACATTAAAGGGTGTTATTGGGAAATATCTACCTATGAGCAAGCCATCATGGGTAATGGTATGCGTGATAACGTATAAGAATTAACAAACTAATTATTAATTTAAATCAATTCAAGATGAAATCTTTTATCACTTACAAGGTTGTAAACGCTGACCTATTCAATAGCGTTGACAATGTAGAATTTGACCTTACAGCTAAAGGTGGCACATACAAGTTTAAATACAGAGATGCATACTTTCAAGGTGATGTATCAATCGAGGTTAATGGTGGCGAATGGAAGACCATTAGCGGACAGCATGGTGCAAACGATTATGCAGATGACTATGGCTTTGAAATCGTCAAGGAATAATGTGGTGCTAGGGACAAAGGACTGAGAATGCCAGTCGGGGAGGTGTAAGCCTCCCTTCCGCTCAAACCAATTATAAATCAAATAGGTGATGGCTTACCATCGAATTTATTATGAATAATCTAAATGAAAAGACCTTCAATTTGTTGGAGGCAACGGGTCTAAATTGGACAGTATCAAAATCATACAGCTATGTGATAATTAAGAACAACCACCCCGAACTAGAAAGGGAGTCTGTTCTTTTGGAGAACAACTACAAACCAAAAGCTAAATACGCTATGCTGAATAAGGTGGTGCATAAAGACGGGAGCGAGAATATAGCTACGATTGTGTATTCAAACAACCTCGAAGCATTACACAACAGAGCGAAAGGTTTTGTTAGTTGGTACAACTACCCACTAGGAATTTCAAAGAATATACAGGGATACATAACAGAACTACCATAGAAACAGAATAATCAAATCAAAATCAAATCAAATAGGTGATGGCTTACCATCGAAATAGTTATGAAAGTTACATTAACAAAAAAAGAATCTAACGCAAAACCAACTGAAGTAGTATCTGTCAACATACTAGAATTAGCTAGTGAGTTAGCAGATATGGAACTTAAATTGGTGTGGGGTGAAACAAGGAAAGGTCTATATGAAGATGAGGAATCTTGTATAACCACATATAGTGATGAAGCGCAAGACATATTTAATGATTTGTACGATAAGTATTATTCATTAATAGAAAGTATTCAAGAAGTATAATAAACAAATAGGTGATGGCTTACCATCAAAATAGTTATGAAAAACCAAAAGACATTAGATGCTCTTCGCAAGAAAGCTAATGGAAAAGGCAGAATGCCAAGCCTTAATAAAGTAAGTGAGTTACTTACTGAGTTGGGTATTGAAAACTCTTGTATGGAGTGGAGTGAGGTTAAGTGGAGAGATAATGGGTTACGATACTACACTTCTGGTGGTAGTAGAACCTACAACGGATACACTCTAAGAGTTCCTCAAATCAATATGGATATTTGTTCTACTGATAGTTACTACTCTTGGAATACTATGTCGTATGCCCAACAACTTGTTAAACTAATTGATACACTTTAAAATGGAATTTGATAGGAGAAATAGAGAAGCCTTAGTGAATACTCTTAATGAGGCAAATAAAAAGCTTGATAGTATGAAAAAGCTTATAAACGGAGGTGGACAAGAAAGATTAAAAAAAGAACTGTGTCAAATGGTTCTTATAAATGTGCAAGAGGCTACAATTAAGATTATCGAGAGGTCTTTAACCAATAACCATCCATTCGATTTCGAGTTAGAGGATGCTTTAAACAAATTATAAATCAAATAGGTGATGGCTTACCATGAAATCAAATCATGTTAAGACTAAATTTTAATTTACTAAAAATGGAAAACGAAAGAAAGTACTACACCATCGACCAATATGGTAACGAAATCAGAGAGATGAGTGACGAGGAGGTCACCCAACACTTGTACGAGATGCAAGCTAGGATTGACGAGGAGTATCATATATCTTTAGGAGGATAGGATGATGCCTGAACACAAACACACATACCACATACTTTTGGACGGCTTAATTGTCGGTCAAGAGTATGCGGTATCGAAATGGCAAGCAGTCGATAGGTTTGCCAACAAGAATTTAAACATCGACAGAAGTAAAATAAAATCTAAAATCAAATCTTATGAATAAATTATCAGAACATCCAAGTGGCAGTACTAGCTACTTCGGTGACCAAATTAAACTATCCCTAAACGATGCAATCATGTACTTTGGAGAACCAACCTACAAGGGTTCAATAGATGGTAATATGCATTACGAATGGGTGTTTGAAGGTGAGGATGGAAACGTGTTCACCCTATATGACTGGAAACAAAGCGTCATATTAGATGAACAGCCAATAGCTTGGCACATTGGTGCATCAAGTAGGATGGCATCACTTGAGGGAAGGAATGAATTAATTGAATTTATTGACTTTTGTGTCCAAATTGACCTATCCCTAAGCGATGTAGCCAATAGGATGCAGAAACTAATATTTAAAACCAAAGAGATATGAAACTATCTGAGATAAAATCTATGGCAGTAGAACTATCCAAAGACTATGGTATAAAACTATCGGAGTCTGATGAGTTTAATGCACTACCCAAACAATATCAGAGAAGGGTTAGGGATAAGGTTTATGAACTAAATATTAATGCTAAAATTAAATAAAATGGAAACATTATCTGAAAGAACGGTAAAGGCAGAATTGGAACTGCACAACATCCAAAAGCAAATCAACGAACATCAAAAGATTATCAGCCAGTTACAAAGGAGGATGGTCAAGGTGTATTCAATGAACAATAGTGAACTGAAAACATCACCACTATCAAACCTTGAGTCTGCAACCGAGATGGCTAAGAAAATCTGTGATAAAATTAACGTAAGTTATAAGGAGATGCAGTCAAGCACACGAATCCAAGAGGTAGTGTCTGCTAGGCAATCCATATGGTATATCTTTCACAAGGAGTATGGTATGACGTTCACATCTATAAGTAAGATTTTCAATAAAAATCACGCAACTATCATACATGGTGTAAAGAAAGTTGAAGATGAACTATATTTGTACCGAAAGTTTGACAATAAGACTATAACAATGGTGTATCTAGAGAAGGTGTGTGCCATCATGGGGATGCAAATACACAAGCTAGATTAATTATGCTATACGCATGACTGATGAGATAAATGTATGTTTTCAAAACCACTCGATGTATGTTCGGGTGGCTTACAAATACCTTAAAAGCCTCGAAGATGCGGAAGACTGCGTCCAAGAGGCTTTTTTAAAGGTATTAAAGAATAAGCACACATATAACTCAACGGGTTCAGTCGAGGGCTGGGTGAAAAGAATCGTTATCAACACCGCAATAGACAAATACCGAAGAAAAACATCGGCAAAGGTGGTTTATGACACCGAAAAAGTAAACTCATTTAAAGGCTCTGAGGAGGTTGAAACACCCTATGGTGAGGGGATACCTCACAAGATGGTATTGGAGGCAATACAGAGCCTCTCAGATAGCTACAAACGAGCGATAACACTATACCTTATTGAAGGTTACAACCACAGAGAGATTGCGGGTATGTTAAACATATCTGAAGGTACATCAAAGAGTAATCTATCAAAAGCAAAAAAGAACGTGATTAAATATATACACCAAACAAAAAAATAATGGTTAAAGACAAGGTTGCGTCTAAGATAGCAGAGGAATGGTTTAACTCAAGAGGAGACTTTAATTTCACTATGAGTGAATTGAATGGTATTGGATTTGATGTAAAATCAGAGGACGATGCTAGGAGTCTTAGTCTAGAGATTAAGGTTGAGGTGTTTAAAAAGATGTATGAACTGGTAACTGAAGAGATATATAATGGATAAAGATATTTGTAAAAAGATTGTCAAGAGAATGATAATCAGGTTAGTAAAGATGGAAAAAGATTACCCAAACGATAGTGACTTGGGTAGGCATATAAGAACTTATATTAATAAATTATGGAAAAGATAAAGAGAGTAATTACAGAGGTATTTAAACTTATGAAGCATAGGAATAATATACTTGTTTCAATAAGGGACACAGAGATAAGGATACTTAACGATGCATTGTCCGATGGTATTGTAAGGCCATATAACGTAGAACTTCTAAAGAAGTATCAAGAGAGGTATCACCTAGTTGACGATACATTAATATTTATATGATGACAGACAAAGAATTAAAGAAGTTAGCACTATATATTGTAGATGAGTTGACAAAACCTAGTGAGGATATGATTGATAAACTAGGATTTTACCTAATGTTCTTTGACCAGAAGCAGTTTGGTGAGTATGAAGAGTTAAGTATTAATCATGAGATTGAACAACTTAATAAACTACTTGCAATCAATCTTGAAAAAGAGGAGTATGAGACTGCATCTTTAATTCACAAAAAGATTAAGAAGTTAGAGGAAGAGAAAAATAACCTCAAGAAATAATTATGTAACATAAGGACAAAGATTTTTTTTTTTAAAAAATCCTAAAACCACTAAACATGAAGAAATTTAAAATCACATCATCTGTCACTAATGGTAACTCAGTCAGGGTTGACTATGTTATGGCAAATGATTCTGTTAATGCAGTAAATAATTTAATGAAATTATACCCCCGAAAAAGGGAGATAAAGAGTATTGTATCACTTTAATTTTCAAAAAGTGTAAACTTAGTAACTTAATATATAATAACAACTTACTATTTTTACACTTTTATTAAACCAATGAAATCAAATCGAAGAATTAAATGGTTATGGGATAAACGCATCGTCACAAGGCGTTACCCAAGCGATAAACCAACCGAGACATTCCCTTGGGGTTGGTATTATGAGAACGGCACATACGAGTGCTATGAACTATTCACCACAGAGAACTTAATCGTGTCATATAAAAGTTACTATTGGCACATATCAGTTATTAAGTATATCAATGAGCTTTCATACAAAGACTTCCGTGAGGTCTGTTTATTTATTGCAGACATCGACAATGGTTTTGTCAAGATTAATATGCAGAAGTCTAGGGTTGACAAGATGATTGATACCTTATATAAAGATGATAGTGATAGGTGTCCACCGAACAAGGTTCGTAAGGTAATCTTTAAGGTTGGTTGTGGTCTTGAGAGGCATGAGAAGAGGAGAATAGTGGGGCAACTGATAGGTAGGTCTAATCGTTTAAGTATTGATGACATTTACACTTGTATGCAGTATATTCATCAGTCTAACTGTAGGGTTACAATCACTTCTTTATCGAAGGATATAAACTGTAGTAGACCAACCTTATATAAGGTAATGAATGACGAGATGCGAGAGGAGATGAAGCGTCTCAATGAATTACTGAAGGATGAAGAACTACAACGAAAAAAATTACGAAAGGTACAAACAAGACATACTGGAGAATCAACCTCCAGTCAAGCCTTGGACAGAGTATACAACAGAGGAATTGATAATCAAATTCCTACCGATGGTTGAGAGTATTGCTAGGTCGTTTAATACAAGCGACACATCAAGCGGTATACTTGACATCATGGACTTAATTCAGTACGGTTCTATAGGACTGATAGCCGCAGTCGAGAAGCTAGACATTGAGGTATCTATGGAGAAGGAAAACCCTGAGAGGTCTATTAAGTCTTTCTTAGCCAAAAGAATTAAGGGTGCAATAAGGCGTAGTGTGGACAACAACAGAGGCACAATGAAGATTACGGAGTATCGTCAGAACGAGATTCGTAAGTCTAGACACGGTGTGGAGTTGATATTTAACTCTGTGTTTAAGAGTATTGACGAGTACGACAGCTCTAGTGGTAACCCCTTCTACAACATACCAGAGATTGATAAGACATATAATATAGATATGCTTAACTCTTATCTTTTAAATATAATGAAGGAGATACTGAACTATGATGAGTACCACATCGTGAGATTATTCTATGGACTGGATTGTCAGAGACAGGGTGCTAAGGCTATATCTAGATACCTTGGTATGGACAAGATTACAGGTCACTCTAAGATTTCAAGTATGAAGAGGTATGCCATCGACAAAATAATTCAAAAAATAAATGTAGAAAATCTATTGTTGTTTGAATAATTGATTACATTTGTACTCACAAAGGTTGCAAACCGAATATCATTTTTCTCTTATCAAAAAAGCCTAGTTGAAGTTTTGCAACCCTTTAGCTGGGCTTTTTTATTATTAATTAAATTTTATTTTTTATGAAAACCAAATCATTAAATCAGAAACTGGCTTACATACAAGCAAAGTTTCACAGTAAGAAGACCCGATACAATTCCTTTGGGAAATACTACTTCAGGTCAGCAGAGGATATCCTAGAGGCAATCAAACCATTCCTACTAGAGTTGGATGTAACGGTTCGTGTTAACGAGGAGTTGACAGAGGTTCTAGGTGTACCCGTAATCCAAAGTGTTGCCACCATAACAGATGGTGAGAAGGAGATTTACGCTACTGCGGTTGTTGGTATCGACCTAGACCAAAAGGGTATGCAGATGCCACAGAAGTTTGGTAGTGCATCAAGCTACGGCAAGAAGTATGCTCTTGGTAATCTTCTTCTTATAGATGACACACAGGATTCCGATGCTACTAACGACCACGGAAGGTCTACCAAGAAGGTGGCTTCTAAGAAGCAGTTGAGTCAAGGCACAAAGGAGTTTGAGGCAGCGAAGAAGTACATAGCTGAGGGTAACAGTATTGACACCGTAAAGCTCAAGTATGAAATCAGTAGTAATGTTGAGAAACTACTGTTATCATGAAGCAAGAAGAAATCATAGACAGACTCCGTAATGACGAGGATTATTACGGAAAGTTCGGTAAACAATACCTCTCTAACTCGGACATAAACGCACTACTCAATAATCCACTAGCCTTTGGTCAGGACATGGAGAAGACTGCTGCGTTCCTAGTTGGGGGGTATTTTCATACCGCTATCCTAGAGCCAGACAAGCTAAAGAAGTATAGAATAATTGAGGCATCGACACGAAACACTAAGGCATACAAGGAGATGTCTGAAGGTGAGTTGTGTTTGTTGCAGCACGAGGTTGACCAGATTGAGTTAATGCAAGACAGACTTCTAGGTAACGATGTCTGTAAGGGTTTAATTCGTGATGGTGATGTGGAGTATGAAGTACCTAACGTGACCAACATCGGTGGCAATATGTGGAAGGGTAAGGCAGACATTGTCAACCATGACGATAAGATGATTATAGACCTCAAGACCACGAGTAACATATCGTCTTTTAGGTCTAGTGCATACAAGTACAACTACGATAGTCAGGCATATATATACACTCAGCTCTTTGAGGGTTACGAGTTCGTGTTTATTGTCATCGACAAAACAACATTGCAGATTGGTGTTTATGATTGTTCATCTTCGTTCTACCATAGTGGTGAGCAGAAGGTTGAGCAAGCCAATCTAAACTACGATTTGTTCTTTAAACTTGGGGATACAGACCCCGAACAGTTTCTGAAAACAGAGACACTTTAATTTTTATTTTTTATTTAATTTTTATTTTTTTATTATGAAGATAGTTGCAACAGGTAGGTTGAATGTGGCAGACATTCCAAAGGATAAGCTGTACAAGGGTAAGAAGGGTACATACCTTCCTTACAAAATCTTAATTAATACCGAGCCAGACCAGTTTGAAAACAACGGAGCCTTAACCGTTAATCAGTCTAAGGAGGAGCGTGAGGCGAAGGAGGCATTGGTATATCTAGGTAACCATAAGATTATATGGATGGAAGAGGGTGACGGTGGTTTGAGTGAGAGACCGACATCGAAGCCAAAGGCTAATGTAATTGAGGACGATGATTTGCCGTTCTAACTATGAAAGTTTTAGACGGTGAAATCAATGGATTTAAGATTGACAAGTTCAATCAGTACGGTCTAGAAGTGGGGAAGACACAGGGGATTTGTCCTCTGTGTTCTCACACCCGAAAGCCCGAAAACAGAAAGCTAAAGTGCGCCTCATATGATTGGGAGAGGGGGTTGGGTACATGCCACAACTGCGATACTTCCTTTCAGTTGCACACCTACGAGCGTAGGGGGGAGGTCACTAAGTTTTATGAGAAGCCACCAAGGATAGAGGTTGTACCTGTAAGTACAAGGGTTGAGTCTTGGTTTAAGTCTCGTGGTATATCAAAGAAAACCCTAGATGACTTAATGATTACTGAGGGTGTCGAGTGGATGCCGCAGACTGGTAAGGAGGAAAACACAATACAGTTCAACTACTTCATTGGTGATGAGTTGGTCAACGTGAAGTACCGTGACGGTAGGAAAAACTTTAAGCTGTACAAGGGTGCAGAGAAGGTGTTCTATAATATAGATGCCACCGTTGGACACGACAGTGTTATCATTGTTGAGGGTGAGATGGATGTGTGTGCAATACATGAGTCTGGCTTCAAGAGTGTTGTGAGTGTACCAAACGGTGCAACACTGAATACAAATAATCTAGATTACCTAGATAACTGCATCGACTACTTTGAGGATAAGGAGAAAATAATTATTGCCGTTGATACGGATGAGGCTGGTATAGCCTTACAGACAGAGTTGGTGAGAAGGTTTGGTGCAGAGGTTTGTTGGGTTGTTGACTTCGGTGACTGCAAGGATGCAAACGAGTACCTAATAAAGTATGGTGCAACATCTTTGTCTTCGATACTGAAGACCGCAAAGCCAGTCCCATTAGAAAACGTAGTAACATTTAACGATATTGAGGATGAGGTTATTGAGTTTGTTAAGAATGGTTTTAAAAGGGGTTACCAAATCGGTTTGGAAAACTTTGATAATATATTCAGTACATATACTGGTCAGTTTATTACTGTTACTGGCATCCCTAGTAGTGGTAAGTCTGACTTTGTTGACCAAATGGTTGTGGGATACAATAAGTTGTATGGTTGGAAGACTGCTTTTGCGTCTCCTGAGAATGCTCCAACGTATCTACACGCACATAAGTTAATGCGTAAGATATGGGGCAATATGCCTACAATTAATGACATCAACACAGGTAAGTGGAAAGAGGTTGCAGAGACCGTGAATGAAAACTTCTTCTTCATTGACATGGAGAAGTACAATCTTGAGGAGGTGTTGAGTAAGGGTGCTGAGTTGGTGAAGCGTAAGGGTATAAAGTGCTTAGTGATAGACCCTTACAACAAGATAAGGTCTAACGATTCCCTTTCAGATGTGAACGTGTACACGATGGAGTACCTCTCCAAGATAGAGGTGTTTGCTAAGAAGTACGATGTTTTGGTTATTATTGTAGCTCATCCAACTAAGATGTACAGAAACCAAGAGGGTAATATTGAGGAGCCTACGATGTACAACATCAAGGGTGGTGGTGAGTGGTACGATGCGAGTTACCACGGAATATTAGTCCATAGAAACTACGAGGAGAACACGGTTAAGGCAAAGGTTTTGAAGGTTAAGTTTCAGAATCTTGGTGAGAATGGAGCAGAGGCTCACTTCACTTGGAATAAGAGTAGTGGTGAGTTTGTACCGAAGGAAAAGCCTGTTAGTGTAAACGAGTTAATGCCTTGGGAATAAAACCAAAAGACAAGCACCCGATGGGATACTACCTACCCACTGATTTAGAGATGAAGGCATCTTATTGGTGCATTGAGAACGGGGTGGGGGTGTCTCCACTGAGTGCTGGTTACGGCAAGGGTAGGTGGCATGTGGAGATAACAATAAACAAGAAGTCTAAGAAGTCTCCTAAGACGTACGGCAAGGTTGAGATTTGGAAGAAGACATATGAGTTTAGGTTGTACTATTATAATAAATTTTTAAAGAAACAAAATGAAAAGTAAATATTCAAAGTACGAGAAAGAGGTTAGGTCAATGAGGGAGGACACTGGACACGGCTCAGATACAATAGCTCAGACCATAAGCTCAAAGCATCCCGAAGATGAGATTAATGTTCACACCTTTGCAAGATACATCAGAAAAAAGGGTTGGGTAAGACCATCTATAGTCGATGAGTCTATGCACAGGAATAACTTAAACCCCAGTGAGAATTGGAAGCTGTCTTGGATAAAGGACAAGGTTACGGGTACATCCACCTTGGTTGTCAACCCAGACTACAAACACACTGAGTCTGTTGACTACGAGCAGATAAGGACTGAGATGATTTCAGAGATGAAGAAACTGTCCCCGAAGGTTGATAAGTACAAGAGGAAAAATAACAAAGACCCCCACTGCTTGGTCTTGGACATAGCTGACTTGCATATAGGTAAGTTGGCAACAAAGGATGGGTCTAACGATAACTACAACGTGGATGTAGCCATAGACCGAGCCATCAAGGGTAGTATACAGTTGATTGACAAATCCGAGCCGTACAACATAGATAAGATATTCTTTATCATTGGTAACGATGTTCTACACATCGATAACGCAAAGAATAGAACCACAACGAGTGGGACACCACAAGACACCGATGGTATGTGGTACGACAACTTCAAGATAGCAAGGGGTGTGTATTGCCACATCATTAATATGTTATCAACTATAGCCGATGTGGAGGTTATTCACTGCCCATCTAACCACGACTACATGACTGGGTTTATGTTGGCTGATGCCGTCCACTGCTACTTCCACAACAACAAGAACATTACCTTCAACGTGGACAACAATCACAGGAAGTACACTAAGTACGGAAAGAATATGCTGATGTTTAGCCACGGAGATGGTTGTAAGATAGACCAGATACCATACCTGTCAGCACACGAAAGTTCTCAGATATGGTACGAGACGAAGTACAGGTACGGATACCTCCACCACATACATCACAAGGACTACTTTAAATTTAGGAGTGGTAAGGACTATATAGGTATGACCGTAGAGTATTTACGTTCACCTAGTGGTACAGACAGGTGGCATGCAGACAATGGATACACTGGTGCTAAGGTTGCGCTTGAAGCATTCATTCACCACCCAGAGAACGGTCAGGTGTGTAGACTAACACATAATTTTTAAATAAATAGATGTGGAACAAACTTTTGAATTATGAAAAAAATTAAGCAATGGATTTTATACAATGTTATAGCACGTTTTGGCTATAGATATTGGATAAGAATCAGAGAGAAAAGTAAAGACGAGTTTGGGGAACAATTATGCTATTGTGGACATACCGATAAGTGTTCTTGTGCCAATCCAGATAAACAACTTTTCAGAGAAAGCGTAAGGCGTGGTAACATAATTTTGTGGGATAAAGAGAACGGTTGGAAAAATGTGCTATAACGTTAAATGTATGAGCCGTTTTTAAATGGCTTATACATAGTGTTATATGCTTTTATTTTTGAGCGTTGGAAAAATATTTTTAAAATTTCTTTGTATATTTATTGTATATATAAAATATATACGTATATTTGTATAGAACATTAAAACAAAGAGATATGCCTTTAAGTAACCAATGGAATAACGAAAAGACAATTTATAACACTACTCCTAAAAATAGAGATATGAGAAAATTAATATATAGAGATAATAACGGTTTTGAAGCGTTTGTTGTTGGTGAAACTTCTGATACTTGGAAAATAGAAGGCAACGGAGTTAAATGCTCTGTTTGGAAAAGCACAACAAAAAGTAAAATAAGAAAAGTACCATCTGATTATATTTTAAGATAATGGATAAACAAAAAAAATTAAGGCAAAAACTTTGGTTTGATACACCAAAAATAGTTCAAGATTATACCGTTGAACTTGAAATGAAAATTGAAGTTCACGAAGATATTTTAAAAGAATTAGAGATACTTCTCCAAGATAAAGAAGTAAGCAAAGCAAGTTTAATAGTAGAATTTAATAAACTCAAAAATGCCATTAATAAACGTTTATTGGCAAAACTAAGTGAACTATGAAAAAGAAACTAATTGAGATTCCAGAAGAACTATTTAAGAAAATAGAGGAATCTGCTAAAAAGAATGTAAGAAGTGTAAACAAAGAGATACAGTTTCTTCTTGCTAGTGCGGTGGGTAAAAAATAATTGCATATAACGCTAAGTATAAATTGTCGTTTTAATGCAATTTATACATTGTTAGGTGTAGTATGAACGGATTAAAAGAACGAAAGATGAAAAAATATGATATAGTTTACGCAGACCCACCTTGGGATGTGAAAATGTTTAAAAGAAAGACAAGACCAAATCAACAAAAACACGCTTATCCTATGATGAAATTGGAGGATATTAAAAAACTTCCGATTAACAATATGACCAAAGACACAAGTATATTGTTTTTATGGACTACACAAGGTTATTTAAAACAAGCATTTGATGTATTAGAAGAATGGGGTTTTAACTATCAAAGAACAATTACTTGGGATAAACAAAACGGAATGTGTTTATATGGATTTCATCATAGGACTGAATTTATTTTGGTTGGAAGAAAAGGCAACTTACCCAAGTTTCCTAAAAGAAAAACAATACCAACGATGATACAAATAAGTTCTAAGAAGTTAAGGCACTCTGAAAAACCAAAAGAAATACGAGAAATGATTGAGGTTTTTGGTGATGATAGAATAGAATTATTTGCAAGAGAAGAAATAAGTGGGTGGGACTGCTTTGGTAATGAGGTTGAAAATAGCATTAACCTTAGTGAATATTACACCTAACGGTTTGTATATGAAGCTGTACGCAGTATGCTTTATATACTGTGTTGGGTGTAGTTATTAATTAAAAATAAAATGAAAAAACTAATATTAGAACACTACGGGGACACTGAAGAAGTCTTGTTTGCTGATGGGTTTGACGATGCTATTATAGGTTTTGAACCTAATCTGTGGAAGGTTGTGTACTCCAGAAACGAGTGCATCAAGATAATGGTTAAGGAGGGTATGGATGAGGAGGAGGCTATAGAGTACCTAGAGTTTAACACGTTTAGTGCCTACGTTGGAGAGAAGACACCTATCTGGGTAGAGACGTTTGACTGGGCGTTATGAAACACAACAACGACTTTAAGTACGACCTAGAGGTTGGTCAACTAAAAGAGTCTGAGCTTGGTGACATGCTATCTAACTCTAAGATAGAGGTTAAGTATGACTTGAGGGCTAAGGAAACTGGTAACGTGTTTGTAGAGTATGAGAGCAGAGGTAAGCCAAGTGGTATATCCACAACACAGTCAGACTTTTATTGCTTTGCCATTGCTCATTCATTTGTATTGATATCTTTGTCAGAGCTGAAGACACGATGCAGGAAGTACATCGGCACAAGGAGAGACGTAGTAGGGGGTGACAGCGACACAAGTAAAGGTATTCTCCTACCGATTAAAGATTTAATATGACCAATAAATGTGTTGTTTGTGGAGACCAAATAGCTATACTACTGAAGTCCAAGCAGGTATGTTACACCTGTTTGTCTAGTCAAAAAAAGAAGTTACCCAACATCACTAATCCAGAAAAAAACAAGTAATTATGATTATTACCAACATAAAGTCTATCATAGACAGGCAACAAGAAAAGGGTCTCAAGAAGTACGGCAAGACCGTTGACCAAGCAGACCTTTCCATCGAAGAATGGATTGAACACACCCAAGAAGAAATAGCTGATGCGTTGATATACCTAGAGTGTATCAAGCAGAAGATGATTGATAAAAGAAATTCAGATAAACTTATTGATATACTGTAGTGATTCGTAAGAGGAGGAGGAGTAAGAAGAGGGGTCCAGTAAGGGCTAGGAGGGTCACACACGATGGTATTAAGTTCGCATCTGGTCTTGAGAAGCATATGTATATGGCCTTAAAAAAGGCTAGGATAAAGGCTACCTATGAGGGAGAGACCTTTACACTGATAGATGGTTTTATGTTTGAGAGTTCCTCTTACGAAAGACAGACCAACGGCAAGAGGGATATGGTGGACAGGGGAAATAAAAAAATCCTCCCGATAAAATATACACCAGACTTTATTGGTGATGATTTTATAATAGAGTGTAAGGGTAGGGCTAACGAGTCATTCCCAATAAGGTGGAAGTTGTTCAAGCGGTATGTAAATGAACACTTGAAAGGGGTGACCCTATACAAACCTCAGAATCAAAAAGAATGTGAAGTAGTAATTAATTTAATAAAAGAAAAAAGAAAATGCAAGACAAAACAGGTTGGGAATTAAGTATTGGACTATACCCTGGAATATTATTTGGGTTTAGAAGCTACGCATCTGAGGGTGTTGATAGTGATGGTGATGAGTACACACAGACAATACATGTAGTGTATGTACCGTTTTTAGATGTATCACTAAGTATATATAGATATTAACATGGGACTGTTTGATAAGAGAATAGAGTACAAACCTTTTGAGTACCCTGAATACTACACGGACGGTTGGTTAAAACAAGCACAGGCTTTTTGGCTACACACCGAGATAAGTATGTCTGGTGATGTAAAGGATTGGAACGAGAAACTCACTGCCTCTGAAAAGAATTTGGTTGGTAATATACTACTAGGGTTCGCACAAACTGAATGTGCTGTGTCTGACTATTGGACACAGAAGGTTGTGTCTTGGTTTCCAAAACACGAAATACAACAAATGGCTATGATGTTTGGGTCACAGGAAACCATTCACGCTGTAGCCTACTCATACTTAAACGAAACATTAGGATTAAATGACTTTAAAGGATTTCTGCACGAAAGTGCTACTGCCAACCGTTTTAACAACCTCATGGATGTGGATAGCTCTAGTCATACTGACATGGCTAAATCACTCGCAATATTTAGTGCCTTTGCCGAGGGTGTTAGCTTATACTCTGCTTTTGCCGTTCTGTATAGTTTTCAGTTACGAAATCTACTTAAAGGTATCGGGCAACAAATGAAGTGGAGTGTTCGAGACGAATCGCTTCATAGTAAGATGGGTTGTAGGTTGTTTAACCAAATGTGTAAGGAGGATGAAAACCTAAGACCTTTGGTTAAGGACGATGTTATTAATGCAGCGACCATGATGATGGAACTCGAACATAAGTACATCGACAAGATGTTTGAGATGGGTGACCTAGAAAACCTAAAGGCATACGATTTAAAGCAGTTTATAATAAAGAGAACAAATGAAAAAATCAAGGAGCTTGGGTACGAAAAGTCTTTTGAATACGATGAGGAATCTGCATCTAATCTTGATTGGTTTTATCATCTCACGGGTGGTCACACCCACACTGATTTCTTTTCTATACGCCCGACAGACTATAGTAAGGCGAATGAAGGAGAAGACTTTAATGACATCTGGTAAATAATTAAATTAAATACAATGAAAGAAAGTACACTAATAGAAATGCAAAAGAAGGTTGAGTCACTTACTCGTGTGGTTCAACACATAATAAACGAAAACCAAAGGCTCACTGAGATGTCTGTTGGTACACTTGAGTTAATCAAGATGATGCCAGACTACGATAAGGCATTAGAGGACCTAAAAGAAAAGAACCTAGAACAAATCAAAAAAGAAAAAGAAGATGTCAAGTCACAGGTGGGTGAAGGGTAAGGACTACCCGAATTGGGCTGAGTCAGACGTATATAAGAAAACAATAGCTGGTGGATACCTCATCAACGATGAGACACCAAAGGATGCTTACTGGAGGGTGGCTAATACTGTTGCTGCACATTTAGAGCGTCCTGAGATGGCTGAAAGATTCTTTGAGTACATATGGAAAGGTTGGCTTTGTTTAGCGTCCCCTGTACTCTCTAACACAGGCACAAACAGGGGTCTACCAATCAGTTGTTTTGGTATTGATGTCGCTGACTCTATAGCCGACATTGGTGGTAAGAACTTAGAGATGATGCTACTCGCAAAACACGGTGGTGGTGTGGGTGTTGGTATAAACCAGATACGACCTGCTGGTGCTGCTATAAAAGGTAATGGAACCTCTGATGGGGTTGTACCGTTCTGTAAGATATACGACTCTAGTATACTAGCCACCAATCAAGGGGCTGTTAGAAGGGGTGCCGCAAGTGTTAATCTAAATATCGAACACGAAGACTTTGAGGACTGGTTAGAGATAAGGGAGCCAAGGGGTGACGTTAATCGGCAGTCACTTAACCTTCATCAGTGCGCTGTTGTTGGGGATAAGTTTATGCGTAAACTCCTTGACGGTGACACTGATGCTAGAACCAAATGGGGTAAGCTGTTACAGAAGCGTAAGGCCACAGGTGAGCCGTACATAATGTTCAAGGGTAATGTAAACAAACAGAACCCAGAGCAGTACAAGAGGCTTGGTTTGAAGGTACACATGACAAACATTTGCTCTGAGATTACTTTACACACCGATGAGAGCCACAGCTTTGTGTGTTGCCTATCAAGTTTAAACCTAGCTAAGTATGATGAATGGAAAGACACTAACCTTATATATGATGCGACATGGTTCCTTGATGGGGTACTTGAGGAGTTTATACAGAAGGCGAAAGGAAAGATTGGCTTTGAAAACTCCGTGCGTTCTGCTGAGAAGGGACGTGCCTTGGGACTGGGAGTACTCGGATGGCATACTTACCTTCAGGAGAAGGGACTACCTTTCGAGGGTTTACTATCGCAGTACGAGACTCGTAGAATATTTAGCCAAATCAAGATTGAAACAGAGAGAGCTTCTATGGCTCTTGCAGAAGCTTTCGGTGAGCCGCTTTGGTGCGTTGGTACAGGAATGCGGAACACCCACCTTCGTGCTGTTGCTCCCACTGTATCTAACTCGAAACTTAGTGGTAATGTTAGTCCTGGTATCGAGCCTTGGGCGGCCAATGTCTTTACAGAACAGTCACTCAAGGGTACGTTTATTAGAAAGAATCCTAGTCTAGAAAAGGTGTTGAAGCACAACGACTTAAACAACGATAAGGTGTGGGGTAAGATTCTTGAGGATGGTGGTTCTGTTCAGGGGGTGAAGGAGTTGGACGATGTCTTACTTGGTAAGCATAAGATTCCAGCCAAGGAGGTGTTCAAGACGTTCAAGGAGATTAATCAACTAGAGGTTGTGAACCAAGCTGGTATACGTCAGCAGTACATAGACCAGAGCGTTAGTCTTAACCTAGCATTCCCATCAACGGTTGACCCTAAGTTTATTAACAAGGTTCACCTTGACGCATGGAAGAAGGGTATAAAGACCCTTTACTATGTGAGGACTGAGTCTGTACTTAGGGGTGATATTGCAGCGAGTGCTACAGATGAAAACTGTATAAGCTGCGATGGATAAATAATTATGCTATACGCATATGTATGTATGACATATGTGTATATATTTGTGATTGATTTGTGATTTGGTTTAGGAGGGGGTGTTGTGTCCATATCGTAACACACCCCCTTTTTTT